>JGI24702J35022_10000046_pt1 | contig 51245 bp, 41 predicted proteins | sample TergutTh196P4_FD_35022 | JGI IMG/M metagenome (IMG submission 35022) | reverse complement strand
GATGATTTCGATACTGTTTCTTATAGGCTCAGAGTCGAATCGCGCAAGGGGAAACGATGTAGGATGCAGCTAGCTAATGCTTCGTTAAGTTAGTGCATATGGGGGCAATCCCCCGTATCCTCTTTGAAGGAGGGGGAGGTCGGGAGGGACCAAAGGGTCCCACCCGAAAGTATGAACGGCTTGTTCATATGTAGCGGCTCTTTGCCGCATATTACAGATGGAAGTGTGAGAGAAACAGTTGAATGAGGCAGGAAGAATCCTTTTACCGAATTAGTGTGGGTGCGGTATGAGCCGTGCCGCCAAAAGGAAAATATCGGAAGGAGGATGGCGCCGCTTTTGGTGGAGCCTTATTTTTGTTGTTTCCTCTTTGATAGTATTCATATTTGCAGATGATCTGGCGCGGGATATCAACCTGGAGGCGCATTTACATCCATTCATTCAAAAGTGGTACTACGTTTTTGACTACCATGATGCGATGGAGAAAATGCTACGGTCTTTAGGAAATGTGCTAGGTGCAGTATTTGCGGTACATAGGATATTACTAGAAAGAACCGAACGCCAGTTTCAAAAAAATCTTTTGCCTGCCGAGTTCGCGAAAAGAATTGGATTCAGCGACTATAGGGGCGGCATGTTCTTTTACTGTTTTCTCATTTCGAATTTGTGCTACGTTTACATGAAGCCAATTTGCTTTTATTTTATGCTTTTAGCGGAAATCACGCTTATCGCATTTGATTTCAAGGTGTTTTCAGGGTTGCGTGATAAGAAGCTCCGAGAAAGAATTAATAAAATGCTAAGGGAAAAGAGAAAAAAACTGGCTCTCAGCAAAAATGAAAAAGAGGTTGGCCATAATCTGTCTTGGCTGCAAGACGTTCATGCAGCGATTCTCGTACTTTGGAGCGATCAATCAGCCGACGGAAAAGCGGTAAATCTTGTATTGAGGGCAAACGAAAAAAGAAACGTTATTAATCTTATATTGGCTTACTACTCAAGTCTATTGATTACAAATAAGCATAGATACTTATCCTGCCATTCAATGGAGTTTTCCAAGCGTTTTCTTTCCCTGGCGGAAGGCTTTGCAAGTGATATGCAAAGTAATGTAGAATGCTTGCCTAAGCACAAAATATCCTATTATGTAAACGCACTGGATGGGCTCATCGCGTTGCACTCATATTTCGCTATCATGCCAGATAAATCCGCTACATTGAATCCTTGTTCTGCTGGCACATCGAATTCTTGTTCTGATGACACATCCGATGAACTTAAAGCCTGGTATCTAGAAACGGTATCCGATGAAAAATGGATAAAAGAGAATAATAATGACTTTGAAACAAATGATATCCTTCGCTACATAACCCTTCTAATAGGTGTACTACTTATATCTTTACTTGGGTGCGCTGTCTCGGCGGAGGATTTTGAATTCCTGATCAACGAACTGAAACAAAGGGACGCCAATATGGAGTGGCAGGACTTACAAAATCATCATCAATATAATGCGGACAATCAGAGACGTCGTAGTCGGAGTGAGGCAGTCTATAATGCATTGATCATATTATTACTGGAATGGCGTATTCGGCTTATTTACTATTCACCTTCACCTTCACTGCAGTTTCCCGCGGAGCTTCTTTCTTACTACCGCTTTCTTATCCAAAGGCACGACTTTACGCCTCTTGAAGAAGAGGACGAAAATGGGCTTATTCTTTTTGCGGAATGGTTGTCTCAACGCCAACGCCCGGTCGGCAGAGAGCAAGATACTATGCATTTTTTTTACAGATTGCTGGAAATAATAAAATCCGATGTTTATCATCCGTTCTCGGATTGCCCGACACTAACCAGTTTTTTTGAACTTATCCAAGAGGAAATATATACAGGAAGGTAACAAATGTGAACGAAAAAATAAATACATGGAATTGGCTAACGCTTGGGCTTTGGCGTGGCGACCGGGGGAGCGGACTATTTAGTAGTGGTACGTTGGTTTTCAGAACTATTGGCGATTTTGAGTTTATGGCAATCTCTTCAGCTGGAAAACCTACCTTGAGCGATTCTCTCAATGAAATGAGAAAAGCGTCAGGTAAGCTTTTTACAGAAATATCTGTCAATGGCTTGCATTGTGTTGAGTCAGCGCATAACGTATTTGCTTTTCTTAATAGTGATTCCGCAATATCAGTTGTTGCTTCCACAAAGTTTTGGAAAGCTTCGCAATTGGAGAATACGCCGTTGCTGTTTTGCTATATGCTTAATTTTACCAGAGGCGGAAATAGAGTAGCGCACCAAAGAGAGATAGAAAATGGCATAAAAAAGCTGACCGAATCTCTTAAATCATCAATTAAGGAAGAAGACTACATTTTTTACCATTCCCTTAGTTCATGTGACGCGCTGATGTTTCTCAAAACCAATTCTTACAAGGTTGGACATGGAATCATTTGCCTGTTGGAGCAAACGCCTTCTTTACAGTATAGTTACTCTCTTTGCGGTATTTATTGGCCTGAAGATATTAAAATCCGTAATAACGTTATTTCAAAAATCAAGAATGACAAAGTAAAAAAGCTAGCCATGTGTTATATTCTCGGAGAGAGAGCGCCCTATAAAAACTGGAATACAGCATTTGAAATGCGGATGAAAGATTGCACCAGTAATAGTGAAATACATATATTTGAACGTCTGGGAAGTGAAGACCGGGTTATCAATATGCATGATGTTTTTTTTCAGAAGCTAGTTTCCGAAATGCAAGGAAATAATGGAGTGCTATCTGTTGAAAACCCAGATTACAGAAATGGCTTGGTCAGGCCGCGTATACACATTGATATTAGTGAAAGGGAATCTGAGACAAAGATAACGGGTGAGTTGGAAAATTGCGCCCGACCCATTATATTAGAGGATTGCGCCCGCCCCGTCAAATTGGAGCCATATCCAAAGCGACGTTATCTTATGAGCCAAAAGGGCTATTACGATAAGGCTGAACAGCTCTTCCGTCCATATGATGATTGCTATGACAACAACAAATACCCTCGTGAGGCAAGGCAACTTATACGAGCGTTGCGCGCGGCGTTATGTTCATTGGATCAACTTTTAATGCGAAACTTTGCCCCGGAAGTGCTTGATTGTGTAGACAACACATTCAACCTTTTTCTGGATAAACTGAAGCGCTCTCTTGAAATGAAAAATGGCAGGTTTACCAAAGATATTATTTCTTCTATTGATAACTGGCTATCAACACTCATGAGTATTGTTAACGGCGCCTTGCAATCGGAAAGGATTTTTTTTCAATCGCCAGGTTTTAATACAAATCTTTTTGACACTCCCGGAAAGCTTCTGCATTTTTCAACTGCTTTCACATGGAAATTAACAGGATTACTAATAGAATTGGACGAAGCAAACGACAAATGCGTTAACAAATTTTTTCTACGCCCGTCATTATCAGACTTGATGAGCATAGATACGCTTTTTTTCTTTGAGGCTAATGCATATGATCGGTTTATGAAGGATTGCAGTGACAAAATGATATATCGTGAAAATCCATTGTCTCGGGTGAATATACCTGTACCAATGTTTTTTACTCCTCGTGATATGGTTGTGGAACTCGCACACGAGCTGGCTCATAGGGTTGGAATTGACATACGGAAGCGCAAATATCGATTTACATTTGAGGTGCAAATGGCGCTTGCCGTTGTCGTTGGTTTATTATTTTTGCCGGAGAGTGATGATACAAAATACAAAATGGACTACTTACCTGTGAAGAGAATACTGTCAAAAGCTACAAAGGAAGACGCGCCCGAATTGAGTTCGTTAATGCGTATGATTTATGACGAGCCATTCAAAGGTTGGCTAAAGAGACACACAGGAAAGCAGAAAGAGGCAACAATCGATAAACTGCATGAGGTTAATAAGATACCTATAAAAATAGCAGATACAGAGAACGTAATCTATGCGTCAGAATACACGGGGGATTGGCTTAATGTAATACTGAAAGATTTTCTTGAACTTTTTTTGCCCTACTTAGCAGATAGACATAATGAAAAGAGCGATTTGAATACGGGATCATATAGAGTGGACATCTTTACACGAACCGCAAGAGATAACCTCAATCACAGCGCCGACCATTCAGACGACTATTTACTTGTGTCATTTTTGCGCAATAAGATTGAATATGACAGGTGGATTTCGAAAAAAGCGTATGATCATCTTCACGATATAGAAAATTGTGTACGAGCTATACGTAAATTGACCCGCGAAAGTTATGCCGACATGTTCATGATGATAGCTTTGGGCATGACAGCGGAGGAATATGTGCGGTATATCTATGAGCGCGATATGGCCTTTGATCAGGAAGAACGCTATAGGCTGATGAAACACGATGTTACTTTGGAGCGCATTATTTCAGTTCTACGACTTTTTAAGGCGGGCAGTTCCGGGGAAAACGGGTTATACGAATGTGCTGAGGAGCCGGATAAGACCATTTGGGATGAGTTTATAGAATTATGGGAAGATGATACACCCGATTGGATAAGTAATGATGAGGGTTCGTCATTGTTTTTTAGCGGACTACGGTGGTTCACATACCCGCCGAAAACACAAGAAGATAAGGAAAACTACAGCGAAATGCGGAGCCTACCCGTATATGTAATTGATCGCAATATAGAATATTTGCGACTCTGTCACAAGTCCTTTAGGACTCAAGGCGTGGGACTCTACAAACATTTTAAGCCTATCCGCACATTGTACCAGCAGCTTATAACAATTAACGATGATAGCAGTTTAGCTAGTATTGAAGAATGTTTAAAGTTTTGTGATGAGTTTAGCTTGGTATTCATTGATGAAGAGGAATCGCATAAGGCTCCTGGTATTCAGTTTGGAACCGCCGAAACCGTGGAATTGCTTGGGGTTTCTGAAACAAATCCTGCAAAATAACAGAGGAAACCAACGGTGCGCGAGGTTATAAAATAAGAAACAATAAAACAATAAATAATAAAAACCGAACCTTAGAGTAATAAAACTGTTGTCGTAAGGACGTGAGCATGTTATAATCAGTTTTATTCAAAACCAACAATCCGTAGGGGAGTGCAGTTCAATAGGTAAGGAGAAAGCAAGGGGCAAGGCAAGCGACAGCGTGAGCTGTAGCGTTGCTGATGTGGTAAACAGCAAATTGAGTGGTGACGCTATCAAGATTGCAAATTGCAAATCGAATGGTGACGCAGGCGATAACGCAAGATTTAAATTGAACGAAAAATCAGGCAATATCTTAAGTGGCAAAAGGAACCGCGCGATAATAAAGGATTTTCTGGAAACATACTTTAGTCAATCGCTTGACATCAGGATTCAATCATTTAATATGCTTATGTTTGTAGGCATTTTGGGGTTAGCGGTTTTTTCTGTTATAAACGCCGCGACGAGGAGAAGCTACAACTCATCTATTATTCAGTTAGCGTGCGCAACGCTTCTTTTTATTCTACTAAGGGTCACCGAAAGAAAAAAGTGTTACCGTATAAGTAGTTTAATATCTGTGATTGCCGTATCCATTATTGTAACCCCCGTATCATTTTTTAACTGCGGTGGGTATAGAGGCGGTATGCCAGGTTTTTTCATTCTTTCGATTATATTTACATCGATCCTGCTCGAAAAAATAGACAGAATTGTCATGATAGTAATCGAATTTGCCCTATACATCGGGTGTTGCCTGTATGATTATTACAATCCAGGGGTTGCGGCGATTCTTCCGACAGAGTTCGACTATGTGCTTGATGTAATTCTTGGATTTTTTTTCCCAAGCATATTGCTTCTATTTATTGGGCAACTCCGCGATCGGATGGCTCGATACAAACAAGAAGAGATACGTGAACTTCACCTCGAGTGCACGGTTCGCAATGAGATACTGGAGCAGTATGACACAATGAAAAGTGATTTTCTTGCAACTGTCGCTCATGAGATCAATACTCCGTTGGCTGTGATATCGGCCAGCAGCAACGATACCCTCGATTTGTTGGAAGAATCCCCGCTGAATATAACCGAGATAGAAGAGAACCAGAAAGTAATCGTAAGAAGGGTCAAGCTGATAGACAGTATACTTCTTGACTTAATGGACACAGTCGCTATCGAGAAGGGGAGGCTTTCATTGAGCCGCCAGCCAACGGATCTGGCTGAATTGATTAGGAATATGTGCGATTCTCAATTTAAAAAGTTGGATGTGAACAACAATAAAATTGTCTGTGAACTACAGCCAAACTTACCCAAAATTTGGGTGGATCCGCCTCGTATCGAACAGGTAATGCTGAATCTACTGTCCAACGCGATTCGACACACAACAAACGGAATTATTTCTATAAAACTGGAACAACTGGAACAGCAGGAGCAATCGGAACTGCCTGGAGAATCGGGACAACCGGATCGACCGCGACAACCGGATCGACCGCGACAACCGGATCGACCGCGACAACCGGATCAACGGGAACAACGGTACCAGCTGCGACAACCGGAACAACTGGGGCAACAGGGACAGTCGAATAACCGCCAAGTTGTCAGAGTGTCGGACAACGGCGAAGGCATGGACGCGGAGATGACGCGAATTGTCTTTAGGCAGTATGTTTCGAACAAAGAAGATTTTTGGCGTCATGGTATTGGTATGTATATTTGCCGTCGCATAATCGTGGCGCATGGCGGGGACATCTGGGCTGACAGCGAAAAGGGGCGCGGAACTACGATTACATTTACTCTCAGGGAGGGGCCTGATTATGAGTGAGAAGAAGCCTTTGATTTTGATTGTTGAAGATGATGTAGAAATGGCGAATTTAAACGCGCGGTTTCTCGAGCGTAAGGGATACGATGTTCTTGTAGCGTATACGGCTGCTGAGGCGCGGTCGAAAAACCTCAATAACGAGCCGGATGTATATGTGCTGGATATAATTCTCCCGGATGGGGACGGTTTATCATTATGCAAAGAGTTTCGTAAAAACACTGAAGCACAGTTTATGTTTCTAACGGGAAAAACGCAGATCAATGATAGAATAACAGGCCTTGAAACCGGCGGCGATTACTATATGACAAAGCCATACGACAGGAATGAGTTTTTAGCCGTCATTCAATGCCTGTTGCGCAGGGCTGACCGCGAGCGAAAGATGGTGGCCGAGGTTGCCGAGATTGAAAAGGGTCCGCTAACGTTGCAAATACTTGAAGGCAGAGCATATATAGACGGGCGTGACGCGGATCTGACCCAAAAGGAATTTGCCGTGCTTCTGCTGCTTGCGCAAAATGAAGGAAAAGAGCTTTCGGGTGAGTTTATCTATAAAAACGTTTGGAAGTCTGAAATGATTATTGATACCGGTTTGGTGCGCAAGGCGATTTCACAGATAAAGAAGAAACTTGACGCCGACGAAATAGATGATTTTTCAATCCACACCAGATACGGCGGCGGATATACTTTTCAAAATGAAAACGATTTTTGACTATTACTGCCTCATGGGGCGCTATTCATAAATGTTAACTTTTCCAATTTTGATCAGCATTCAATTTACACTTTAAAAGTAATATTCCTATTTTAAATCAGCATTCAACCTACACTCTTAAGGATAATTTATTCAATTTTTAACAACATTAAATAAACATTCAATACTCAAAATGTGACATTTTCTTCACAATCTGATATGAAGGTTTAATCATGTTATACTTATTCCACAATAAACAGTCAAAGTGTTTTCTTCATCAAAGGGGGTAGGAAATAATGTATAGGACGCTTTTGACAATTGGCGATAGCCAAGCGCTGATGGAAAAAACAAAAAAGATACTTGAACGTTCCGGTTACTCTGTGCGCAGTGCAGTTGATATTGCAGAGGCGCGGAAGCAGCTTATGGATTATATACCGGACGGCGTTATATTGGAAAACGAACTATCGGACGGAAACGGGATTGAGTTCTGCCGTGAGTTACGTGAGACAAGCGATGTGCCGGTCATGTTTTTGTCCGGTTGTAAAGATGATGAATTGACAGCGTTGCAGGTGGGCGCAGATGACTTTTTGAAAAAACCGTTCGATTATGATGTTCTCAAAGCCCGTTTGAAAATCATGCTAAACGTAAAAACATATTTATCTGTTCCGAAAAGCGAGGATGTTTCAAATATCGTTATTTTGGATCCAAAAGAAGAAATCACGATCAGCCAACATGAAGAAATCGTAACCAGTCAGGAAAACGAAATCGTAACCAGTCAGGAAAACGAAATCGTAACCAGTCAGGAAAACGAAATCGTAACCAGTCAGGAAAACGAAATCAAAACCAGTCAGCAAAACAAAATCACAACTGATCATCAAGAAAAAATCCGTACTGATCATCAGGAAGAAATCAAGTTAAATTATCTGGAAGAAATCAAAGTGTATCAGCATATAAACAAACAGGTTGCTGAATTTAGTCAAGAAAAAGCAGACGCGGAGAAGAAACAAGTGAAAAGGCGTTCATTTGTTGCGGATATTGCAGTAGTATGTCTGCTGCTTCTGGGGATTGCGATTTTTTCTTATCTCAACAGCGCCCCTAAAGATAACGCAGTATCAGACCCTTTGGATCCCCGTCATTCATCAGGAGATGTTGTTGTAGCGCCTAATCAGCGGACATATCCTGATCAACAGGCATATTCTTTACAGCAGGCTTATCCTGGCGATATGTCGGATCAAACGGTTCACTTTTTAAAGACGCCGGATCAGGAAACGCTGCTTTCCGACGCGCCTCTGTTACCGGATGAGAGCGCCACGCTTTTTACCGGTGATACAGTGATAGTGACGGAGGGAGCGGGTTATCTTGCCCCAAGTTATGATAACGTCACCTTGCCTGCAGACGCCGAGGAGGTGGAATTGACACTTGTCAACCCTGAGGGAAACCAGTGCTATTTCGTTTTTGAGTTGGTATTGGAAAGCACAGGCGAGATGTTATACAAGTCAGGGTTGGTAGAGCCGGGCATGTGCATTGAGAGCTTTACTCCGTCCAGAACCATCGGAAAGGGTAACTACAAAGCGGCTTTATCGATTCACGCCTATGAAATGCGAAGCCTTGACGCCATAGACAGTGAGAAAGTAGAGTTTGACCTGGTAGTTGTTTAGCTGTGGAAACACAGATTATATAGATGAATTGCAGTAGAATATGGAAGCTAGAGCTGAAGCGGGATGAACAAACAAGCATCGTTGTGGGAATCTTAAGTGAAATGTAGCTTAGGGAACAGTAGACTGGAGCAGATGTTAGACGCGTTAAATGAATGAGATACAGTTATAAATCGGGATGTAATATTGATTTATTTAGGGGAATGGGACTAGAAAGAAGTTAAGGGCAGTAAATAAGGAAGTAAAGAGTAATTTCATCAACTTAGGGTTTGGCACGAATTATGAAACAACTGGAGGTGATATGCGGGAGGATTTGATTATTTAGTATTCCGGAAGTGCGTTCACATATTCTATGTGAACTTCTAAGCGGCGCTGGTGATCAACAGCGCGTCTGAAATGGAGAACCACAACTCCGATAAAAAAGAGGCCGCTTGACCACACTGTGCGAAACAGTGAGGCTGAAAACAGGGAACCGCAACCCCACAACAAAAGAGGCCGTTTAACCACGTTGCACGTCAGCAACGAGGCTGAAAACAGAGGACCACAACTCCAGAATAAAAGAGGCCGTTTAACCACATTGCACGTCAGCAATGAGGCTGAAAACGGAGATACGCGACTCCATAAAAAGTGCGAATAAACTTTTGGAGGATACTAATATGTTTAGGAAAGTGTTGTTATTTGTTTTAGCGGCGGCTATGATTTTTGCGTTGGCGATACCATCTTTTGCAGGTGTTGGTGATCCTGACGGGGGTACGAATTGGACGTTAAGTGATACGTTTAAGGATGAGGATGAGTTTGGGGTTATTACTGAACATTTAGTCCAGATTTACATCGAAAGTTCAGGAACTGGAAATAATATTGTGTTCTATCTCAGCATGTATGTTGACGAGGAACAGACACAGAGTGTTATGGTCCCCGGTTCAGCGTTTGGAAGCGGTACCTTCAGCGCGTATGTTTCTATAGGTAATTATGTAGTATATTTACCTCTGCAGGGAAATGCCTTTGGGAAAGCTGGCGATCCGGAGATCGTTGACGGATTTGGCTTAGGACACGACTGGAAGGAAATAGATCGTAAAGACCCGACTTGTATAGAGGAGGGTTACATATCTTACATATGTGATAATCACGGCGGCAGTGAAAGGCGCACCGATGTAATTCCGGCGCTGGGACACGACTGGGGCGATTGGGACGAAACAGTGCCTGCAACATGTGAAGGCGACGGAGTAGAGACCCGCATTTGCGCCAGAGACGCAAGTCACATTGAAACCCGCTCGATTGATGCGATAGGCCATGACTGGACTACTAATGTAGTCGCCCCGACCTGTACCGAAGGCGGATACACAGAGCATCTGTGCGGAAATGACAGCGCCCACGACTATACTGACACCGAAGTACCCGCGCTTGGTCATGACTGGACAGTAACCGTAGTCGCCCCGACCTGTACCGAAGGCGGATACACAGAGCATCTGTGCGGAAATGACAGCGCCCACGACTATACTGACACCGAAGTACCCGCACTTGGTCATGACTGGACAGTAACCGTAGTCCCCCCGACCTGTACCGAAGGCGGATACACAGAGCATCTATGCGGAAATGACAGTGCCCATGACTATACAGACGCCGAAATAGCTGCGTTGGGACATGACTGGACAGTAAACGTCATCGCCCCGACCTGTACCGAAGGCGGTTATACAGAGCATCTGTGCGGAAATGACAGTGCCCATGACTATACAGACGCCGAAGTAGCTGCGTTGGGACATGACTGGACAGTAACTGTAGTCCCCCCGACCTGTACCGAAGGCGGTTACACAGAACATATTTGCGGGAATGACAGTGCCCACAACTATGAAGATTCCGAAGTAGCTGCATTGGGACATGACTGGACAGTAACCGTAGTCCCCCCGACCTGTGAAGCTGGAGGCTACACAGAGCACCTGTGCGGAAATGACAGCGCCCACGACTATATAGACGCCGAAGTAGCTGCGTTAGGTCATGACTGGACAGTAAACGTCGTGGCCCCGACCTGTACCGAAGGCGGCTACACAGAGCATCTGTGCGGCAATGACAGTGCCCATGATTATACAGACGCTGAGGTAGCTGCGTTGGGTCATGACTGGACAGTAAACGTCATCGCCCCGACCTGTACCGAAGGCGGTTATACGGAGCATTTTTGCGGAAATGACAGTGATCACGATTATATTGACGCCGAAGTAGCCGCGCTAGGTCACGCTTGGACCATAAATGGAGTTGCCCCGACCTGTGAAGCCGGCGGCTACCAAGAGCATATATGCGGCAATGACAGCTCCCATAACTATATTGACGCCGATGTGCCGCCATTAGGTCACGCCTGGACAGTAAACGTCATCGCCCCGACCTGTGAAGCCGGCGGCTACACAGAGCATATATGTGGCAATGATAGTGCCCACAACTATACTGACGCCGAAGTAGCCGCACTAGGTCACGCCTGGACAGTAAATATCGTCGCTCCGACTTGTGAGGACGATGGTTACACAGAGCATATATGCGGCAATGACAGCGCGCACAACTATAATGACGCAATAGTATCCTCACTGGGTCACGCCTGGACAGTAAACACTGTCGCGCCAACCTGTGAGGAGGATGGCTATACAGAGCATCTGTGCGGCAATGACAGCGCCCACAACTATAACGACGCAATAGTATCTGCATTTGGTCATGACTGGACAGTAAACGTTGTTGCACCGACCTGTTTAACCGGAGGTTATACAGAGCATTTCTGCGGTAATGATAGCGACCACGACTATGTTGACGCTCAAGTAGCGGCGCTGGGCCATGCCTGGGGCGAATGGTACGAAGTGATTGCTCCTACATGTGAGGATAAAGGCCTGGAAGCCCGTGAGTGTGAGAGAGATCCCAGTCACATCGAATATAGGGACGTTGAAGCCCTTGGTCACGATATGGGCCCGTGGTATGTTGTTACTCCGCCTTCAATCGGTGTTGAAGGACTAGAGAGAAGTGACTGCCAGCGCGACGGATGTGATTATTACGAAGAAAGACCAATAACAGCGATACCGGAGCCGGAGTGGAAGCCTGCCACTAAAGACGACGCATATGGCGAAAAGATTGCCTCCAGCGCTCAACACTTCTATCCCGGAGACGGCGTTGAATTCTGGTGGGGCGTTGAAGGAGCAATGGGACTTCAATTTGACGATGGGCTTTTGATTATCGACGCATCGTTCTTTGATGCGCATGAAAGCTTGATCATAGTAATCAAATCTAGCGCCAGCATCCAATACCTTAAGGCTGAGATCACAGTTCCCGGAGCTTACAGAATTGCCGTTCCCAAATGGGCAGACAGCAAAGATAAGTTCCACAACATCAACATGGTCTGGATACGTTTTGACGAATAGGAAATCTTCATTGCAGGAGAAAGTGATTTGCCTCATGACAGAGAAAAGTGACAAATTCATAGCAGGAAAAAGTGGTGTGATTCATAGCAGGAAAAAATGATGTACTTGTAAGTGCAGGCAGGCACAAGACAGTGGTAGTGATCTCAGGACAATTATAAGCGGAATATGGGGGAGTTGCCGAATGGCGTCTCCTCCATAGCCGCCAACAGGTAGATAGTGTTTTTCCATTCGTAATTTGAATTAAGAAACCATTGATTGTGAGATTTAACAAAGTAGGCTCCATGTTATAGTAAATACAAAGAGAGGGGAGATGGTGACGAAAACTATAAAATATAGCCTGGCGTTACCCGTTCGTGAGAACAGACCCGTATTTGTGATAGTTTACGGAAACGCTCACTCTAAAGCAAGAGCCGCCAACTCTTATTACTTTAATTGCGGGCTGAAAACGGGGAACCTCAACCCCAGAATAAAAGAAGCCGTTTGACCACGTTGAGCGTAATCAACGAGGCTGAAAACGGAGAACCCCGACTCCAAAATAAAAGAGGCCGTTTGACCACGTTGAACGTAATCAGCGCGGCTGAAAACGGAGAACCCCGACTCCAAAATAAGCGCGGGAAAATAAATTTTGGAGGTAGTAGTTATGAAAAGGATATTATCGGTTTTGCTTGTTTTTGCTTTGCTGTTTGCAGTTGCTGCTCCTGTATTTGCCGCTGATCCAGTTATTAAAAGAATAGCTTTTCATGGTTGCTCTGGCGGCAGGGTTTATCCATTAGACGCTCCCGGAGGCACTCCGTGGTTTGGTCCTGGCAACAATGCCCCATATGAAGAGATCGAGTATCTCGGCGGTGGCGTATGGGCACTGGTAAGTGATAAGTACTATTGCCCGATATGCGGTGGTAATGAATGGGCTTCTTTCAGTAACATGACTGACATACCCAATGGCAGTATGGTTCAATTACAATGCACTACGCACAATACTTCGTCAGATTATTATCTGATAATAAACGCCGAAGCCTATTTGACAACCAACATATCGACAAAAATCGAGATATGGCAGAGGGAAATCACACCTTATCGCTTGGACTATCAATACATTTCCTCCGGTTACAGCTCTGTGACCGCAACAACGCCTGGTCAGCTGGCGCTAAAAGACCTGTTTATCAATCCAAAGAATGGCAACCTTGACGAAAAGCACGCAAAATTTAACGACCTTGTAGTCAAGAACGCCAATCACTTTACTTTCGCGAAACTTCCAGTTGCGGATCTTGCGGCTGGCGGCGTTGATTTGACTCTGGTAGTTGGAAACAAGATTGATGAAATCGGAACAGGAAAAGCATTTATTAACGCATCCGGCAAGCTTGAGCTGGAATTTGACGATCTGTACTCATACAAATTCGGCGCTGTTGCGTTTACCAAGCTGCTGGAGCCCAAGAACGGCAATATCCATTCCGAGAAGGTTTTCAGCCACAACAATGTCGCGGTTCTTGATTTGCCCCCCGCTGACGCGGACGGCTTTATCTATCTGTACGTCCACTTCGACTCCCTCGTATTAGATCTGGGATATGAGGAAGGGATATGCGAATGGGAAGAAACTAAAGAATACAAAGTTGATGAAAGATTTGAAGATTCTACCATTGGACCGGATCCGCTATATGTGTCAGTAGCCGTTTACCTTTGCGACGACTTGGATTGCGATTGCTCAACCTGTCCGCCCATATACAATTTTACCAATTTGCCACCGGATACATACAAGGTGATATTCACTGTTTACAACGATGACGGTACAGTTCGCGAGGAGGCGGCGGAGCTTGTGGTTATCGTTGCAGGCCAGGACACTGTAATTAATTTCAGTAGGGATTACGTAGATGATATTGAAGTCGTAGGCCCGAGAGAGTATGTCGTTCCGGATATCGTTAACCCCTTAGTGGTAATTGTAAAAGAGGTTGTAAAGAAGTGACAAGGAAAGTAGTACGAAAGTGATAACGAGAATAACAGCGAAGTGACAAGGAAAGTGGCAGCGAAGTGACAATGAGAGTGACAGCGAAGTGACAAAGAGTAACAGCGAAGTGACAAGGAAAGTGACAAGAAAATAACCTGACTTTTTAAGGTAAAAATAGGTTCATGGAGAGGGGTGTGTTATGTGCTCCTCTCCTTATTCATTTGCTTAAATTGTATCTGCAACTAAAACGCCACGTAAGCTATCTCTATATCTATCTCTATATCTATCTCTATATCTATCTCTATATCTATCTCCATCTCTATCTCCATCTCTATCTCCATCTCTATCTCTTTCATGTTCCCGCTTTCTTCGTATTCTTTGTGTGATAATATCGACTCTGTTTAACCCAGGGAAGTTAATAATCTACAATAGGATGTTAATTGTAGACATTAACCAAAACTGCATGGAACACGACCAATTATTTACGTGTAAACCAACAAAATTTTACTTGCATATATATCAAAGATATGTTATTGTAACGCTGTTTAGAAATTTTATATAACATTTTTTATTATACTGACAGTTATAACAAGCAAGAAATCAAGAAAACAAGGAAACTAGGAAACTAGAAATCAATAACTAAAGAAATCAAGCAGTCAAGAAATCAAGCAGTCAAGCAGTCAAGCAGTCAAGAAATCAAGCAGTCAAGCAGTCAAGTAGTCAAACATCTTCGGCGCGGATATTTGGTTATGCCTCAGTTCGGTTCACTGGAGAGAACATAAGGACACATTGGTTAAGCTCTTATTTGCTTAGTCTCCGTAGCGGAGCTCTATCCATAAGAGCTGCGGGGAGGAATTTACACGAACTGGTACGTATTGTACGTGCGAACTGGCAGAGAAGAAGAAGTGATTCGCATTCTCAACAAACATCTTGACAGAAGTATTTACACACCAATTATCCCGACAAAAATATGGTCGCATATCAAAAGCAACGAGACCATTCATGTAGTAAAAGCCTGCTTCCCCGGATATGTTTTTATACGAACTGAAAAAAGCGCAGATGAGGTACTTAAGGAAGTAATTCCAATTATTTCCTTTACCAAAGACGCCTGGTTCTTTTTAAGTTATGGCAGCGATAGATATAACATGGCTTTGAAAGAAGCGGAACAAATACTATTACAACGATTAATGAACTCAGAGTTTTGTATGGATATCTCGCGCGGTTTTATTGAGGGGGATCGAGTCAAAATAATTGCCGGAGCATTGTTTGGTTTAGAAAGTAGAATAAAGAAAATCAACAAACGTAGACAAACTGCTGTGATATCGATTCCAATAATGGGTGATACGAGGGATATCACGCTTGCTTTAGAGATTATCAATAAAGTGTCTCAAGACTAATTCAGCATTTTTAATTTGGAAGTTAGTTATACCTGCCTTGATAATAAAGTTAGTTATACCCGCCATAATAAGGAAGTTAGTTTTACCCACATCTTATTTTAATAATAATTATTTTGGGGAGTAAATATGTTTACCTTAATAGTTGGCGCCTGCAGCGGAATTGGTGAAAATCTGCTAATGAAAGGTCGCAAACGCGATTATATACTCACGGAAAATGACGAAAAATATGATGAACTGGTGAACTTTGTCACCGAAAACGAATTTTCCAACACATTTATCTATAAAATCAATGTCAATAACAACGAAGAAATTAAAACAGCGTTTAAAGAAATGCGCGAAAAACGCCTGGTAATATCTGAATTGGCGTATTTAGCGGGGATTAACTTTTTGTCTGACGCGTTCGACACCTCGGAGGAACTCTGGGATCTCATTATGGGTGTGAACCTGAAAGGCGCGTTTTTTGTGATGAAAGAAGCGTGCGCGAACATGGTCGCGAATGAAATTGGTGGGCGTATAGTATGTATTGCCTCACAGCATGGCGTTGTCGCCAACGTAGACAGGGCGGCGTATTGCGCGAGTAAGGCCGGGCTTATTAATCTCTGCAAAGCCCTAGCTCTGGAATGGGCTTGTTATGGTATAAAAGTCAACTGTGTATCGCCAACGTTTATTTTGTCAAAAAGTAACCAAGATATTCTGCTTAACACGAGCAAAAGGAAGGAATACCTTAATAATATCCCGCTGAAAAGGTATTGCGACCATGCAGATATTGTTCGCGCGGTAAATTTTTTATTGTCAGGTGAAAACGAAATGATCACCGGGCATAATCTCGTAGTTGATGGAGGTTGGACGGCAAAATAAATATAAAACAAAAACACTTGGAATCTAACTGATATCTTTCTGTGCTATTGTTTCGATTGATGTTTAGATAGGCTCTAAGAAGGAGTGCTGTAAACATGAAAAAGAGAGTTTTCTTTTGTAATATTGTTAAAACCGATGGGTTGTACTATTTTAGACCTTTTGAACGTGAGGAGCGTCCGCTTGACCGCGAGGAGCGTCCGCTTGAATGTGAAAAGAACCCGCTTGAACATGACGAAAATCCACTGTCCGGCATTCAGGAGGCCGATAAGGAAATCGAGATAGAAATAGAAACGAATATTATTGAGATGAGTACCATTGATGATATAGTTTCTGATTTGTTATTCATCAATCCGGATGTATTAGTCATTTTTATGTACAGCGATACGATCGAGCTGGTTATGTCAATACTTTCAAAGCCGGAATTCAAAGGTTTTAAAGATGCCGTTATATATTGTACAGAAATATGTGAAAACTGCTTTATAAGAATCAACGATTCCGATCGCATTATTATAAACGACTTATCGCTCCTCAGAACCATCCTTTCAGGCAGCGCCTGCTCAGAAACCACCCTGATTGGCGCTAAATCAGAAACTGCCTCACAATGCATCGGATCAGAGGCCTTGAGACGAATTGACATAGTGGAATTGCTTAAATATAAGAAAGAGACTTACAGTGAAAATTACTCGAAGGCAATGAGTAACGGACTTAACAGTTTTATGACCGGAGTTTACTTTTCAGAAAAGATGTTTGAGGGTGCGAAGCACGTGTTAATTGACACTTTTGTTTCTCCGGAAAAAACTGAATTTCTGAAAGATGCAATGAGCGTTAATAGCGCTATTTTTGAGGTCGGGGGGGACCATAGGGCCCCACCCGAAAGTATGAACGCCCAGGAACCAAAACGTTCATACTTCAACCACATACATTTGATAAGCGATGGCGGTCTGGTGCGCTATGACGGTTTTGCTTCCGGCTATAAAGAGGAATTTCAGAAAATAAAGCTTTCTTCACAAGAATATGCTGCAGGGGCCTTCAAAAAAAATACATTTTTTGAGATAACGAATAACGACGATTTAATGGTTTTTGAAGAAGGTTTGGCGCGCTTTTCCAACGAGGGGAAATTCTCGTACATGAACAGGCTCGTGAATACCTGCATGTGGCTCAAATCAAAGTGTACTTTGTTAAAGCTTACAAGATTCGTTCTTATGAGTTCCGGCGAAATAAGACCGTGCTTTAATTGCTCAAAGAGTATAGGGATTATCAGCGATGACATGTTTCCTAGTTTAAAAAACTGCTCGACCCTGATGAAAGCGGAAAGAATCAAGCGCGGATGTTCGGATTGTGTGGCGGATAAGCGTTGCGCCAGATGCGCGCTCCTTCCTGATGGTATAGATACTGCCGAGTATTGTCGTATAGTTAAGGAGTATGAAGCACTGCCTGAATATATGTTAGCGCTTTCAGTTTTCAACGAGTTGCTGCCAAAATTTAAATTGTGGAATAAAATGTCCATCAATGACTTGGAAATCAGTCATTTCCGCCATCCGCTTGCCTGCCCCTTTGTGAAGGAGAGTGGCGATTATGGATTTAGGCTGAACGTTTTTATGTTCAAACTAATTGATGATTACTATGCTTTTAGTTTTAATATGTCCAAATTACTGAGGGTTGACAAAAAACTGGTATTCATAGTTGAAGCTGTAAACAGAGGGTTTTCAGATGAAGAAATTATAGGCGCCTACTGCGATGCGTTCGCTATATCCAAAGCGACTGCGCGCGGTCATGTTGATATAGTCAAAAAACAGTTTGAAACAGCGATATAGGAAAGATGTGATTAGTGTATGTTTTACTTTGATATTTTTGAACAAAAAAGAGTTCTACATAAAGATATTATTGAAGTTGCCCCATATGAAGGGATCTTTGCAGATATTTATGATTGTTATGCCGTGAATGAGGGAGAGCTGGAAATATATTCGTCCGAGTGTATGAGCGCCGGCAGGGACGTGTTGGAATTATGTTGTGGAACTGGAAGGATCGCAATCCCGTTAGCACAGAAAGGTCTGCGTGTTCACGGCGTTGACGCGTCTTTGGACATGCTTGCTATTTTTTCCCGAAAAATAAAATCCATGGTGACCGGTGTTCAAAAGAGGATTAGTTTTACAAGGGGCGATATATTCAAAATGGAATTTTGTGGTAAGTATAACAGCGTTATATTGCCAGCCACAACAATTTGCATATTATCGGAAAACAGGAATCTCCTGCTGAAGTTGATAAATGAAGTGTATGACGTGCTTGAGACGGAGGGGAAGTTTATATTTGACTGTATTCTTTATAAAGAAGATCAGCAAAAAAGTAAAGGCCCGGCGTTTTCGGAATCAATTGTCATAAATGGCGTTGAAGGGACTCTCTTAATGGGAGACTTTATCGATTATGTCCCCGGGCGCGTTATCTGTAACCTGTATTTTGAGGTTGTGCTTGAAGGCGAAGCTGTAAGGCGATATATATCATACACAAACAAAAAAAAACTGACCAGGCGCTTTATAGACCAATTGATTTCAGAGAGTAAATTCAGCAAATGCACAGTGCAGGAACTCAAAGCCAATTATGAGAATTTTTTATTCTATATATTAGAAAAATAACTGATTATACATTGGAAAAATACCTGACACAATAAATAAATGAATGAATGAATGAATGAATAAATAATGAGGGGTGGTTGCTTTGCCTCAGGCAAAACGCTGTTGGAGTCCATTAAAAAGACCTGATTTCACAGGCGATCTGTGGGCTGAAAAAGCTGAGGGCTGTTACATATATGACGAAAAGGGAATTAAACGCATCGACGCATACAGCGGGCTTTGGAATGTGAATCTGGGTTATGGCAAAAAGTGTATTATCGACGCCGTTAATTCGCAGCTAAATACTCTTCCATATGTTAACCCGATCAGGTTTACCACTGAAATGATTCAAAACTTATCAAGTTTGCTCCATGATATAACTCATGATGAAATTGAAAAAATAATTTACACCTGTTCCGGCTCCGAGTCGATTGAGGTAGCGATTAAACTTGCGCGTAAGTACGCCGCAATTTCCGGGCGGGCAGGATCCCTGATTGGCGTTATCAGCAATTCTTATCACGGAAACTACTATGGTTCAATGAGCGCCACAAGCTATGACGAGGCTCATAAAAGAGATTATGCGCCATTTGTAGATGGTTTTATAAAATTTTCCATGCCTTATTGCCGTTGCTGTGAAACGAACAATATAAAAAAAGACTGCAGGGAGAGGATGCTGGATACCTTGAATAGTGAGTTTTCTGAGGTAAAAGAGAGCCTGTCAGCAGTCATTGTGGAAACTGTTTTGTCATCAGCGGGGGTTATACCCGTTTTCGAAGAGTATATCAAAACCTTATACAAGTTATGCGCCGAAAATGGCGTTCTTTTTATATGCGATGAAGTCGCCACCGGTTTTTATAGGACCGGCGCCCTCTTCTCATTTCAAAAATATGGTATAAAGCCCCAAATTATCGCTTTATCAAAGGGCGTTACCAATGGCTATCTCCCTTTCGGAGCGGTGTGTGTTTCCCGAGATATATGTGAGTTGTTTAATCAGAAAAATGAGATATTTTATCACCTCTCGACTCAAAACTGCAACCCTGTGTGCGCCGCCGCTTCCATAGCGACAATTAACGAGTTGTTAAAAGACGATATGGCTCAAAGGGTTAAGGACTTAAGTGATTCTTTTGACTTAAGTTTGCGGAATGAGCTTTCAATTTTTGAATGTGTGTATGAAATTAGGACGGCAGGGCTTATGTTCGCGGTTGACATTGTGGACGTAAAGGGCGCTCCGATTGATGAAAATACGCTATTTAGAATAGTTTCCAAGATATATGATCTTGGCTGTGTAGTTGGTTTCGGGTTTATCAGCGGACTGACATCCTCAATAATCCTAATGCCTATTTACTGCACTCCGCCGCGGGAATCCAGAATGATATCAAGGATCATCAAAAACGCTTTATATGAATACGAGATTTGTTAAGTGAAGGGCGAATGTGAATAATCACAGGCAACTGCCTATGTAATAAATTAGTCGGAAATGAAGTGAAAAATAATAATATGAATTGGGGGATGAATTATGGATCATGCATTTAACGTTAATGCTTTTGATATAACGGAAGTTGAGAATATCGAAGCAACAGGGGACGGATATTTTGTCGCTGGCTTTGTTACCGGCCTTGGCGTCGTTGCAATCGTAGCTATCGCCTGCTGCTAGTTTTACTGATATTGAGCTCTGTGTAACATTTTTGTCGCCTTTTATGGCGTTCGGCAATGTATTTTTAGTTTATTAAAAAGAAAATGCTTCTTTTATTTTTACTTTGCTATACATTCCGACTGAGTTATTAGTTCTTGCGGTTTTGCCTGTGATTATTCTATTTTAACGTTTGGGGTGTTTAATTATTTTTACGATTGATAAGCCATGTCTTAGCAAAAGCATAAAGATCGTCGCTATAAATGATTCGCAGTATTATGTGTTTTGCAAAGTGAGGAAAAAGATATTCATTATTGGCAAGGATGAATATAAGGTGATCTCAAATTGTGACGGCACGAAGACGCTTGAGGAGCTGAGCGCGTTAAGCGGGAAATTTAACGTCGATTTAATCGAATTACTGCTCATAAAGTTTGAGTCCTTGGGCGTTATAAATACAGTAAATAAAATTAGCGCTAAAGATATTTTTAAACTCAGGATAGGATTATTTGAAGGAGATAAACTGCTGCCATCGGATCACCCTGTGACAAAAATACTGGCAGTTTTGTTGCTATATTTCTCATTGCCGGTGTTTTTAGCCGGATGTGTATTCCTTATCCTGAATAGTACATATGTCGCTGACCTTGAGAATTTGGTCAATAATTATCAAAACTATATCATTCTTTTTCTTATTACGTTGCTGTTCATTACATTGCATGAGTTGGGACATCTTGTTATCGCCAGGTATTACAAAGTAAATGTTCCGGAGGTTGGAATTATGTTGTATTTTTTTACTCCGTTAGCATATACGAATGTAAGCCTGCTTAGGACGATCAAAAATAAAGCGCATAAGATATTGATACTTTTGGGAGGGGCTTTCGCAAATGTATTGCTAATTGGTATACTGCTGATACTTTGGGGGCTGTTTTTTAAGGATACAGATATTAGCGTCATATTCTTACTTTCCGTCATTTCCAACTTTGGCGTCATAATTGCCAATGTTGTGATATTCCTAAAATTAGATGGCTATTATATCTTTCAGGAGATCATCAACGAGGACTATTTGCGGGAAAAGTCAATTGGTATATTCTGGTTTGTTATTTTAGGCGTGCTTAGAAGATTCGGATTTAGGACTAAAACAAAGTATAACGTCATCGAGATGAAGCGCATGAGTGGAATAAATGACATATTCTATATCTGCTTCGGGGCTTTGAGCGTTTTATATATCCCGTTCCTAATACTAATAGCGGCGACAAATATTCTGTCATATCTGCAACTGATACAGGGTTAAAGAGAGTATAAGAGGGGTTTCATATGAATCTTTTCTATATCAATCAATACATAACAATTGTTAAAGACAAGAATAAGTATATTTTTGCCGATGCAATCGGACTTGAGCAAAAAAACACTTATGATTTCACCGGCGCTCAGGAAGAAGTATTTCTGGAGATGATAAATGGGCGGGGATACGGGAGAAAAGAATTGTCAGACATTTTTGGCTATAACAGTATTGCCGACTGGCTAAAAAATGGGTATATTCTACCTCGACAACTGGATTACACAGGTTATTACTCTAGGACCAGGTCATTTTATTATCACAGTGGGATGCTCCAACAAGCAAATGCCTTAAAAGATAAGAGCGTTCTTATCCTGGGGTGTGGCGGCATCGGTACTCATGTCTCGTGGAACTTAACAACGCTTGGCGTCGGACGCATAGATTTACTGGATTTCGACGTGGTTGAGGAACACAATCTAAACAGGCAGATACTTTATGATCGCAATGACATTGGGCTTTTCAAGGTGGATGTACTGAAAGCGAAATTGGAGGCGATCAATAGCGAAATAATAATCAACGCCATTAACCTCAAAATCGAAAACGAAGAGCAATTGTCAGATATTTGTCTCAAGAATAAGTATGACCTCATAATTAAATCACTTGATTCGCCGATTTATTTTTCATTGTGGCTGGACAGCGTTTGCGTGAAAAATCATATCAAATATATTTCCTCAACGTTAACGTCTATTGGCCAGTATATCGGGCCGACATTTATACCCGGTAAGAGTTCCAACGCGTGTGATTTCAACGATTATAGCACGAATTCTATTAGAATTTCCGGAATAGCTCCTTCAGTCAGTTTTGTGATGTATCAGATAGCCGCAAGCGTGTCCGAGGAGGCGTTCAAGGTGTTACTTGGCTTGGGCGGCTTAAAATATATAGATAATATTTATTTAGAGAATTTTATCAGTAATAGAGCATTTTCACTTAGACCCAAAAAAAAGTATTTACTTGACGGCGCCAACCATTATTCGGTTCTCAACATACATAATCTAATAGCGATTTGTATTCTTCTTTTGGGCGTAATATTTCATGAAGCGCAAATGACGACAAGAATTCTGGCTTTCGTTTATACCGTTATCGCGCCAATTTTTATAACGGATGAAAATGACAATGTATATAAAATAGGATTTATAAACTTGTTACTGTATCTATTTGCCATGAGTGTGATACTGCTAAGAGATACTGCTTTTGCAAGCATTCAGGGTTTGAACGATGTTTTGGGTTCGGTGTACGCTGTAGTGCTGCTGTTGAGTTTTATTTTCCTTGCCGCCGTGCTTTTTCAAGCTTTACTAATTTATCTGGACGTTAAAAAGGCCTAATGCATGTGAATGCATGTGAATACATGTGAATACATGTGAATACATGTTAATACATATGAATGTATATAAATATAGATAACCCATTAATTATCACACCGAGACAATCAGATAACCATATCATAGATTTTAGAGAGGAGGATGTGAAGTGATCGCCAACACCCCGGAGTATATGCTAGAGCATTGCAAAGAAAGAAGTCCGGCGGAAACTGTCAGTATAGTAAAGGAAATTTTACACAAGATTGGCATTGAAGTTGAGGAAAAGATGCTGACGAAGAGCAGCATAGGCACGTATTCTCTCAGATTGACGATAAAAGGTTCAAGTATAGGAACCAATGGGAAAGGCTTGTCGGAAGTCTACGCGCGGGCAAGCGCGTACGCCGAATTTCTGGAAAGGCTTCAAAATATGAAGCTCATCAGTGTCCATGCCTATGCGACATTGCTGTCTTCCGGCGACTTTAGATACAATTTTTTCCCTGATGAAGTTTTTTTAACGGCTGAAGAACTGGTTGAAGAAAATGGAGAATTTGTCAAATTTTTGTTTTCCGAGAGAGAGTTGGCGCAAGGCGATCGACAGAAGAAAATCGACGTGCTGAATAAACTCCAAAAGATGGATTACAATTTCTTCAGGATTAAGAATAGATTTTTGTGCGTACCATTTGATAATATCACGAAAGGCAGTGTGGAACACGCGCCATACTTTTTATATAACTTCGCTTATGGCAGCAACGGCATGTGCGCGGGAAATTCAAGGGAAGAGGCGCTTGTACAAGGCCTTAGTGAAATTTTTGAGCGGGCTGCTCTAAAAGAGATCATTGAAAAAAAACTCTCTTTGCCTGATATTCCGATTTCATATCTGGCGTCGTTTGAAAACATATATGAACTTTACCTAAAAGCACAGCAAATGAAAAATTACACGTTTATCATCAAGGATTGCTCTATCGGGGGGAAATACCCCGTCGTAGGGTTGCTAGTAATAGAAAAGAACACGGGGAAATATGGATTTAAACTTGGCTCTCATGTTAATCCGAGAATCGCTCTGGAACGCATATTTACAGAAGCCATGCAGGGAGCGGATTTGCATGATTTTTCAAAGAACTCGAATCTCGATTTCAGCAACTCAATGACTAGCACAGATTTTAATCAGGTCAACTCTTTCGTCTGTTCAAAAAGTGATTATCCGTACGAAATCATGCTCGAAAAACCGTCTTATGATTTTGTACCAATGGGAAATGAAAGTGTTGTTGACAATAAATACCTGATGAAACTTGCGCTTAAAAAATTTGAGGAAAGTGACTTGTGTGTATTGGCTCATGATGTGTCGTATACAGGATTCAGTAGCTATCACATTCTGATTCCGGGCTTTTCAGAGATGCGGTGCTTTTCTGATGCGGAATACGAGGCGCAGAACACAAGGTTTCATATCAGAAGTTTGTTGAACCACCCCTCGATAATAGATAGGAACAATTGCAAGTATCTTCTGGGAACTCTTATACATTTCAGGAATTATCTAAATGAGAATACTCTTGGAGGCATGTCCGGGTTTTTGTCTTCATATGCGTATGAAGGAAAGGAGCACGGAGTCGACAATATGTACATGACGGCTATGTGCCATGCTTTTTTAAAGGACTATAGCTCAGCGTCAAATTCTATAATGAGTATAATCATATTTTTAAAAAATGAACTTGACACGAGCAATCCTTTCTATGACGCGCTATATCAATATTTTACTGGAAAAATTAACGGGCTTGAGCACGACGAGTTAATATGCTACCTGCAGAAGTTTTTTGATTTTTCTGTATGTGGCAGAATTGACGAGATTTTTAATGACGAGTCAAAAATATTTGAAAAGCAGTACCCGTGTATTGATACAGGGGCGCCAGATTTTTCAATCAACGAGTATGCGGAAGACTTATTCAAGTATAAAAAAGCAGTTGAAAAGTATATGAAGTATGTTCAATGAAAGTGGAGACGTCGGACAAAAAATGCAGATTCTATGAGGGGGTATTAGTTTGAAGTTCAGAAAGGCTGTTTTGTTGATTTTTACATTGGTGAATGTTGTTAATCTGGGGTTTTTACTATATGACGCAATTGTTTACAAAACCTTAAACCCATTGCATCTCTTTGTCATTGCAAGTTACGCTTTCTATTTGATTAATTTTATCAATTATTCAAAACGGCAAAAATAGTTCTTTTTTACCAGGGTTAGATTATTATTTGTAGAATTATCATTCAGATGGAAGAACAGTTGACAATCATGGCATAGGGTCTATAAAGGGGGTGAATGAATGAGAAACGAGCTTATATTCGAAGAATTAGAGTCCATGGAAGAATTGGGCAACGCGAGAGATTTTATCGAAGGTTTCGGCGTCGGCGTTGGTGTTGGCACAGCTCTCGTCCTTACAGCTCTGGCAATTATTACTTTTACTTAAAATTGCTCTTATGAATTACGCTTACACCGGTGAAACATAAAAAATAATTCTCAATGGTGTTGTAAAAAAGACCAGTTATGGAGTATTATTTTCTGCTTCACTAATTAGTCCACAGGAGAAACTATGATTTTTTCTACAAATAATTTCTATTATAAATGATTATTGAGAAGAGCATAAGAAATCTTGCTTATATCGAGGATCATCGAGGATAATTGAGGATCATCAAGGATCATCAAGGATAATTGAGGATCATCAATTATCATATCTAGTTGACCAGCAAAATACCATATTATTATCAACTGTTCATTCCATTTGAAATCTTACCAACGGTTTTTTAAGTTCATGAGGAGTACAGCACTGACTCGAAATAAGAGAAAATTTGATTTTTATTAGTTTTGGGAGTTTTGTATGGAGACATTAGATAATTTTGAAACCAGGCTTTTTGATAATGCTTACTACATCATAAGAAATAAGCTTGATGGCAAGTGCCTTAAGTTGGGATTGACAGAATTCGATTTTTTTTGTCATCTTTTGGACGGCAACGATGCATCGACGTTTGATCGGATAAGTGTAGAAAATAAAGAAATCCTGCGAGATAAATTGAATCAAACAGGATTTCTTAACGCCGGCAAAACCAGTAAAAAATACGACTTGAGGGATATTAAGCTGTTCGTTTTTTGCAAAGAAGGAGAGGCTGAATGGTTGTTTCGTTTTCTGAAGACGTTTATTTCGCCACTTGGGGTTATCCTGTTTTTCTTGTCTGTAATCGGTTCGGTTTGGTTTCTGATTTATTATAGAAGCTTGGTTTTAAACAGCGTTGCTGCTGTTAACATTAGCTTTACAAGTTTTTTTTGTATAATTGTTTTCAATAGGTTAGGCGGGTTAGCGCATGAATTTGCTCATAGCGCATCCTGTTATAAATATACCGGAAAGACGGGAAGCGTAGGCTTGAAATTGTTTTATTTGATGCCGATGTTATATGTCAACACAAATCATATGTATCTTATACAAAACAAACTCAACAAGGCGGTTGTGGCTATATCCGGGTTTATGTGCAGCAGTATAGTGAGCGCTGTATATGCGGTCTTGTATGTCGCTTTTAAGTCTGACATTTGGCTGTATTGCTTTATTTTGAGCTTTGCGGTCAATTTTTTCAATCTCATACCATTCACAAAGTATGACGGGTATTGGCTGCTCGGTGCGGTATTGGGGATCGACAATCTATATGACAAAAGTATTGTGGTATTCTTATGCTTTATTTTTAGATTTCCTGAGTTTGGCAAACTAAAAATGAGCAAAATAGAAAAAACACTGACTTCACTTTATGGCTTCGTCTGCTTTATATTCAACCCTGTTTTTTGGGGTTATGTAGTCTTTGGTTCATATTGGTATTTGGGGAATTATGGGATCATTCCAGCCCTCATTGTTCCTATTGTTTTAATTACCTTTTTGTTGATTTCGAATATCAATTTCTGCCTCAAATATCATAGTATATTTCGCTCAGGCGAATACAAAATAGTTTTATCCAATTTAAGACATTCATGAATATGTATGTACTCTGAGATACAAAAATCAAAGAAAGGGAAGTATGAATTATTCATGCAGAAATGAAATGGATAGCAATAATGAAAACATAATTAGAACCGGTAATGAAACCGGTAATGAAGCCGGTAATGAAACCGAAGATATCTTGGAAAGCTCGAAAGGCGATAAGAGCCTGAATATGGTCGATCGTTTGACGCGCTTGTTTTTGGCGCCCCAAAAGTTAGCAGAAAATATTAAGGCCTTTCCGAGTTTTAGGTCGGCGTACTTGCTGATCGCAATACTACTATTGCCAAGCATTTTTCAAAACCAAATAGTATCCGGTATAAGAAATCACGAGATAAGCGCGGAAATCGCCAATAGATTTGCCGCGATCGACAATCAGTTAGCGAACCAACTGATCGAACAGTTTAACAGCGCCGTGAACAGCAGCCTGGATTCCGCTTTTGTCATATATTGTGTAATGATAATAGTAGTATTTGTTTCGAGCGCATTCATAGCCTTGTTGTTTCATATCTTTGTAAAACTTTTTAAGGGAAAAGGTGAATATCGACAACATTTTTCTCTGATTAGCCATATGTTCATCGTTTTGATCTTTGGAGTACTGTTCAATAATACCTTAATCATATTCACGGGAAACACGAACGGATTTTTAGCGTTGTCATATTTTCTCTATGAGAAACCCGAATATTTTAATTTTTTATACTGGATTACAACGACGATAAATATCTTCAGTCTCTGGATCACCGTCATTATCTATTTCGGAATAAAAAAGATCAACGAGTTTTCGGCTTCCAAATCAATTGCGTTCAGCGGAGTGTTTTTATTGATATATTCGATCTCAATGGCTTCAATGACGTCGTTTTCCATGGGGACGATATCAAATCTATTTAGATAATATCAACGCGTTTAAAACATTGCTTAGGTACAAGTGGGAGGGACATATTTTGAAATCTACATTTAGAAAGGAAAGAGTTTTTGTCGTGATCGTAGTGCTTATCATCTTGGGATTAGCACTTTATACGGCTATGAATAGCGAAGGCTTGAAAGTAAGAAGCGTGGCTTTTCCGGTTAGGATTGGCGTTGTGAAAACAAGCGACGTAAATATTGATAAGCAATTAATTGGTAAGATAATCCCAAAAGAGTCCTTGTTTATATACGCTTCGAATGAAGGCGTAATAAAGGATTTCAGCTATAAAAACAACGACTTTATTGATGAAAGCGACAGGTTGCTGACATATGACGATAAATTAATTAACGACAAAAAAATGTCTCTGGACAAACTCACTATTGATTTGCAGGCGAAAAATGCGGATATTGAAAGGCTTGAAGCTTCCTATACGGAGGTATCGCTTTTTGCCGAACAGAATTCAATCCTGAATTTTGAAAACAACATCGAAAGCCTTAACAGCAATCTCCGGAGCCTTTACGAAAACCTATCCTATCTCCAAAGTGATTACAAAGATGAATATGATAGATATGAAAGTAAAAGGTTTTTATATGAAGCGGACGCCATATCGAGAAACGAGTTTGAAGACTCGATCACGGTGCTAAAGGAAATCGATAGAAGAATCGGGGACGTAGTTAATGACATAGAGAGCGTTGAAAGCGACGTCAGATATCAGAGGAAATCTCTCGAGATAGCAAAGAGCGCCCTCGACCAGAAAGCCGCGGACTCGCAAAAGGAACTTCAACTCAATGAAATTACACGCGAACGATTGCTATATGAGAAGGAGAGAATAGACCTCGAGATAAGCGAACTCAGGCTATTTATAGATAGCTATAGGCTAGAAGAGGTCTCCGCTCATAAGGGTGTGATAAAAGAAGTCTTTGTGGAGAATGGCGATTATGTAACCAAAGGGCAGAAACTGATCGAAGTTATCAATATGAGAAACGACAATTTTAACATAGAGTTTTATATCCCGGAGAACCAAGCGAATAAAATCAGTATAGGCCAAGCCGTTACAATTGCCGGCGATACTCTGCATAACGAAGAGTTCACTGCAAACATCAGCTCAATATCGACCATCGTAGAGACAAGAATGGACGACAGGGGCAACAATGAGGACGTCGTTAAAGTGAAAGCTCCGCTCCCGGATTCTGTCAGAGACATCAGGATCGGATACAGTGTGGATGTTCATTTATCAGTCGCGAACCTTCGAGATGTGAAAATGGCGCCGATATTGGCTATTCTTGCCGATGAAAATGGCGATGATTTTGTTTTTATCGTAGATGAAAACTATAGAATAAGTAAAAGATTGGTTAAGACAGGGGAATTCAACAATCTGGATATTGTGATCGACGGCGTTGAAGTCGGCGAACGTTATGTTATGAACCCGAACAAAACGCTAAAAGAAGGCGATATCGTCGAGGAGTTGAAAAACTAGACCACGAGAGCGCGAGTTGCCAGAGCGGGCCTCGCCAACGACCCGGTTTTTGGAGGTGTGACAGATTAGTATTTTTTCTTGCCTGGAAACAGCATATATAAATGTCGTCTCAAAAAAAGTCCGCCTTTTTTTAACGGTTCTCGGCGTTCTGATTGGCATTTCCTCAGTTATAATAGTCACCGGTTTGGGCGAGGGATTCAGAGCAGTAATAAATGACAGCTTCAGCGAACTTGGCATTGGTAACCTCATTTTACAGCAAAACAATTTCTCGGAATCAAAGTTTGTGCTAAACAGCGGCGATATAGACCTTTTAAAAAATCATCCAAATATTTCCTACGTGACCGGATTCATCACAGGGTACAGCAGTGTTTCTATCCAAAAGAGCAACGAGAATAAAGTCATAAGGATTGTGGCAGGCACGGAAGATAGTAAATTTACCACTCACTACAACCTGCTCGAGGGGAGATTTATTAATTACAACGATATAGCAAATGAAAGCAATTCTATCGTTATTGACAGCAATCTATCAAACCTGATGTTTGGCGGGACTAAAGTAATTGGCAAGAATATTGGTTTTTCTGTAGGGAACGTTCATCGGACTTTTGTGATTGTTGGCGTTATCGAGGGCGCCAGGTATAATGAAACCCTCCAGATCCCGCCTAACGTTTATACCGGCGCCCATATTTTTGCAAAGTCAAACTCGCTTTTAACATATGATTATCTTGAAGTGAAAGTTGAAGACGTAAAACAGATTGACGAGACGAGCGACGATATCCTGCGCATTATAGATATTTCGCGAAATACGAAGGACGGATACAGCATATATAATCCGATTACGGAGGTAGAACTAGTCGACGATGTTATAGGCAATGTTTCAAAATTTGTGATTTTCGTAGCGTTCATCTCACTTATTGTCGGAGGTATTGGCATAATGAATATTATGCTGATTTCAGTAAATGAGAGAACAAGGGAGATAGGTATCAGAAAATCCCTCGGCGCCAAATACAAAGATATCTGCCTCCAATTTCTGTTCGAGACTATTATCGTGATTTCATTAGGAAGTATCGTAGGCTTGGCGCTAGGCGTTTTGCTTTCGGATTTCATAGGCATAATGATGGACATAGAAACTCATATTTCAATTCTCTATGCGGCGATCGCCCTGCTTATTTCAATACTGATCGGCGTTATTTTTGGGGTTTACCCGGCGACAGTCGCGGCAAAGCTGGATCCTATTAAGGCATTAACCTCCAATTAGCAACTTAATCTCCAGGAACGCTAATGAAAAACAAGTTGTTGAAGAATTAAGTTGCTAATCGCCGCGCGAGAGCGCAGTGCGCGGACATCGTCCGCGTGAGGCGAGGGGAACCGCGCTTCGCCGAGCCGAGTTGGGTTGCGGGCGTTAGCCCGCATTAGAAAGGTACGCATAGGTAGGCTTCCGCTAATGAAATCGTTTCTGTTTGCTACCTGGTCGAGACATCTTGCATGTGGAGAAAAATATGAAAAGGATATTGGAAATCAATGACGTAAAAAAAATATATTCCGGAAAAGTTAGTGTGGAGGCGCTAAAAGGAGTAAGCTTGAGTGTGGAAAAGAGCGAATTCCTTTCTATTGTTGGGGTATCCGGCTCAGGTAAATCGACGCTGATGAACATTTTAGGCTGCCTGGATAAGCCCTCCGAGGGGACATATATACTTAATGGTAAGAAAGTGTCTGATTTTACGGCCGATGAACTATCTGAAATAAGGAACAAAGCAATTGGATTCGTATTTCAAACATTTAATTTATTGCCAAATCTAACCGCAGTTCAAAATGTCGAAGTTCCGATGATTTATTGTAATACGCCAAAAAAAATTAGGCGCCAAAAAGCACTGGAAGCTTTGGATAAAGTCATGCTATCGAAGAGAGCCAACCATATGCCCCATGAGCTTTCAGGAGGAGAGGCGCAAAGGGTTGCGATTGCGCGCGCGTTTGTAAATAATCCTTTGATATTATTGGCGGATGAGCCCACAGGGAACCTGGACACCAGAGCCACTAAAGAAATCTTGAGTATTTTTCAAAGACTGAACCGCGAGGGCATGACCATCGTAATGATAACACACGAACTCAGTCATATAAGATATACCAAAAGAGTTGTATGTTTGATGGACGGCAGCCTCCATAAGGATATAACCATCAGATTTCAAAAGATGATCCAGTAGGGCGCGCCGCATACGCATATGGATTATACTAACGAGCGAAAACATATGCACAAATTGTATTTTTCGCTCGCAAGTATAACTCTATGCACAAGCCGCCGTATCTGATGTTTGTCGCTTCACGACCGGCGTCTGCGCACCCATTCGCTGCAATTCATTTCGCTCATGGGTATAATTGGAATTCTTGCATAATTCATGTTATTATTATAAAAAAATGGAATTAAGGGAAAAACAATGGAGGAAGTTTTAACGGTAAAGGGTCTTACAAAGACATTTAAGCTGTCAAAGAAGCAGCAAAAGCTAAGGAAGCTCAACAAGGCGGAAATCATAGCCGCTGACAATGTGAGTTTCACATCATATAAAGGAGAAGTGTTCGGACTTTTGGGTCCGAACGGCGCCGGAAAAACAACGGTAATGCGCATGCTTGCGACATTGATTGATCCAGTTTCCGGCGACGCGACCGTCGGAGGATTCAGCGTTGTGAAACAACCGCAGGAAGTTAGGCGGAGCATTGGGTTTCTAACGAATGACTTGAAATTAGATGATTTTTTTACTCCGAATTATACCTTTGATTTCTTTGCAAAAATGCACGGCATTAATAAGGAAAAAGCCAAATCCCGTAAGCAAATGCTGTTTGCAAAATTCGGGATCGACAAATTCGCCGATGTAAAAATTGCTAATTTATCGCAAGGCACAAAGCAAAAAGTCATGCTTGCGACTTCTATAGTACATGACCCTGACATAATTATATTTGACGAGCCGACAAATGGACTTGATGTTATAACCGCAAAGATCGTATCAGATTTTTTAGGTGAGCTAAAGCAACAGGGTAAGAGCATCATACTCTCCACCCATATATTCGGTTTGGCTGAGAATTTGTGTGACCGCGTCGGCATTATCATAGACGGTAAAATGGTTGCATGTGATCGTGTAAACAAGATTGCGGCTACGGCGGGAGGAACGCTTGAACAGGCGTTCTTTGATATATACCGCGACGCTACGGGGGAGCTTGTGTGATGGTGAATAAAAATAATACGCTTACAATATTACCCAAGACCATATGTCCCGTTTCATTAGATAGGAGCTTGTATAATGGTGAATAATAATAATACGCTTACAATATTAAAAAAAGAATTATCCCGGCTTTTTGGGGACAGAAAGTTGGTTTTTTCAGGGATTATTCTACAAGGCCTGCTTGTCTATGTTATGTACACGCTGATGGGTTTCTTTATGGGCAGTTTAATTAATGTAGACGAGGATTATAAAAGCAGGGTGTCCGTAGTTAATATGCCGCAATCCATTTCAGAGGCAATAACGGAAAGCGGTATGCCTGTTGATATCACGGATATATCCGAATCTGATATTCAGGCGGTAAAGGAGCGGATTACTGCGGAAGAGGCGGATCTACTCGTCATATTTCCAGTAGGCTTTGACTCTACTGTGGCGGAGTATGATCTTGCGTCGTCGAATGGACCTGCGCCCAATGTTGAAATATGGTATGATTCGTCAATTATCAGATCCATACAGGTATTCGCAAATGTGAGTGAAATTCTCAGAGGCTATGAACGCAGCTTGACTAAAAAATTTGATGTCAATGCCGCAGATTCGGATGGTTTTAGTTATGATTTGAACGTAAAAGGCCCCGAATGGAGTACTACATTTATGATGTCGTTGATTCCGATGCTACTCCTCATTGTTATCTATCAAGGTTGCACGGTTATCGCTCCTGAATCCATTGCTGGGGAAAAAGAGCGCGGGACTTTGGGGACAATCCTTGTTACACCCGCAAAACGAACTCACATAGCCTTGGCTAAAATAGTGAGCATAACTATATTCGGGGTTCTGGGAGTAATTGTGAGCTTTATAGGCTTGATGCTTTCACTCCCAAATCTGATGAGTGCGGTCAGTGGCGCAAGCGCCGTTGCTATTAGATATTCCGCATTCGAATACCTAATGATATTTATTGTTATAATCTCAACAGTTTTGGTTATGGTGTCAATTCTGTCGTTACTATCCGCATATTCGAAATCTATAAAAGAGGCTAATTCTTATGCCGCTCCACTCATGTTTGTCAGTATAACTTGCGGTCTGTCGAGTATGTTTACGGGCGGTGTGATAAAGGGATTCTATTACTACTTAATACCCATATTCAACAGCGCGCAAAGCCTTACAGCAGTATTCAAACAGGATTTTTCCGCTTTAAATATCGGTATGACTGTCTTGGCAAATGTAGTATTCTCATTGATATGCGCGGGTGTGCTTGCGAAAATGTTTAACAGTGAGAAGATCGTTTTTGAAAAAATATAGCGAGGCGTGAAGAATGGCAATCTTAAGCGCTTAATACGTCGAGAAGAATGAAAAAATTAACACGCTTAATACTGCGTGAAGAATGGCAATCTTAAACACATAATGGAGGTATTTATGATATTCAGGACACTCAAAACTACGCAAATATCAGATTGTATATATGCGGTCAAGACCGCAATCAGCAATTTTTACATTTATGATACCGGCAATAACCTCATTGCCTTTGATACAGGAATGAATCAACTTTTGTCGGACGCCGGCATGAAGAAGCTGGGCCTCGCGCCGGAGCGGGTGAGTCATGTGTTTTTGACTCATTCAGATTACGACCATGTTGGCGGGCTTAAGCTCTTCAAAAACGCCGCCGTATTCATATCGAAGATGGAAGAGCCCATGGTTACAGGTCAAAAAGCCCGGATGTTAATAAAATACAACATGAAAATAAAAGGCTATACCGCTCTCGATGACAGGCAAATAGTAAATATAGATGATGCGTCAATACAAATTATTGAAGCTCCCGGGCACACTATTGGTTCGGCGTGTTATCTGATTAACGATAGTATTCTAATTTCCGGAGATTTGCTCCGCACATCAAAAGGGGGTCGAATAACCCCGTTTCTTTTCTTTCAAAATATGAGCCATTCAGACGATAAAAAGTCTCTCAGGCGCCTTCGGGACGAAGGCATTATCGCGAAGTCATCTCTGATATTAACAGGGCACACCGGAATGCTGAACAACCGCTGATCTCATCAACATCCTCAGCGTATTCCTTTCATTTCTTCTTCATAACTTTGGGATCTATTCGCAACCATTCGTAAAACCCCCGCTTTCTACTGCATCTCGAATTGCCAATGTGGCGATACTTATCATTCCTTTTATCAAACAAAAGCCGCGCGTCAATACTATTAGGGTATCAGTTTGACGCGCGTTTTGTACATTTCTACATTTCTACACTTCTACATTTGTACATTTGTACATTTTGCGCGCGCTGAGTAGACCGGGATGTGACGATTGTGGTATGATGAGGAGCGGGGGAGGGGCTGTTTTATGTTCAGAAGAATGCTGGCAACATTCGTGGTTTTGCTGTTTTGCCTGACGCCGGCCGGTTGCAATGGGCGTGATGACCCTGTCCTGCCTACGCCAGAAATCCTACCCGCCATAACCATCGTTGTAAGAAAATTCGATACGGGAAACTTTGACGGAGAACGTATTTCCCAAACACTCGACGCGTATGTGGCGCCGCAAATAGGAGCGCGTGTTTCTCTGGAATACATTGAAGCTGAACGCTACAATCAGGAAATCAATAAGTCTTTAGCCACAGACAGTTTGCCGGATATTATTTCTATATGGCGCTCTTATCAGGGAGATATGCTATTGGAGGGCGGAAAGCTGCTGCCGCTGGACGCGTTGCTTTGGGAACATGGCGGCGCGATTGTATCGGCGGTGGGCGAGGAACTCCTCGCCGTGAGCGCCTACAACGGAAATATCTATACGATTGCCAGCCTGATGGACCGGGCTTCATGCCTGTGCTTCGAGTACAGAAAAAACATCGCCGACGCCAACGGGCTGGATATGACTTCTGTGAAAACAATAGACGATCTCACGGCTGTTTTGACGCAATTGAAACAAAAGAGCGACGGCATTGTACCCATTAGTTCCTATAGAATCAGTTCATGGGATCCGCTCCTCGATAGTATGGGGGTGCTCATGGATTACGGGAGGGGTACACAGGTGGTGAATCTGTATAATACGGAGGAATATCGGGACATGTGCCTCACAATCAGCCGATGGCGCGAAAACGAACTCCTGCTTAATGAGGATTATAGTCTGAACTCGGTCAACAATTTCGTAAGATCCCCTGATTTTTTCGGTAAGGTTTGTAATTATCACCCGGGCCTTTCGCCTGTGGATTCTACCGACGCGGGCGAACCTATTGAATGTGTGATACTGGGCGAGCCATTCATCCACACCGACGTCGACAAACGGGGATGTTGGGGGATATCCGCCCGGTCCAAACATCCGGTTGAAAGCATGAAACTCCTCAATCTGATGTACTCCGACCCCTATGTTGTGAACTTGCTCATCTTTGGTATAGAGGGCGCGCATTATGAAGTGATTGATGAAGATAAGGGGGTCATCGATTTTCCTGCGGGCATAACGGCGGCGTCAAGCGGTTACGCGCAGTTCCGCGGCTATCAGTGGGGAAATCAGTTTATCGGATACACATGGAACGGATGGCCGGAGGATCTCTGGGAGCGCATTTTGTCCTTCGACAAAGAGGCGCCTCGTTCCTCCGCCTATGGGTTTACTTATGATCCCACGCCTGTCGAAGAGCAAGTATTTGACTGTAGCGAGGTTGTGTCGGAATACGCGTCTCTTCTGGAAAAAGGCGTTGGGGACGTGGATTCTCTGTTGAATGAATTTAACTCCGCGCTCAATGAAGCGGGAATCGATCAAGTGATCGCTGAAAAACAGAGACAGCTGGATGATTGGCTCTCAGCCGGGAGTATGTGATGACTAAACAGAAACAACAGCGTAAGACGCGCTCGCTGGCTATGGTATTGATCATGATGTGTTGCTTACTTACCGCTTTCGGGTGCGCGGGTCTTTATATCATGCAGCGGAATCAAAGCTATACCATGATCAGCCAGGCGGCTAAAACGAATCTTGACGCGCTGAACGCGTACACCGGCGACATGGACAATATGCTCCGCAACCTTGAGATGTACATGCATAATTTTATTTTTAACAACAGAGATATTGAAATCTTGCACCGTAACGTGGATGAAGTGAGCCGTTTTCGTGGTAAACAGAGGATTCTTGGCACACTGGACCAGATTATTCATCTCAACGGTTTGGCGGAATGCGCGTGGATCTACTCTCCAGGGGATGATCGAGCGGACTTTTTAGCAAGAAACGCGTATGCCGGCATCAGCAACGTGGAACTGACCCGCTTACGGGAGATAATTATTGGAATCATTGAGAAAAATACTGCGGCGCCTGTGATGGTCAACGACCGGTGGTCACTTATTTCAACGGAGATCGCTGATTATTTGCTGTTGATGGTTCCAGGCGAGGATGTATATTATGGCGCATGGGTAAGAGTTTCCAGCCTGTATACGAAATTCAGCGATGTTTTTTCACGGGACAACGGAGGCGCCGTAATTCTCAGCACTCTCGCCGGGCAGCTGTTAACAGGCGGCGGCGGCGCCAAGCAGTCGTCGACCGGAGTCGGGGCTGAACAGCCATTGACCGGCGACGACGCTAAATTCCAGTTGGTTCCGGAAGGCCGGGAGTGGGCGTTTCTCTCAGACGATCTGATTGGCATATCCTCTTATTCCGCAAGAGCTGATCTGGCCATATCCGCCGTGCTGTCCAAAGCGGAGATTTTGAGGGGAACGCATTTTGGGTTTAACATGGCGTTGCTGACGGCGGGAATGATTGTTTTCATCCTGGCTGTAGTAATCGTTTATCAGTACCTAATGTATCGGCCATTTTCCCGGCTGATCCAGAAATTGTACGAGATCAGCGAGGGCAATTTTGACCTTCGCCTCGAAACGAAATCCCGTTTGAGGGAAGTTTTCGCTTTGGAGTACTCTATTAACCATCTGCTGGATGTGATCGAGGATCTGAAAATCAGAGTGTTTGATACTCAATTGCGTGAACGCAATGTAACCTGTCAATATTTGAAAATACGGATCAAGACGCACTTTTATCTAAACTGTCTTAGCATTATCCACGCCATGGCCCGCGTAAAGAACACAGAATTGATCAAAGAGCTGACCATGAGGCTATCACATTATCTGCGCTTTTTTGACAAAGAAATCAACGAGTTGGTAAGGCTCGAGGAGGAATTGTCCCACGCGCGCAATTACGCGTATATCCAGGAACTCCGTTTTCCGAACATGTTTCAATACATTGAAGACGTTCCGTTTGATCTGTATGGCGCTAATATCCCCCCGCTGATCCTGCAAACGTTTATAGAGAATTCCATCGAGCACGCCATGCTTCCTAATCACCCGAATTGGGTGCGTTTGCAAGCGGATTATAAAACTCGGAACGATTTGGCTGGTATCCATTTTCAAATCGCAGACAACGGCGCTGGTTTTAATGAAGAGATATTGCGATCGTTGTCCGAAGAAGCGGTACAGCTTGACTTTAGCAAGAGCGACAGTATTGGCATTCGCAATGTAGTCAGCAGGCTTGCCGTTATCTATAATGGTCAGGCGACCATCGAGTTTAGAAATAGCGAAGACGGCGGCGCGCTGATTGATATGTGGCTGCCAACTTAGGACATGGGACACAGGACTTGGGAACAGGGACACGGGGACAGGGACACGGGGACAGGGACTTGGAACACGGGCGCAGGAATACGGAACACGCGACATGGGACAGGGGACAGGGGACAGGGGACACGGGTACGCGACATGGAACATGGGCCATGGGATACAGGAACACGGGATATGTGACACGAGCCACGAGCCACGGGATACAGGAATACGGAACACGCGACACGAGACACGGGACACGGAACACGGGACGGAGGATGATTTGATGTACAATTTGCTTTTTGTAGACGACGATATTCTGATTGCGGATAGTTTGCAATATATTTTGGATTGGGAACGCGTTTCGCTCAACGCGCCATACATCACCTATAGTTATGATCAGGCGCGGCAAATTTTTACTCACACTCCGATACATATCATAATCAGCGATATCGAAATGCGGGGACACAGCGGCTTAGATCTTATGGAATGGACAAAACGAAATCATCCTCAGACGCTACGCGGCTTTCTGACTTGTCACGCGCGGTTTGAATACGCCCAGCGCGCTATTAAACTTGGCGCCTTCGGATATTTGCTCAAACCGATCGATGAGGCGGAGCTGGAAGAATTCCTGTCCGAGTGCGTTGGGTTGCTGGACCACAAGGGGGAGAGCGACGTCGTGTATGAAAAAACCGGATGGTCTAGACTCGTGAGAATGGCGGTTTCTTATATCCGCCAAAACCTTTCAAACCCCATAACCCGTGAAATCATAAGCCGTGAACTGCATGTCAGCGAGAGTAGCCTCTCCCGTATTTTCAGCCGGGAAATTGGTATGCCTATCACAGAATACATCACAGATTGCCGTATCAAGCAAGCAATGCGCCTGTTGACCAACTCCGATGATTCTATCACGGAGATATGCGCAAAGGTGGGCTACAATTATCCCGCCTATTTTACCAAGATATTTCGCGAAAAAACAGGAAAATCCCCACACCAGTATCGAATAGCGACAAAGTAATGTATCTCCACTAACATAAAACATCTATGCTGCATTCTGCAATACGCATTCCCAATGTGGGCTAAAGCCCGCAACCCAACTCGGCTCGGCGAAGCGCGGTTCCCCTCGCCTCACGTGGACGATGTCCGCGCGCCGCGCTATTCGCGCGGCGTTCAGCAACTTCCGGCTTAAACAACTCGCTTTTTATTGCAGTTCCTGAAAGCTAAGTTACCAAAGAGGAACAAACTTTGATTGAATAGTGATGTTTTTTGATTCAATAGTGATAGTCCGTTGACTCCACGTTAATATATGATATAAAAAAATCTAGAAATGGAAGGTGAAAAATGTGAAAAAAGTAAAAAAAGTGAAGGATGTGAAGGAAGTGAAAGAAGTCAAAATAGCAAAGAAAGTAATATCCTTATTGTTGACCCTTAGTTTGATCCTTGCGATGGGTTCCGGCGTATCCTTCGCGGCGCCGCAGGCCGCCGAGCCTCTCTTCGCGACCGCGATCTCGCCCTTTCAGCAGTCATTAGATGACAAATACATCGATCCTGACAGGGTGTACAGCACAGACTGTCGCTGGTGGCTGGGTACGGCGTCGCACACTACCGACACATTGCGCGAGGAAATTCAAGCTTTGTATGACGGCGGTTACAGGGGTGTTGAGCTCTGTATGCAAAACGCCAACGGCAGTGGGACCGCTGCGCCCAACAATATTTACGCTTACGGATCCGATCAGTGGGCGTATAAATGGAAGTTTATGATGAACGAACTTCTGGACCTGGGCATGGGCGTGTATCTGACTTCCGGCACCCACTGGGCCACGTCCAACGTTCCCGGTTTGGATCCGGACAGCCAGGAAGCCATGCAGCACGTTGCCATGGGGACCAGCGCGGTCAACTTCGGCGAGTCATTGACGGCGCTTCCGCAACCGAGTTCCCGCAGGAACACGGCGAGATTCATCGGGGCGTACGCTTTTAAGCAGTCCCAGCAAACCACATTCTTCTATTACAATTCAGACAATGGTAGTACAAATACGTCATATGTCATTGATCACGACTCGGTGATCGACCTGACGTCACTGGTAACCCAAGGTTCAACGGTTTGGACGCAGAATTTAACCTGGACGCCGCCTGAAGCGGGAACTTGGCGGATATTTGCCTACTGGTCCCAGGGCACCGCTCAAGCCTCCAGCCCATCTATGAACAACGACTCCTACGCCACAAACTATTTTGACAAGAAGGGTATAGCGGCGCTGAGGGAATTCTGGGAGGAGCATTACCTTGACGATCCGGTTCTTAACGCAAAGATCCTCGCCGGCGACGTGCAGCTCTTTATGGATTCCCTTGAGATGAGCGCGGGATCGCTATCCGGAGGCGGCATCACCTTTTGGGCAGAGGATTTCACAGAAGATTTTATTGAGAGTAAGGGCTATGATATCCGGCCTTATCTTTTCTTGACGGCGGGCTTGATCAATAGCTTTAACTTGGTAAGAACTCCCTATTATGAGCAGAGAGGCTTCCATGAATTAACTGATAACCTCGCTCTAACAGAAAAAATAGTCAACGATTACCAGAGTTTCCTGACTGATAAATATATATCGGAAATGCTGATTCCCCTAAAAGAGTGGTTGAACTCCGTCGGCATCAAGACCCGCGCTCAGATCACCTATGGAAGGCCATTTGAGATTTCCGAGCCGATCATGGGAGTTGACTATCCCGAGGCCGAAAGCTATAACCAATACCACCAGGTTGATATTTACCGGCTTTGGTCGGGAGGCGCAAAGCTGCAGAACAAAGTCCTTTCCCAAGAGGGCGGCACTCAAATAGGGTACAATCAGCAACCGATCCAGTTGCAATTACGAGACGCCTATTCCTACTATGCCGCCGGCGGACAGCGCACGATCTGGCACATCTGGGGCGCGGAATATGGTTACGGAAATGTCACCCCATGGCCGGGAGCTACCCATGGCGGCAGCGGCTTCAACAGGATGAGCAACCGTAATCCGAACGCCAGGGACTATGACGAATTCAACGCGCACCTTGGACGCGTCCAGCAACTGATGCAAACGGGCAGATCCCGCACAGACGTCGGCTTTGTCCATAACAGTTGGTTCCAGGGTATACGGTTCGGCGGAGAAAGGTCTGGAAACAGTGTTCCGGGCAATATTCAGGGAATGAACTGGCAGTTCGCGCATCAGGGCATCTATTACCGCTCAACCGAGTTACAGGACAACGGCTATACATACGACTACTTCAGCCCAAAATTCCTGACGGCTGACGGCGTGTATTTTGACGAAGCCACAAAGACCATCGAGCAAGCCGGATACAAAGCTCTTGTACTTTACCAGAGATGGCTCGATCTGGCAGCGGCCAAAAATATCCTTGAGCTAGCCAAGAAGGGGCTGCCTGTAGTAATCGTGGACGGCGCTGCCCAAGACACTACGTTTAGCGACGACAAGACAGCCGACCTGGCGGCGATTATGGCTGAAATGAAAACGCTACCCAACGTCAGAACGGCGGCTATCAAAGACTCCCCGGGATTCGATTATTTCAAGCCGGAAGCCGGCGCGTATGAAGACGAGGTCATGGAGAAGCTGCAAGAGCTGGGCGTGTATCCCTACACGGGATTCGTGGAGCCCAACAGGCAGCTGCTCACACAGAGCCGCGTCGACGAGAACGGCAATAGATATCTGTATGCCTGGAACTACTGCCCTAACAACTATCACTTTAAAAGCCACAGAGACGAAATCGTAACCTTGGACCACGGCACAAATATCAAAACCGAAATCAGTATAGACGGCGAGTTCATTCCCTATTCCATCGACGCTTGGTCCGGCAAGTCGACCCAACTGGCCAACTACCGCTATGAGAATGGCCGGACAATATTCCCGATCGACCTCGACTACGATAACATTGCCCTGTTTGCTTTTGAGATCGCGGATAACGAACGCCTCCATATTGTATCCACGAACGCTGAGTCAGCATACGCCACACAGGATGGTTTGGTCGCTCGCGCCACATCAAGCGGGGACATTATCACTACCCTGAACAACGGCGCGTCTCTGAAAAAATCAGTAACGGCGCCCGCTCCCTATGATATTACCGATTGGGATGTAACCGTCACGTCATGGACGGCAGGCGCGTTAGGGGCTCTGACGCGAACTGAGGTTCTACTGGGCACGTCGACGACTGAAAGCAAAACTCCCACAGTAAAGACTCCAATCAATGTACATCTGCCCAAACTAACAACTTGGAATAATATAACGGCTGAAAATGGCTATTCCGCTACAGTTGGATCCAGAGTATCCGGCACTGGTTATTATGAAGCAACATTTAATTGGGATGCTAGCAGCGCCGATGGAGCTTACCTGAATTTCGGAGACACACTGTTTGATACCATGAAGGTTTGGATCAACGGTGTAAAGGTAGGCGGGGATATCAGCCAAAATCCGACCAAAGCCAATAGGACAGTCAGCGGCACAATCGACGGTCAGCCTGTCGTGAATAAAGACATCTATTCGGGCGGCGTCAGCTTTACCAAGCCCATCGTCGATATTGGCGCGTATCTGGCGGATGGTGAGAACACAATCGTTATCGACTACAGCTCAAGTTTAGTCAATGTTATGAACACTTCAGGGGCAACGAGCAGTTGGTGGGGCTATGAAAGGGTCATTCGTCCCTACGGGCCCAGTCAAGCCGTAATTGTCCCCTACGTGGAGCAGAGTATACCGTTTAACACAGTCTTTGCAGACATTCGCGCGGACGAAGCAACGGCGCCTGTTAATTCCCCGGCGTCTTACACTGTCTCTCTGAGCAACGCTAATGGCGTGGGCGTTGTAACACTGAGTGTCACAGCTGACAGCAGGTATCTGGATCTTACCGGCGCTACCCCGCTAAATGGCTTCTCGATATTGGAACCACTTTCATGGGAGTACGTGGGGAGTCAACTGTGGAAAGGAACCGTGAAATTGTATTGTCCCGGCTTTACCAATGTCGAAGGCCCGTTGGACGTCTTGAAGATAAGCGGAGTGGCGCTCGATTTGTTGGGCGACACAACGGTCACGCTCACCGACTTCGCGGTCACGGGTGATGTGAACGGATTCTCCGGCGCCATGCCGGCCTTTATCAGGACGACTGAAGCGGTGACTTCCATTGTGCCAAAAGCGCCTGTGTATTCCAAGTACGATCTGAACCATGACGGTAAGATAGATGAACTCGATCTTGCTATAGTGGTTTACTACTATCTTGCAAATGACCTGGAAACGGATTGGGAAGATGTGAAATTTGACATCGCCTCGGCTAAAGACTGTGACGTGGCTCGCAACGGCAGGGTCGACCTTGCCGACATGATCGAAGTAATCGCAAACTACTGTGATTCATACGATCTATAGCAAATCTATAGCAATCTATAGCAATGACCTGGCTATAAGCATTACAGTTATAAGCAACAGGCAATAAACAGTATTACGCGCGGCCAGTCCTCATGGTGGCAACACAGCCATGAGGACTGGCCGCGCAGATCATGCCGAAATAATGTATCTGAAGATATCATCAAGGCATAGAGGAAAAAACAAAAACCATAAAAACCATAAAAATCCATAATATACCATAATTAACCAAAATAAACCATAATATACCATAATTAACCATAATAAACATATAGGGAAAAAAATAAAAAAACTCTTGCAATGTGGCACGGAATAAAATATAATATTTCCTGTTGTGACGTGACAGACGATGAAGTTGGATGTTGCCGCAGAGCGGATGCCGTTAAGGTTGAGCCGGGGCCCGAGTGAAACGGGTCAGCGTAACACAGATTCGGGTTGGATGGAGTTTGTGTGGCGCCAGATGCGGGGAACTCTGATGGAGAATGTCCGATTCAAGAAACCGGGCGGCAGGTCACTCTGTGCTATTGCTATTATAGTTGTATTTAATATATTCTATATTTGGTAATGCAGGTACAGCCCAGAATAAAAGTCGGTTTTTTTGGCCGTTTTATCCCTGGGTTTTATTAATCGGAGACATGGCACACCCGGCATAGTGTATAAAAAAACCCGGAATCCCTTGAAACAACAACGTTTAAAACTGGGAGGTTGTGTAATGACAGAAAAGCAAAGAATTAGAATCCGCCTGAAAGCGTTTGATCATCAGATATTAGATCAATCGGCGGAGAAAATCGTCGACACTGCAAAGAGAACGGGCGCTAAAGTGTCGGGGCCAATTCCGATGCCGACGGAAAAAGAGATCATTACGATTTTGAGGGCGCCGCACAAGTACAAGGATTCAAGGGAGCAGTTTGAGATGAGAACGCATAAAAGGATAATCGATATCCTTCTTCCCACGCCAAAGACCGTGGATGCGCTTATGAGACTCGACTTGCCGGCAGGAGTGGACGTAAAGATAAACCTGTAACTTGAACAAAAAGCTCTGGCAATAGTATATTGACGCTTACAGCCCTCATTATGCCCGTCACGATTCTCAATTGTTGAGTAAATTGTTCGGGCAAGGAGAGCAGAACTCGAATGGGGAGTATAGTGGGCAAGCGGCGTAGAGCACAGAGCTCGAATAAGGAGTATTATGCTTGAGCGCGGCGGTATGAGCAGGATTTAAGGAAGATGTATAGGTCATGTACTTTCGGAGGACGGGAAACAGCGTGTTTTGGAGTGAGAGAGAAGCCAAACCAAAGCGCCGGGACCTAAATTCGCCGGGAGGACCAATAACCACAATAAGGAGGACTTACTAACTTGAAGAAGTTTATTCTGGCTGAGAAAATAGGGATGACGCAGATATTTGACGAAACGGGGCTCGCCATTCCGGTTACGGTGCTGAAAGCAGGCCCGTGCACAGTTATCCAAAAAAAGACGGAGGAAGACGACGGATACTCTGCGCTAAAACTGGGGTTTTCGGAAATCCCGGAAAAAAAGGTTAGCAAACCCAAAATGGGTGAGTTTAAAAAGGTTGGCGTATCTCCCCTCAAGTTTATAAGGGAGTTCCGGACAGAAGATACAGGAGGATTCGAAGTTGGCCAGGTTATCAATGTCAGCAAAATGTTTTCTGATGGTGATATGGTTGATGTCAGCGGCATTTCAAAAGGGAAAGGCTTCCAGGGGGCGATCAAGAGGCATGGCCAATCCATAGGCAGAGTCTCGCACGGATCCAAGTTTCACAGGGGCATCGGCTCGATGGGCGCCAATTCTTATCCCGGGCGCATATTTAAAGGAAAGAAAATGCCTGGGCATATGGGGGGAGAGAGGGTCACTATCCAGAACCTCTCTGTTGTCAGAGTCGACCCGGAGAGGGATCTGATGCTCATCAGAGGCGCTGTCCCGGGACCTAAGGGTACGATTTTAACCATCAAAGACACGGTGAAGAACGCATAACCGAACGAGAGGAGGAGCAGACGATAATGCCAAAGTTAGACTTATACGATATGGAAGGAACAGTTGTCGGAGAAATCGAGCTTGACGACAGCATTTTTGGAGTCGAGATCAATGAGTCGGTGCTGCATATAGTTGTTCATAACCAGCTGGCAAACAAAAGGCAGGGAACACAATCCACGAAAACCAAAAGTGAAGTGAGCGGCGGAGGGAAAAAACCTTACAGGCAGAAAGGCACAGGACGCGCCAGACACGGAAGTAAACGATCCGCTCAGTGGATAAAGGGCGGAATCGTATTGGGACCAAAACCGAGGTCCTATAGGTACACTGTTCCCAAGAAAGTGAGAAGGCTTGCGATGAAATCCGCCCTTTCAACAAAGGCGGCGGATAACAATATAATGGTTTTAGATAAGCTTGCGCTGGATGAAATCAAAACTAAGAAAATGATCGGAATATTAAAGAATCTCAATGTGAGCGAAGACTCCGTTCTGGTTGTACTGAGCGGCAGGGATGAAAATATTCAGAAGTCCGCGAGAAACATACCCGGGGTCAAAACGACGCTGGTGAACACGCTCAATGTATATGACATACTAAGGCATGACAAGTTCATTGTCACAAAGGAAGCGGTGGACAGTATAGAGGAGGTGTACGTATAGTGATGAGCCCCGAAGATATAATCATTCGCCCGTTAATAACGGAGAAGAGCAGTGAAGAGGTTTTGAGCGGAAAGTATACCTTTGTGGTTTATAAGAAAGCGACAAAGACTCAGGTGAGGATTGCCGTGGAAAAACTTTTTAATGTTAAGGTCCTGAAAGTCAATACTATAAACTATGAAGGCAAGGTAAAAAGGCAGGGGTATAGCATTGGACCCAGAGCGGACTGGAAAAAGGCAATTGTCAAGATAGATACGGACCCTAAAGCGGAGACATATCTCATTAAAGATGGAAAAACTGTAAGCACGAACAAAAAGTACAAAACCGGTATTGAGGAATTTGGATTCGTGCAGTAAGCAGCACGGTGGTTACTATTCACGCCATGGCGCCGATTCCAGTTCAAGCGGCGTGATGTCCGGGAACCGTAACGTACGGTGTATTGAAGAAAAAGGAGTGAAGAAAAAATGGCTGTAAAAACTTATCGGCCTATGACGCCTTCCAGAAGGCATATGACGACTGCCGATTTCAGCGATCTGACAAAGAAAAAACCGGAGAAGGCCCTGCTTGAGCCTATGAAAAGAAAAGGCGGCAGAAATTCATACGGCAGGATCACCGTCAGGCACAGGGGCGGCGGAGCACAGAGAAAATACAGGATTATCGACTTCAAGAGGAATAAAGACGGCGTCAAGGCAAGGGTGGCGGCGATTGAATATGATCCGAACAGATCGGCTTACATTGCGTTACTTTATTATGTAGACGGCGCCAAGAGCTATATCATTGCTCCCGTAGGTTTGAAGGTCGGTGATTTCGTCGTTTCGGGACCGAACTCGGACATTAAACCCGGTAACTGTTTGGCAATTGAGAATATTCCTGTTGGAACCGTTATACACAATATAGAGCTCAAACCCGGCGCCGGCGCACAGATTGTGAGATCTGCGGGAAGCTCTGCACAACTTATGGCAAAAGAAGGCAAATACGCGTCAATTAGGCTTCCATCCGGAGAAGTCAGGCTGGTGTTGGTAACATGTAAGGCCTCGATTGGACAGGTCAGCAATATCGAAAATGAGAACTTGAAGATCGGCAAAGCGGGCCGCATGCGTTGGATGGGCCGAAGGCCTAAAGTACGCGGCGTCGTTATGAATCCGGTTGACCACCCTCATGGCGGCGGCGAAGGGAAATCCCCGATTGGCCGTCCGGGACCAGTTACTCCGTGGGGAAGGCCTACGCTGGGTTACAAAACGAGGAAGAAGAAGAACCCGACTGATAAGTTCATAGTGAAAAAGCGCAATCAGAAGTAAAGAAATAAAGAAATAAAGAATAAAAGTGTAAAGAGATCAAGAATAAAAGTGTAAAGAAATTCAGGAAAAAGTGTAAAGAGATTAAGAAATAAATAAAGGGGGAAGCCGCACATACCATGAGCAGATCATTGAAAAAAGGACCATTTGTCGAAGAGAGCCTGATGAAACGAGTACTGGAGATGAACGCGAGTAATAAGAAATCTGTTTTGAAAACCTGGTCCAGGGCTTCAACAATATTCCCGCAAATGGTTGGCCATACTATTGCGGTGCATGACGGCAGGAAGCATGTGCCGGTTTATATAACGGAGGAGATGGTCGGTCATAAACTTGGAGAATTTTCTCCTACAAGGACATACAGAGGGCACGGACGCACCGAGAAATCGTCGCAGGTCAGGTAGCCGGTTTGGTCGCAGGTCAGGTAGCCGGTTAGGTCGCAGTAAGAAAGCCGGTTTGGTCACAGGTCAGGTGGTCGGTTTGATCGCAGTAAGATAGCCGGTTTGGTCACAGGTCAGGTAGCCGGTTTGGTCACAGGTCAGGTAGCCGGTTTGATCGCAGTAAGATAGCCGGTTTGGTCACAGGTCAGGTAGCCGGTCTGGTCGCAGGTCAGGTGGCCGGTTTGATCGCAGGTTAGATAGATTAGGGTGTTGTAAGTTATACAGATAAGGGAGGGATCACGCTTTTGGAAAGAAAAGTAATGTCAAAAGACGAACTCTTAAAAAACAAAGAAAGTTTGATGGAAACATATTCCAAAGAACACAGAAAGAATAAAAAACCAATAATACTCACCAAGAAAGAAAGAAAAGTCTTGGGGATCGGACAGGATGAAGGCAGGGCGTCGCTCAAAAATGTGAGGGTATCATCAGGTAAGGTCAAGCTCTTATGTGACCTGATTAAGGGCAAGAGCATACAGGAGGCGTTCGCCATTGTGAAAAACACCCCGAAAGCGGCAAGCTCAACGCTTTTTAAGTTGCTGAAATCCGCCGAGGCAAACGCTGTCAACAACAACGGGCTTGATTCTGACGCCCTTTATGTGGCGGAGGCATTCGCATCGCAAGGAACGACGATGAAGCGATTCATGCCCAGAGCCAGGGGGAGCGCTGACAGGATTTTGAAACGATCAAGCCACATAACGGTAGTTGTCAAAGAGAGAGATGAGTATTAATAAATAAGGAGGTTTGATTGAATGGGGCAGAAGGTTAATCCGCATGGATTGAGAGTTGGCATTATCAAAGACTGGGATACGAAATGGTATTCCGACAAGAAAGGGTTCAGCGACCTTTTGATTGAGGATATCAAAATAAGGGAGTTTATCAAAAAGAAACTGTATATAGCCGGTATTTCACGGATTGAAATAGAGCGGGCTGCAAACAGGATCAAGATCAATGTCAGTACAGCTAAGCCGGGGCTTGTAATAGGCAAGGGCGGTTCAGGGATAGATCTGCTTCAGAAGGAAGTTGGCGCCCTTACCGGCAAGTCGGTGCTTGTTAACATCACGGAGATCAAAGAACCCGATCTTGATGCGCAGATAGTAGCAGAAAACATCGCACAGCAGCTTGAAAAAAGGATTTCTTTCAGGCGGGCGTTGAAACAGGCGATGTCAAGGTCTATGAAGAGAAATGCCAAAGGGATAAAAACCTCTGTTTCAGGGAGACTGGGGGGAGCGGAAATAGCCAGAACGGAGCATTATCACGAGGGTACCATACCGTTGCAGACGCTTAGGGCTGATATTGATTATGGCTTTTGTGAAGCAAACACAACTTATGGGAAACTCGGAGTGAAGGTTTGGATATATAAAGGCGAGGTGCTCCCTGCCGTTAAAAAACAACCGAGGACGGAAGGAGAGAGTAGCAATGTTAATGCCTAGGAGGGTAAAGCGCAGGAAGGTCCAAAGAGGCAAGATGAAAGGCATTGCGTCAAGGGGCAACAAAGTAGCTTATGGCGACTTTGGCCTTGTGGCGTTGCAGCCCGCGTGGATCACGTCAAATCAAATCGAGGCGGCCCGTGTTGCAATGACCCGCTATATTAGGAGGGGCGGAAAGGTCTGGATCAAGATTTTCCCTCATAAGCCAGTAACCGAGAAGCCTGCGGAAACGCGCATGGGCAGCGGGAAAGGATCGCCTGAGTACTGGGTAGCCGTAGTGAAACCGGGCAGGGTTATGTTTGAGATAGCCGGGGTTTCGGAAGAGACTGCAAAGGAAGCCCTGAAGCGCGCGATGCACAAACTCCCTATTAAGTGCAAGATCATTGGTCGTGAAGATGAGGAAAAAATAATAGACGCCGAATTGAGGGAATGGGTTGCGGGAGCTGTCTCCGATCAGGAGAGTGAGCCGGAGGTAGTTGTATTTGATCAGGATGTAGAGGCGACGGAAGCGATTGCAGCTCCGGCGGAGGAGAAGGTCGAAGCTGCTGCAAAGCCAATAGTGGAGAAGGTCGAAGCTGTTGCGACGCCGGTTGAGAAGAAGGCGCAAGCTGTTGCGGCGCCGGTTGAGAAGAAGGTCGAAGCTGTTGTGGCGCCGAAAGAAAAGGCGAGCGCGGTTGCCGTTCCGGTAGTAAAAGAGAAGGTTGAAGCTGTTGTGCCGCCAGTTGGGGAGAAGGTTGAAACTGTTGTGCCACCGGTTGAGGAGAAGGTTGAAGCTGTTGTTCCGCCGGTTGGGGAGAAGGTTGAAGCTGCCGCCGTTCCAAAGGAGAAAGAAAGTGTTGCCACCCCTAAAGAGACAACAAAAGGCGTTACTGGTAAGAGAGATGAAGAGACGACGAAAGCCATCTCCGACGCTAAAGAGGAAGCATAAACCGACTCTGATTAGGAAAAACTGATGTTGTTACCGACTAGGATGAAATGGAAGGTGAAGTAAATGATGAAAGCCAGTGAAATCAGAGAAATGACAGAGCATGAGTTGGAGACGGAGTTGAGCCAGCTCAAATCTGAATTGTTTAAATTGAGGTTTCAGCTCGCGACAAACGAGCTTGATAACCCCATGAGACTTAAGGATGTCAAAAGAGCGATTGCAAGAGTCAAAACAATTATTCGCGAAAGAGAACTTGGCAAAACTGAGTTAAGATAATGGAGCAAAGGAGGTTGTACTAAATGGAGCTCGGAATCCCAAATGAAAATGAAAATGAAAAAGGGCGCGCGTTGAGAAAGACAAGAATTGGCAAGGTCATAGGCGACAGAATGGATAAGACTATAGTTGTGGCGATCGAAATGAGCGTTAAACATTCATTATATAAGAAGATCATAAAGAGGACATATAA
>JGI24702J35022_10000045_pt1 | contig 51733 bp, 47 predicted proteins | sample TergutTh196P4_FD_35022 | JGI IMG/M metagenome (IMG submission 35022) | reverse complement strand
GGAAAACGCCATGCCATACGGCGGCCCCCAATAATATGGCCGCGACGGCCACCACCAGGGGCCGTACACCACGTAAGGGTCGTACACCGGCACATACACCACTCGCGGCGATGCCGGCGTAATCGTGATGTATTCGTCTCTGTACGCTGTATCGACGCTCACCGTCTGCTTGTCGTTGGTCATCAGCGATCCGTTGGCGTGAGCCTTCTGCCGCAACATCTGCACGCTTTCCATCACCCGTTGTTGATCGTCCATCACAGCGTTACCAAGATCCCACATCCAGCGCGGCGAATCGTTCATGTACTGCAACACCTGCGGCACCGCCACCAAAGATTTGACGCTCGGATCCCAGTCGAAGGAATCAAGCTCCTCCTGCAACGCCTGTTCGTCCAGATCGGGATGCTCCTGTTGCCAGCGCGCCGCTTCGATCACATCCATCGGATACGTTGTCGCCATCAGTACCTGCGCCAACAGCGCATCGGGATACAAGGCAATCGGCGCCAGCAAGCCATCGAGGGCTTCCTGCGAAATCTCCGGAGCGCGCGATGCCTTCGGGGCGCGCGGGATTGTCGACGTGCGCGAGGGCTGCGAAGCGCGCGGGGTTGCTTTCGCAGGAAAGTAGATGTCGTCCTGCGCCAGGGCAGGGGAGGCCGCCGAGATAAAAGCTGCCGTTGCAACGACCAGTACGCTTCGGTATCCGGCGGAAATACGCGAAGGAGAAAAGAAACGTGTTTTCATGACCCGTCGTGCTCCTCTTCATTGAGGTTGTCAGACATGTGCTCACACACTATACAGAGAGTCTCAATGCTTCTTCGTAACAAAAAGTATCGCACCCGACATCCCATGAACGCGCTGCAACTCAACCCAGCAGAATTACACCCCACACGGTCGCTATCAGGATCAGCGCAATCAACTGTGCCGCGCTTCCCATGTCCTTGGCGTTCTTGCACAAGGGATGGTGCTCTGCCGAAATGCGGTCGACCACGGCTTCGATAGCCGAATTGAGCAATTCGACGATAAAAGAGAACAGGCAGACGGCAATCATCAGCGCACGCTCGCCCCTGCTCACAGGGCAAAAAAATGCCAATGGAATCAGTACGACGTTCAACGCAAGGAGTTGTCTGATCGACGCTTCGCCCCGGAACGCGGCCAGCAACCCGTCACGAGAGTAGCCCATTGCAGCCACGAGGCGAGCCAGTCCGGTACGGCCCTTGGGGGGAGTAAGTGCCATGAAAGGCTCTCGAAAAACATAAATTTTTATTTTACCACATGGTGCATAATGCGCTGAATTTGCCTGCCAGGAGATTTGCCCTTCACGGCTGCGTCATGTCTTCAGAATTCGATCTCATCCGTCGCTATTTCACTCGTCCTGCCAGGCACACCGATCTGACGGTAGGGGACGACGCGGCGTTGTTTCGCGTTGCGCCGGGCATGCAACTGGCGGTGACGAGCGATACCCTTGTGGCGGGGACGCATTTTTTTCACGACACATCCCCGCGCGATCTGGGCTGGAAAACGCTGGCGGTCAATCTCTCCGATCTGGCGGCAATGGGTGCCGTGCCGCGATGGGCGACGCTGGCCCCGACCCTGCCTGATGCCGATGAAAGCTGGATCTCGGCTTTTGCCGAAGGTTTTTTCGACTGTGCCGTGCGGTATGGCGTGGATCTCGTCGGCGGCGACACCACGCGCGGGCCGCTCGCCATGACCGTAACCGCATTCGGCGAAGTTCCGGCAGGGCAGGCCATCACCCGCGCGGGCGGGCAGCCGGGGGACGATCTCTGGATTTCCGGCTGGCCGGGTCTGGCGGCGCTCGGGTTGATGCACCTGCAAAATCGCGTCCAACTCGTCGATGCCGGCCCGGCGCTCGCCGCCCTGCATCGTCCGACGCCGCGAGTCGAGGCGGGAGAAGCCCTGCGCGGTATTGCGCACGCGATGATCGATGTCTCGGACGGGCTGGCCGGTGACCTCGCGCATCTGTGCGAGTACTCAAATCTGGGCGCGATGCTCGACGCGGACGCGCTGCCGCTTGCGGCGCTCATCGCAGCAGGCGTGGACGAATCCCTGGCTTGTCACGTCCTGCTTGAGGGCGGGGACGATTACGAACTGCTTTTCTCCGCTTCGCCAGAGGCGCGCGACACCCTTGCCGTGCTTGCCCGCAAACTCGACCTGCCGTTGACCCGTATTGGACGGTTTTCCACGGAAGCCGGATCGATCCTGCTGGCCGACGGGTCAAACGCTCCCCCTCAATCGCTCGATGTGCGTGGCTACGACCATTTCACGCCGTCCGGCTGACGGAGTTTTCCTTAACAACACGCAGAGGAATTCAATGACTTCCATTCGCAACAATCTTTTAGTATTGCTAATCCTGAGCATCTTTGTAAAGGTCAGCGTTGCCACTGAAGCGGTCAGTTCGTCTCAAGTAAAAAATGAACAAATCGAATCGTGTGTAACCAGCAATGACTATTCACTTGGCAAAAGCTTTCTTGATNGCTTAGGCATAAAAACGGATAGTTTTGGAAGTGCTCCTGAAGACGTCAAATGTTTTGTTGACGACGCAGCAATGTGCGAACACTTTGCAGGAGAAGAGCCTTACGACAATGAGAGGAAAAAAGAGATTATCGAAGGATTGATGAAATACTGCACTTCTGCTCAGAATCGAATGAGGGTTTTGAAAAGAAAATATAATGATCTACCTGATGTTCGCAAGATACTTGCAGTATGTGAAAGTAAAGATTCTTTGAATTATGAGCCTATATGTGCAACGTTTGACCCAGCCCACATTATTCATTAAGGAACCTCTGAACAACTCCGCATCCACCACTTGTCATCCTGCGCGAAGTCGCAGGATCTATGCGGTGCGTAGATCTTAATTATCTATAACAAATAATTGTTTTCCTTCGAACAGCTTCGTCAACATATCCCGTATGCTAGGCCAATGAACATAGGGTCTGCTGCTCACTTCCGGGTTATACATCAGGGGGCAGCCTAATGCCGCATCATCTATGTAGACATGTGCATATGCTTTCGGGCTTTTAGTCCAGCTATGTTGTAGGGGGTCTTTTTGTATGCCGTATAGCTCTATGCGGTTTAACTTAAACCAGCCGATAGCGTCCTCTAAAGTTACACCGCTTCGCATGGTAAACAATATGAGCTTATGCCCTTGCTCCACGAGCCATTGCAGAACAGGCACCGCACCGATGTCTTTACCCATCTCGGGGTACTCGTGCGTGACACAGGTTCCATCAAAGTCAATTGCGATTTGCATGGCGATTCCTTAAATGATTGGTTCAAAATATTCCGAACAAGAGACTGACCTGTCACACTTCCAGCGGATCGACATCCACTTGCCAGCGCAATTCGCGCGGTGCGGGCAGGGCGTGGATGCGTTCCAGCCAGCGCGTAAGAAAATCCTGAAGCACATTGCGCCGATCGGCTTCGATCAACAACTGGGCGCGCTCGCGCCGGGCGAGGCGGGTGATGCGCATCGGCACGGGATCGAAGAGGCGAACCAATGATGCAGCGAGCGGGGCGGCCTCGTCCCTGGCGCGGCGCAGAAAATCCACCGCTGCCGACAATTCCGGCGCGTCGGCCCGCAACATGGCCTGATGCGAGAACGGCGGAAAATGGGCGGCGAGCCGCTGGTCGAGTTCCATGCGGGCAAAGGCATCAACATCGTGCCGGATGAGGCAACGGTAGAGCGGATGCGCCGGGTATTCGGTCTGGATCAGGACTTCGCCGGGCAATTCCGCGCGGCCCGCGCGGCCTCCGACCTGCATCAACTGCTGAAACAGGCGCTCGGGCGCGCGAAAGTCGGCGGCATGTAGCGAGGCATCTGCGCCCAGGACGCCGACCAGGGTAAGGCGGGGGAAGTCGTGTCCCTTGGCCATCATCTGAGTTCCGACGAGGATGTCGGCTTCACCTGTGGCAATGCTCGCCAACAGCGACTCACGATGCGCCGGGGTGCGGGCGGCGTCGCGGTCGATCCGAAGCACTCGCGCAGCGGGAAACAGCGCAGCAAGCCGGGTTTCGACCCGCTGCGTGCCGCGCCCGAAAGGTTGAACGTCCTGGTTGCCGCACACCGGACAGGCGCGGGGGATGGGACTGTCCGCGCCGCAGTGGTGGCAGCGCAGCCGCCGGTCGGCGAGGTGGACGACCCGGTTGGCCGAGCAATGCGGGCATCGACTGACCCATCCGCAGGCCGGACAGGCCAGTACCGGGGCGTAGCCCCGCCGGTTGAGGAACACCAGGCTTTGTTCGCCGCGCTCAAGCCGCGCGACAATGGCTTCGCGCAAGAGTGGACTGATGCCTTCGTCGAGGCGACAACGACGGGTGTCGATGATCCTGACCACAGGCAACGCGCTGGCCAGCGCCCTGACGGGCAACCTCAGGAGACGGTAACGTCCGTTCTGCGCGTGCCTCCAACTCTCCAGCGAGGGCGTGGCGGAACCCAGCACCACCGGAATATTGCGCTGACGCGCGCGCCAGACGGCGAGATCGCGCGCCGAATAGCGGATGCCTTCCTGTTGCTTGTAGGAAGCATCGTGTTCTTCATCGACCAGGATCAGCCCAAGCTTCGGCAACGGAGTAAACACCGCGAGCCGGGTTCCGAGCACGATGTCGACTTGTCCGTCCAGAGCCTGCCTGAAGCCGCGCGCCCGCGTAGCCGGAGAAAGCTCCGAATGCAGGCTGACGATGCGGGCGGCGGGAAAACGCGCACGTACCCGTTCTTCCAGTTGAGGCGTGAGCGCGATTTCCGGAACCAGCATCAATACCTGCCCCCCGGCGGCCAGCATGTCGGCGGCCAGACGCAGGTAGATTTCGGTCTTGCCGCTGCCGGTGACCCCCATGAGCAGCCATGCAACAAAACCGGCAGGCGCGGCGCGACAGGTCGCCAGCACGTCGGCCTGGCTGCTGGTGAGAGTGGGCAGCGTGCCGGTGTGGTGACGTTCGTGGGGGAGTGTGTCGCAAATGGTCAGCCAGCCACGCGCAAGCGCGTCGCCCGTGGCAGTTCCGGCGGCTAGTTGGCGAATGGCGCTACGGCGCAAGGGCAGGGCGTGTTTATCGCGCGCGGCCAACTCACGCACGAGATCCAGCGCCCGGCTGTTTCGGCGGCGTTCGGTGAGCGCCGCGCGGCCAGCGTCGGTAAGGGTGAGCAGAGGGTCGGGGTCGTCACCGCAGATCGCATCGGCCTGACGCAGTCCCGGCGGCAATGCGAGCGCAACGGCTTCGCCGGGCGCAGCATGGTAGTAGCGGGCAGTAAATTCGACCAGTTCCATCCAGTCGGGCGGCAACCGGGGCACGTCGCGCTGGATGTGGATGACCGGCTTCAATCGCGCGGGATCGATCCCGGCAGTCTCGGGCAGAGCCACGATCAATCCACTTTTTTCTCCGCGTCCGAACGGAATCCGCACACAACGGCCTATGTCTGCCGCCGTGGCCTCATCGGCCAGATAGTCGAAGAATTGCGGCAAAGGGACGGGAATGGCTACGCGGATGACGGGCATGACAGGGGTTGCGGAGAGGCAGGCAGGCTGCCGGAAATCGGCGATTGGGTGCGAAAACCCATGATCTTTTCAAAAAAATATATATGTTTCAATAAGTTATACGTAAAACTTGAAGATGATTCGTGCAAACGGAGGTAAGCGTTTGCTTCAAAAAGAGGTCTCCTGTTTTCCCACAATTTCTGTGGATAACTTTGTGGGGAAACCGGGTACAGCGTCCGGCATCCAGCGCCATTGTGACAAACTTCACACTTTGCCTTATGATGAGGCAAAAAAATATTATTATAAATCATCGTGTTACGGATTTTCTGAAAAAACGGTCTGCCACACTGTCACATAACGCACAAAAGACATCCATGTGCATAAGTCAATACCGGCCAGGGCTGCGAATCCCGCGACTGGCCGGGGAAAGGGGCGAGTCGTTATGTATTTTTTGTATTCTGACGAGTTTTTCGGCTATATGTGTGCACGGCCTCGACCAGCGCGACGACATTTTCGGGCGGCGTGTGTTGCGAGATGCCGTGGCCGAGGTTGAATACGTGCCCCGGATACGGGCCGAAGGCATCGAGCAGCTTGCACGCTTCGGTAGTGACGACTTCCGGCGTGGCGAACAGGATGGCGGGATCGAGATTGCCTTGCAGCGCCACACGACCACCGACCTGTTCGCGGGCGCGGCCGATGTCCATCGTCCAGTCGAGCCCGACCGCGTCGAACCCGCTGTCGGCAAGCGCATCCAGCCAGAGGCCGCCGCCTTTTGTAAAGACGATGGCGGGCACGCGCTCGCCTTCCCGTTCGCGGATAAGACCTGAGGCGATTCTCCGCAGGGAGGCGAGGGAGAATTCACGCCAGGCGGCCTCGGACAGTGTGCCGCCCCAGGAATCGAACACCATCACGGCTTGCGCGCCTGATTCGATCTGGGCGTTCAGGTAGACCGTGACGGCTTGCGTGGTGACGTCGAGGATGTGGTGCATGAGATCGGGCCGGGTGTAGGCCAGTGTCTTGACGGCGTGATAGTCGTCGCTCGATCCGCCTTCGACCATGTAGCAGGCAAGCGTCCAGGGGCTGCCGGCAAAGCCGATCAGCGGCACGCTGCCGTCGAGCGCGCGTCGGATTTCGGCGACTGCATCCATGACGTAGCGCAGTTCGGCGTGAGGGTCGGGCGCGGAGAGATTACGGATTTCCCATTCCTGGGTGAGCGGACGCTCGAACTTCGGGCCTTCGCCTTCGGCAAAGTACAGGCCGAGCCCCATCGCGTCCGGGATGGTCAGAATGTCGGAGAACAGAATGGCGGCATCCAGATCGAAACGCGCCAGGGGTTGCAGGGTGACTTCGCAGGCGAGCGCCGGACTTTTGCACAGGGCGAGGAAATTGCCCGCGCGTTTGCGGGTTTCACGGTATTCGGGCAGGTAACGGCCTGCCTGACGCATCAGCCAGAGGGGGGTGTATTCGGTAGGCTCGCGCAGTAGCGCACGCAGCAGGGTATCGTTTTTGAGGCGGCTCAATGTAGACTCCGGAAAAAATCGCGGGAAGGATACGCGGGGGTGGCATTATCGCCTGTCTGCGCGGTGATTGTCTCGGCTGCCTCTTCGCAAGCAGGATCTGGTCTACGCCGTGATTCCACGCTATACCTATAAGGCGCACTTTCCGGTTCAAAAACACCACTGGCAGCTACGTGCCAGACAGGCCACTGCCGGATTGCAGCAACTTCACCGATGAATGATCGGCGAGACCCGTCCGTGCGACGTAAATTCCAGGCTGCTTGAGACGAAAGGCGTTGCCAGAACGCTCACACCAGCGTCTTGATCAGCGTTTCCCGGTCGCCGGGCAAGAGATCCATCGGAGCGATTTCCGGCATCGTGTAGGCGCCGGGCTTGAGCCTCAGCGCCGCAGCGCGGGCGCAGGAAACCATGATCTGCGAGGTGAGGGCGGGGTTGTTGATGCGCATGCGGAACTCGAACATCTGATTATGCATGGCGCCGCTCACGCCCTTGCGTTCCATCAATACGCCGTGGCCCACGTCCTTGAGATCGTCGATGCTCGGCACTTGGGTGACACGGGTATCGTCATGGGCGAAGTATTCGTCTTCCTTGATCGCCGCCGCCACCTGCGCCAGTTCTGCGCCGGGTTCGAGTTCGACGTAGACCATGCGCCGATGCACGCCGGTACCGACAGGAATCGTCATCGACAGCGCATCCCTGACGCCCGGTTTCGATTTGGCGCAGACGGAATGCCCCATGCTCATGCCGGGGCCAAAATTGGTATAGGTCAGCCCCTTGGGAGCCATCGCCAACAGGAGCGCGCGCAACAACGAATCGCTGCCGGGGTCCCAGCCGGCGGAAACGACCGCAACGCTGCCATGTTCCTTGCCGATGGCCTCAAGGCTCGAGCGCAGTTGCCACAGCTTTTCGCCGTGAATGTCGAAGCTGTCGACCGTGTGGATGCCGCGAGCCAGATATTGCGGCGCGGTTTCCGGAATGCTGCGGGTCGGGCCGCACAACAGCGCCACGTCGACCTTGTCCAGCATGCCGACATCGGTGACGACCTCGATTCCGGCCAGTTTTTTCGCTTCTTCTTCAGATAGCGCCACCGAACGCCGGACGATTCCGGCCAGTTCCATGTCCGGCGCTGCCTGTACCGCTTCGACCGCATATTGGCCGATGTTGCCGTACCCCACCACTGCAATCCGCAAAGTTTTCATGATGTATCCGTGTTTTCGTTGGAGAAGGGGTCAATGGTACACAAGGAAACCGCTTCCCGCGAAGACCGGGGAAGCAATGCGAGATTACGTTTTCACTTGTCTCCGCCGTTTTTGCACTTCATCCCGTGTGTTCCCTTCATTCTGCGCGGGATCCGGTTGCGCCGGATCCGGCCGACGTTTCCTGTGTTTTCTCCGGCGGGGAAACCCGAAGATATCGCGCGCCGCAACGTAAAAGCTTGCGATCAGGGCAGGAATGATGATCAACAGAAAAACGGCACAAACCACTGTACCGAGTCCGCTGGCGGCGAGTTGGAAAAAGTTGATGACCAATGCCGACAGCACGATGATGAAGAAGCCGAAACAAAAGCTATAGGTAAGGAAAGGAAGCCAGTTGAGGAGACACCCCTTCAAGCTGAAAAGCAGTGCGTCAATCGCAGACAGTCGCCACCAGCCGATGAGTTGAGGCACGAACAGGTATATGGCACACCACAGTACGAGCATTATCGTGAAGAAAACGATCGAATAAAGGAATGGGGGAGAAAGAAATGTCGTCGGATCCGGTATCTCGGCATATATCGAGAACCGCCACAGCATGCCGTCGTCGATCAGTTTGGTGCTCAACAACGCGATCATCAACACGATGAAATTAAAAAAACCTGCCAACAGCAAGTCAAATGCATGACGTCGAAAACCCGAGATCAACAGCCCAGGACTGAGTTTGCGTTTGCGGTCAATGGCGCGACAGCCGTTGAAGACTCCCAACAGCAGCCCCGGATACAGAACCATGCCAAGCATTTCTCCGATGAAACGCGGGTATGATGCCACCAGTATTCCGATGAGCCAGCACAGGGTCAGAAAACTGAGAAACGCGGGCGCGCGCGCCCACAAAATGAAACCTTCGATCAACCAGTACCATCCATGCCGCATGGAAACACGCCGGATTTTCAGAGGACGGGATTCGTGGTGTCGGCGTCGCTTCTCACCGTTCCGACGCAGGGGGTCAGGAGACAAAACCGAAGCTGAATCGATTTCCACGCTACTGTCGTTGTTTTCGTTTGTCATATGATGGGTTCGGTATCGGGCAGGGGAGGGGCGGCATTGCGGGCGCGCAGGCATAAAATATCACGATATTCGTCAGGATCTTTCACCAACACCAATTTACCCTCGCGTGGCTGGGCGCTGTCGGCCAGCCGTGACAGCCAGAATCGCAGCGCTGCCGCGCGCAGCATCGACGGCCAGATGATGCGTTCGGCATCTGTAAAAGGGCGGGACGAATGATAGGCCGCGAGCAGGGCGTTCGCGCGCATCGTATCGAGCGAGCCGCCGGGCAGGCAGCACCAGTCATTGACGATGACGGCGACATCGAAGAGCAGGGCGTCGAAACCGGCAAAGTAGAAATCGATCACTCCACTGACGAATCCGTCCGCCCATAATACGTTGTCACGAAAAAGATCGCCATGGATCGCCCCGAAGGGCAGGCGTGAAAAATCGGCCTCGACGCTTTCCTGGTAACGCAGTTCGGCATCGAGCAGGACCGCATCGTCGGTGGATAGACGGGGCTGAAGCAGGGCGGCAGTTCGCATGCACCAGTGCGCGCCACGCGGATTGGGCTGTCGTCGCCCGTAAGAACGTCCGGCCAGATGCAAGCCCGCAAGCATGGAGCCGATTTGGGCGCAATGTTCACTGCCCGGACTCGCTTCCGAAGCGCCCGCCAACCGCGAGACCAGCACTGCCGGTTTGTCAGCCAGCACGCCCAGGTATTCGCCATCACGATTGGCAATCGGCGCGGGCACGGGCAGGCCGTGGCGGGCAAGATGAGCCATCAGGTGCAGGTAATACGGCAGTTCGGCGCGCGCGATATCCTCGAACAGCGTCAGAACATAGCGTCCTAGCGTGGTGGTGATGAAAAAATTGCTGTTCTGGACGCCGCCCGCGATCCCCTCGAATTTGACCAGACGCCCGATGGAGTAATGATTCAGCCAGCGCGTCAAAGCTTCTTCGGCGGGCAAGGTGAAAACGGACATGCGTCAGGCTTACCAGCTCGTGAGCACCCAGGCCGGTACGGCCAGTTTATGGGATCTGTCATCCCGTACCCACATGCCGTTGCCCTCCCGATCGACCAGATAGTAGGAAGCGCCGTTTACCAGTGTCACCTTGACCATGTAGAGCTTTCCGCGCAAGCGAAATTCGGTGTAGGTGTCCTCTCCACGCTTGACGACGGTGACCTGGGGCAGTTCTTCGTCCAGCGGTTCGAGACCTTCCGGCTCCTGGGCAAGCAGCGGTTGGGTAGCCATTGTGCCGATACAGAAGGCAAAAGTGGCGAGTGCAGCGGGTAACGAGGGACGCATGATGAAATTCTCCGTTGTTGGGTTCAGAGATTGAGCATTATTTCATGCTCTTCGGGCAAGGGCATGAAACCGCGCGTCTCATAATGTTTGAAAATGGCCTCGACCACACCCTCGGGTTCGTCGATGACCTGGATCAGGTCGAGGTCTTCGGGGGAGATCATGCGCTCGGACACGAGTCGGTCTCTGAACCAATCGAGCAGGCCGCGCCAGAAGGCGTCATGCACGAGGATGATCGGAATCTTTCGGCTCTTGCGCGTCTGTACCAGGGTCATGGCTTCGAGCAGTTCATCGAGCGTCCCCAGACCGCCGGGCATGACCACGTAGGCGCTCGCGCACTTCACGAACATGAACTTGCGCGCGAAAAAGTGCTTGAAACTCTGGGAAATGTCCTGGTAGGCGTTGGCGTGTTGTTCGAGCGGCAACTGGATATTGAGTCCCACCGATGGGCTTTTGCCGAAGAATGCGCCTTTGTTGGCTGCCTCCATGATGCCCGGCCCGCCTCCCGAGATGACGGCGAACCCGGCGTCCGAGAGCAGGCGGGCGATGCGTTCGGTCAGCGCGTAATAGGGATGATCCGGTTCGACTCTGGCGCTGCCGAAGATCGACACCGCCGGGCGGATGAGGTTGAGCCGTTCGGCGGCCTCGACGAACTCTGCCATAATTCCAAGGATTCGCCATGATTCACGCCCGTTGAATTCCGGCTCGGTTGTGGCCGTGGCTGGGGGGATTTTTTCTTTTACGCTCATCTGTCGTCGTCGTTCCTGATTTCGAGGATTGTTTTTAATGACCACACTACTGCTCGTCGATGGCTCCAGTTACCTTTATCGCGCTTTCCACGCATTGCCCGATCTGCGCACTTCGCGGGGCGAACCGACGGGAGCCATCCGTGGTGTACTTGCCATGCTACGTCGGCTGGCCGGGGACTACAAGGCGGATTATCGTGTTTGTGTATTTGACGCCAAAGGGCCGACTTTTCGGGATGAATGGTATTCGCATTACAAGGCGAACCGTCCGCCCATGCCCGACGATCTCGCCGCCCAGGTTGCGCCCCTGCACGAGGCGGTGAGGGCAGAGGGTTGGCCCTTGCTGTCGGTTGCAGGGGTCGAGGCCGATGATGTCATCGGCACGCTTGTCCGTCTTGGCGTAGAGCGCAACTGGGATGTGGTGATTTCCACCGGCGACAAGGATTTGACCCAACTCGTGCGGCCCGGTGTGCTCTGGGTCAACACGATGAGCGGGGAGGCGCTCGATGAAGCCGGGGTCGAAGCCCGGTTCGGTGTGCCGCCGTCGCGCATCAATGATTATCTCGCGCTGGTCGGAGACCCGGTCGACAACGTGCCTGGCGTGGAGAAATGCGGTCCCAAGACGGCAGTGAAATGGCTGGCCGAATACGGCAGTCTCGACAATCTGGTCGCGCACGCGGACGACGTGAGCGGCAAAGTGGGTGAAAACCTGCGCCGTCATCTCGATTTTCTGCCCCTGGGTCGCCGTCTGGTGACGGTTGCCACCGATGTGGTCTTGCCGTGCGGTCTCGATGATCTCGTTCAGTGCGAACCCGACCTCCAGGCGTTGACTGATCTCTACGAACGTCTCGAATTCAAAAGCTGGTTGGGGCAGGGGGGGCAAACCGCTGCCGTCGGTACGGCATCTTCGGCACCGGAGGGTTTGGCGCGGCGCTTTCAGCGCGATGAAGGCAGCGAAGTGTCCGCCCGCGCGCCGGATCGCTCCCGTTACCGTGCCATCGTCGATTGGCCGGATTTCGAGGCGCTGTTAAAACGGCTGGAGTCCGCGACATCCGACGAGATCATCGCGCTCGATACCGAAACCACGGGACTTAATCCGCTGACTGCGCGACTGGTCGGAATCTCCTTTGCGTTCGCGCCGGAAGATGCAGTTTATCTGCCGCTTGCGCATCGCGGCACGGACATGCCCACGCAACTGCCATTCGATGAAACGCTGGCGCGGCTCAAACCGTGGCTAGAGTCGGAAGCGCACACCAAACTCGGCCAGAACATCAAGTTCGACGCCCACATCTTCGCCAACCACGGCATCAGACTGCGCGGCGTCGCCCACGACACCCTGATCCAGTCTTACGTGCTGGAAAGTGATCGTTCGCACGACATGGATTCGCTCGCCAGGCGGCACCTCGGACTCACCACGATTCCCTATGCTGAAATCTGCGGCACGGGCGCGAAGCGGATCGGTTTCGACGAAGTGGCGCTGGATATCGCTACCCGTTACGCCGCCGAGGATGCTGACATTACGCTACGGTTGCATCGAAAACTGTGGTCTCAAGTGGAAATCGTTTCCGTGCTGGCCGATCTCTACCGGGAGGTAGAACTGCCGACTCTCTCCGTACTGTTGGCGATGGAGCGCACCGGCGTGCTCATCGACCCGTTTCTTCTCGCGCAACAAAGCGACGAACTGGGCCGTCGTCTGCTCGATCTGGAGCATGAGGCCCATGCGCTGGCCGGGGATGTGTTCAACCTCGGCTCTCCCAAACAACTCGGCGAAATCCTTTTTGGCCGTCTCGGCTTGCCGGTACGCAAGAAAACCGCCACCGGCCAGCCCTCGACCGACGAAGACGTCTTGAGCGAACTTGCCGAGGATTACCCGTTACCCAAACTGCTGCTCGAACACCGCAGCCTTGCCAAGTTGAAGGGCACTTACACGGACAAGTTGCCGCGTATGGTCAATCCGGCGACGGGCAGGGTACATACCAGCTTTTCCCAGGCGACAGCCGTCACCGGGCGGCTTGCCAGTTCCGACCCCAACCTTCAGAACATTCCCGTGCGTACAGCGGAAGGGCGTCGCATCCGCGCCGCTTTCATCGCGCCACGCGGCTGCCGGATCGTTTCAGCGGACTATTCGCAAATCGAGTTGCGCATCATGGCGCATCTGTCGAATGACTCCCGGCTGCTCGACGCCTTCGCGCGCAGTGAAGACGTTCACCGCGCCACTGCTGCCGAAGTGTTCAGCATCGCGCCCGAAGCGGTTGCTTCCGAGCAGCGTCGTTACGCAAAGGTCATCAATTTCGGCCTCATTTACGGCATGAGCGCCCACGGTCTCGCCAAGGCGCTCGGAATCGAACGCGGCGCGGCGCAGGGCTGGATCGACCGTTATTTTGCGCGTTATCCGGGCGTTGCCGACTACATGGAACGGATAAGGATTCTTGCGCGTGAGCAGGGTTACGTCGAAACCGTCTTCGGCCGTCGTCTTCACCTGCCGGACATCAACGCCCGCCAGTTCCAGCGTCGACAGGCGGCAGAACGCGCCGCGATCAACGCTCCCATGCAGGGAACCGCCGCTGATCTCATCAAGAAAGCGATGATCGCCGTCTACCGTTGGTTGAACGACTCGGGTCTTCAATCGCGGCTGGTGCTACAGGTTCACGACGAACTGGTGCTCGAAGTTCCCGACGGGGAAATCGACATCATCCGCGTGGAACTTCCCAAGTTGATGGAAAACGTTGTCAGCCTGGCCGTCCCGCTACGGGTCGACGTGGGAGTGGGGTGCAACTGGGACGAGGCGCATTGAACATGGACCGAACGTAGTTCTCGTACTTGCCGCACTGTTTGCCCTTGCTCATTAGTTTACATAATACAAATTATGGTCTTTTTAAAACTTTTTTAGTGCTTATTGTTGTGTCTCCGTAGCAATTTTTCTTATAATCGTGGATGGGTGCATACTTGCATCATACGTGTTAGAGTTAACAATCTCGTGGTTTGGTCTTCATTCCTGCCACGATTTGCCTCCCTCACCAGCCTAAGGAAAAACAACATGAAATATCCTCTCATTGCCGCAGCTCTTCTGGCTCTTGCTGTTACTGCCTGCGATCAAAAGGAACCAACCGCTCCTCCCGAGTCCACTCCAGACACCACTATCACGACTGAACAACCTCCAGCCGTGGTGGAAGATGTGCCGATGTCTCCTCCTATGGACATGGCTCCAGCACCAGTTGAGGAAGCTCCGGGTGAAACCACTGAACCCGCTCCAGAAGCGATGCCAGAAGCTGCGCCCGAGCCTGCTGCCGAACCCAAATAATCTCAACAGGTGGAGACGCAGATTGGCTTCAGCCTGCGTCTTCGGACAAAACGTTTTACCCCTCTTCAGACATAGTGTCTATGCGCTTGAAGAGGGGTTTTGTTTGTGGAGACGAAAACAACTCTGAGAAAATAATGTACGGCCCCTTTTGTTCATGCCACAATGAACAATCGCGAACACAGTTCTCACCAGTTATGGCGAAGTCAGTGAGACACGCGTTAATATGGAGCCGGAGGCTCCCCTGAATCGTATCAAGAAATCCCCGCCATTTATGGCGGGATGACTCAAAAGTCGATAGGCTTTGCTCTCCATGAGTAATCAACCGCCAAGGAAAACGTTTTGAACACCTGCGAAATCGACACGCTGGGCAACTCGTATTCTGCGTTTGTTCTGTCCATGATCATGGCATCCGTTCTGTCCGTGCCTGCCATCATCACCGCATCCCAGATGGCAGCGACCTGGCGTTTGCTGTACGCAGCCAGCCTCCCGGCTTCGACATAGTGACGCCTCGCTCCTGGGTAGTGCCTCAGTTTGAACATCCCGCATGCAGGAGAGAACGTCATAGCAAGCGAAGCAATCCAGTCGATTTTCTTCCTGGATTGCTTCGTCGCTTACGCTCCACGCAATAGCGACAGCCGTTGGGGTTTCACTCCCCTCTCCTGGCTCAATTTGACCTCTTTCTTTGGCCTGTGTAGGCTTACGTCGTTTTGGCGCGGATTTCCTTTTTCAAGACAGCGGGCCGAAACAAAATTTTCGCACTCTGGTGCCGCTGGCCTTTCCAGCCAGCGGTTAAACGGGAAAGCGGTGCGCGTCCCCTGGACGCAATGCCGCTGCTGCCCCCGCAACGGTAAGCGAGTGAGGATTCGCCTTCACGCCACTGGGCGCTTTTGCCTGGGAAGGCGGCGAATCAAGACTTGCAAGCCCGGATACCGGCCCGAGGCGAACCGATGGAAGTGCCGCGAGGGGCGGTGCGCCGGTTCTCCTGGCCGGGGCGTTGCGTTATAGACCCGCGCGGTATCTCCCTTTTCGTCACGATGATTCCGGCTTGCGGGGACGCGGGCCGGACGGAGATCGCCATGCTCGCGCGCAAACTTCTACCGGCAGCCGCTCTATGCCTGCCTGCCCTCTTTTTTCCCCTGCCCTCCTTTGCCCAGGCTTCGCCCGAATCGCCGGAGAATTCCACCCCCCCCGTGGCGTCCGAGACCCTTGAAGTCGTGGTTGTCTCCGCAAACCGCATCCAGGAAAACAAAAACGAAATCAGCAGCAACGTCACGATCATCGATTCGGAAGACATCAAAGCCTCGACCGCAACGTCGGTCGCCGATCTGATGGTGCAGCATGGCTTTCATGTCGTGACGATGGGCGATACCAGCAACGTCCAGATTCGCGGCATGGGCAACCTGTCTATGGCCAACGAGGTGACCAACCAGGTGCTGATCCTGCTGAACGGTCGCCGGATCGGCATGAGTAACCTGGCGCTTGCGGGTCTGGCGAACGTCGAACGTGTCGAAATCGTTCGTGGCCCCTCGGCGGTTCAGTACGGTTCTTCCGCGATGGGCGGCATCGTCAACATCGTTACCCGGCGTGGCGAGGCCGACAAACCGTTTGCATCGGTTGAAGTCGGCATCGGCAGCGATTCACTGAAACGCCAGACCATCGCCTTTGGCGGCGCGGTGAACGGTTTTGACCTTTCTTTCGGCGGCACGCATTACAGCCGTGACGACATCACGACCGAAGGCGGGCGGCGTTGGTATCACACGGCAGTCGACAAGAACCTGACCTACAACCTGGATCTCGGCTACACCTTCTACAAAAACCATCGCATCGGGATCAATCACTACGAGGCCGAAACCCAGTCCGAACTGATGTCGAGTTCCGGCGGCGGTATTCGCCCCTATAGCGGCAATACGCCCAGCGCGCCCTACACCGACTACCTCAAACGCAATAAAAACACCGCGTTTTCCTATACCGGGTCGGAAAAAAACCTGAACTGGACGCTCAGTTATTCTTTTGGAAAAAACGATCAAAAGGATACCGATCCGGCGACGGGACTCAGTAGCTATAAGAACGCCCTGGACATCAAGGCATTCAATGCGCAGGTGAACTACCGCGCCTCACGGTTTACGCTGTCTGGTGGGGTCGACCAATACCAGTACGACCTGTCCGGGTTCAGTTCGTGGACGGGCGATGACCCAAAGGGAACCATGCGGGACACAGGCGCCTACCTGACCGGCAAGCTCCATCTCCTCGATGACCAACTGACCTTTTCGCTTGGCCTTCGCCACGACAAATTCAAAAATTCTGGCACCGTGATGGATACGCAGAAAGATACCCACACCGGCGGCTCAATGGGCGTCAGTTATCTGCCCGTCAAATGGCTGAAGCTGCGCGCCAACTACGCCAACGGTTTCAGGATGCCTTCGCCCTACCAGATTGGCGGTGATAACAGTTGGTATATCGCCAACACTTCGCTCAAGCCCGAACGAAACAAGACTTGGGAGTTGGGTGCCGACATCGATTGGAACAATCTCAACGCCAGCCTGACCTATTTTCACTCCGACTGGAGGGAGAAGATCATTGGTGTGAGCGTTCCCGGTTGGGTGTACCAGTATCAGAACCTGAAAAAAGCGGAAATCGCCGGGTTTGAGGGGTCTGCGGGTTGGGATCTTGGCAAGGCGTTCCAGCAGGGTTACAGCCTGAGGCCATACGTTGGTTTCACCTGGCTGACCACGCGCAAGAACAAGGATCCTTCGCAATTTATCGCCTACCACGGAGCGGGTAACACAACCCTGCCCAATACGCCGAAATGGATGGCGAGCTATGGCATCGATTTCGCGCATCCTGGATGGAAGCTCAAGAGCCGCCTCAACGCCAACTACTACGGCAAGACACTGACACAGGATTGGAGCGGAACGGTATCCTTGCCCCCCGGAGACAGCTATTTCGCCCGTCCGAGCGGCACAGTCGTCAACTGGAGTCTCGAAAAGGAGCTTGCCGACTTCGGCAGGCAATTCGGCAAGCTGACTTTACGCACGGAGGTCAACAATTTGTTCGACAATGCAAACGAGATTTACTGGAACTATCCCGAACAGGGACGAAACTTCTACATCGGCTTGCGTTATGACTTCAACTGAGGTTTTTGGTTGACTGGTGAAGAAAGGTTTTATCACCCTCCTCGCCTTCCTGATCGCGCCGGTGGCCTTTTCCCAGGCCCCGGCGCCTCAGCGCATCGTCTCGCTGGACTTGTGCACGGACTGGCTGCTGACCCTGCACGTCGAACAGGGACGTGTTGCGGCGCTCTCCCCGATGCAGCGCGCCCAAAAATCCTTTCACCCCGCCCCCTGGATGAAAGACAAGACCTCCTGGCCCTCCCACGACGGAAGCCCGGAGAGCATCGCGTTTTATGAACCCGATCTCATTTTAGTCGGGCAATATGCAGCCATCTCGCTGCGTGAGCAATTGCGTCGCCTGGGTTTCCGGGTCGAAGTCCTGCCGCTGGCGACCACACTCGAAGGGGTTCGCGACTACGAACGCCAATTCCTTGCACACGCAGGATTACCTCCAGAGCGTGCCGGCAACGCGCCCCCTGCCCGCCCGCTTGGCAAAAAACGCTTGCTTCTGCTCGGCGCGAACGCCATCGGAACCGGGCGCAACACCTTTGAGGATGCCATCCTGACCCGTTCCGGCTGGCGCAATTACCTGACCGAGGAAGGTCTCGTGCGGCTCGACCTCGAACAAATCGCCCGCGATCCGCCGGATGCCGTGCTCTGGGCGGCCCCTTCCGGCGCGGCATTGGCAAACGCCTTTGCCGAACACCCACTCTGGCGCTCGCTTACCCCCCCTCCTTCGCGTCTCGATACCGACTACTGGCGCTGGCAATGCCCCGGCCCGTGGAGTTGGGATCTCATACGGGAACTCGACCAGCTTGCGCGACAAGCCGAAGAAGAACACAGGGCGCGCACGCCATGATGTCCACTGAAAAAATCTCGCCAACGAGCGCCCTCCTCCTCCTGGGGCTGCTGGCGGCTTTCTTTCTGTCGATCCACATCGGTTCCGCACATGTTCCCGTGCTGGCCGGGTTGTGCGACTGGTTGACCGGTCAGCCGGGTATAAATGCTCTTGTCATTGGAGAAATCCGCCTGCCGCGTACCCTGCTCGCGCTCTCAGTAGGCGCAGCCCTGGGACTCTCCGGCGCGGCCCTGCAAGGTTTGTTGCGCAATCCTCTCGCCGATCCCAGTCTGACCGGCGCAAGTCAGGGGGCTGCCCTGGGAGCCGCGTTCGTCTTCTACTTTTCTCTCTTGCCGGGGCTGGGCGTCTTCGCGCCCCTGCTGGCCGGACTGATCGGAGCGGGTCTTGCGCTTCTTCTCGTGCTCTGGCTTGCCGGGCCGGGACGACCCGCGCTGCTGCTGCTTGCAGGGCTTGCCATTGCCTCCCTTTCCGGCGCGGCGCTGGCCGCCGTGCTCAACTTCGCCCCCAACTTCTTCGCCATGCAGGAACTCGTCTTCTGGCTGCTCGGTTCCGTTTCGGAACGCGGCATGGCGCATCTCATTTTTCTCCTGCCTGCCCTCGTTATCGGCAGTGCCCTCATCTGGTGGCAACGCCCGCTGCTTGCCGCCCTTTCTCTCGGCGAACAGGTTGCCGCCAGCCTGGGACTGGACGTTCGGCGAGGCGGACGCATCATCGTTCTCGGAGCCGCGATCCTGGTCGGCGCTTCCGTTGCGACTGCCGGGAACATCGGTTTCATCGGCCTCGTCGCCCCCCATCTGGCCAGACCGCTCGTGCAAAACCGCCCGGATCGCCTGCTATGGCCCGCCGCGGTCATCGGCGCAACGCTCGTGCTGGCCGCAGACATCATCGTCCGCCTCATGCCACCGGGCCGCGAAATCCGCCTGGGTGTGCTCACCGCCCTCATCGGCGCGCCCCTTTTCATCCGACTCATCTGGAAAATGCGCAGAGAATGGCTCTGATCGAAGCCCGCAACCTGACCCTCCCGAACCGCCTCGCGGGCGTCTCCCTTGCCCTTTCTCCCGGCGAGATGCTCGGCGTCATCGGCCCCAACGGCGCGGGCAAATCCTCCCTGCTCCAGAGTCTGGCCGGACTCCTGCCCGTCGAGGGCGAAATCCGCCTCGCGGGCATCCCCCTGCACAGCCTGACGAGCGTCGAGCGGGCGCGACAAATCGGCTACCTGCCGCAATTCTGCGATAGCGCCTGGACGCTTGCCGTCGAAGAAATCGTCGCCCTGGGGCGGCTGCCCTGGCGCGACCGCAATGCGGCGGCCATTCGAGAAGCCATGCGGGAGACCGGCATCGAGGCGATGGCGAAGAAAGGGATCGACCGTCTCTCCGGCGGCGAACAGGCGCGGGTCTGGCTCGCGCGAGTGCTGGCGGGCACGCCGCGTCTCATCCTCGCCGACGAACCCGCTGCCAGCCTCGATCTCAACTACCAGGCCAAAATCATGGACACCCTGCGGCAACACGCCTTTGGTTCGCGCGGGGTCATCCTTGCCATTCACGATCTCGCGCTGGCCGCCCGCTATTGCGATCGCTTCTGCCTGCTCAAACAGGGCCGCATCCACGCCTTCGGCCCGCCCGAAGCCGTCCTGACCGAGGCCGCCCTGTCGGAGGCTTTCGACGTCCCCATCCACGTCGATCTGGCCCACTCGCCTCCCATCATCCTGCCCACCTGAACGGAAACGCAACCATGAAACCCGGCAAAGACCGTTCCGAACTCTGCTATACCTACATCTATGACACCTCGTGGTTGTGCGACTACGAGGTGGCGACCGATGAGTTGAACACTCAACTCGGCATGGCGCTCTCCGCCGCCGAAGCGGACGCGGCCCTCGCCGACCTCGTCCCCGACCTCGACCGTCTCCAGGCGCTTGCCCTGCACGCCAATGGTTCCGTCCGGGGGAAGCTTGCCGTCACCGAGGACGATCTCGACTGGCTCCACCAACGCTACGACCACTACCGGCAGGAAATCGAAACCCGAGAGCCGGATCGCCTGAAAAGCTTCGTTCTCCCGCGCGGCGTCGATCCTGTGCCGACACTGCATCAGGCCCGATCCACCGCCAAGAAGGCGATACGCTGCCTCGTGCGCGTGGAAGCAGAAGCCCAGCGGGAGATCTCCCCGGAAATTCCCCGCTTTCTCAACCTGCTGTGCAACTTCTGCTTTCTGCTTACCGTTCTCGTCAACCAGCGCCGAGGGATTGCCGAACCTCGCTTCATCAGCCGGAGTTATCGACTCAAAACTCGAAATCAATAACAAGAGGCCGTAAACGTTCGGCGAACTGCCAACTGTCAATTCAACGAAAACCTCCTTGTCAAACCCGTATATCCAGACGATAATAATAAATTAAGTATAGAAAACTGTATGGGGCGCGCCGATTCGCGCAACTTTTATATAAGGCTGCTTGCCGGTTGTGTCTGGCATGTTGTCGGCCTTCGCATACGGCATGAATGCTGAAACGACTCTCGTCTCCGCTCAAGCAGTTCCGATTCGCTCTCTTTCCGTTGTCATTCCCGTGCGCAACGAGGCAGGCAATATCCGTCCGCTGCTGGAAGAAATTAGCGCGGCGCTGGCCGGTTTGATGGACTATGAAGTCATCTATGTCAACGATGGCAGCACAGACGGCACGGGGCCGGAGCTACATGCCCTGAAACCCGAGTATTCCGAACTCCGCGTGATCCGGCATGCCCACAGCTGCGGCCAGAGTACGGCCGTGCGTAGCGGGGTCAAGGCGGCGCGCGGTGAATGGATCGCAACGCTGGATGGCGACGGCCAGAACGATCCGGCCGATATCCCGAAGCTGATCGCCGCGCTGACGGAAAATGTTGCGCTCGCGGGCGGCAACCGGCGGCATATGCGGCGCGACGTCTGGATCAAGCGCGTTTCCTCCGTGATCGCTAACGGCGTCCGCTCGCGCATCCTGCGCGACAGTACGCCGGATACGGGATGCGGGCTCAAGCTGTTTCGCCGGGACGTCTACCTCGATCTGCCCTATTTCGATCACATGCATCGCTTCCTGCCCGCCCTGGTACAGCGCAGCGGCTGGAGTGTTGTCTCGGTGCCGGTCAATCACCGCCCGCGCCAGCGCGGCGCATCGAATTACGGCACGCTCGACCGACTGGCTGCCGGCATTGTCGATCTGGTCGGCGTTTTCTGGCTGCTGCGTCGCGCAAAACATCCCGTCGTCAGTGAGGAATAGATGGATCACGGTTTTGGCTATTACCTCGGCTATCTGCTGCTCAAATGGCGGGCCTATTTCGACGGAATGAATACCGTGGATCTCATCTGGTTGGCTGTCGGCCTGCTGGGGCAGACCATGTTCATGATGCGTTTCGTGGTGCAGTGGATACATAGCGAGAGGCACCAGAAAAGTGTCATCCCGGTGAGTTTCTGGTATCTGAGCCTCATTGGCGGGCTGATCGTGCTGACATACGGCATTCACCGTGCCGAACCGGTTATCATCCTCGGTCAACTGCCCGGCACGCTGATCTATGCCCGCAACCTGGTGCTGATCCGTCGCAGCAAGCGCGCTGCCCTTGAACAGAAGACCGTCTGAGATGGCGAGAAGAATCCTCTTTGCCCTATCCATGATTGTGCCCTTTTTGAGTCACCCCTGCCTGAAGGCAGGGGATTCCTCGATACGGTCTGGGGGAGCCTTCGGCTCCCTGTTACGCTTTGTCTCGCTTGTCTCCGCCATAAATGACGGAGATTGCGCGAGACCCGTGTTCAGCCCGAAGGCAGCGCGGCAATGACCGCGAGCGGGCAAGAGCCGCATTGGCGGTTGCCATGGCTGACCCTGTTGATCGGTTTCATTTGTTTTTTCTGGGGCTTGGGCGATATTGCCCTGCTTTCCCTTAACGAAGCGCGCCGCGCCGTCCCCACCCAGGCCATGTTTGCCACCGGCGACTGGTTGCTGCCGCGCCTCAATGGCGAACTGTATCTCACAAAGCCGCCGCTGCTTTACTGGCTTGCCACCGCCACGTCACATCTGTTCGGTAAAGTCGGCGAATTGACGGTGCGTTTGCCGCTGGCGTTGGCGGCCAGCGCCATGGTGTTTGCCGCCTACCGCTACGCGCTGCGGCGTTTCGGCCCGTGGGCGGCGCTGTTCACCGCCCAATTGCTCATTGCCAACGCCACTTTCGCCAAGTTTGCCCGTCGCGCCGAAATCGAAATGCTGCTGGCCGCCTTGTGCTTCGGCGCGCTGCTGGCCGCTCTGCATTTCATAGAGGAACAGGTGGGGCGCCGCTGGATACTGTTGAGTTATTTTCTGCTCGGCCTTGCTGTGCTCGCCAAGGGGCCATTGGCGCTGCTGTTCGTCACGTTGCCGCTGCTGGTCTACGCGCTTGTCTATCGGGAAACACGAGCCTGGCAGGTGCTGCGCGACCCGGTGGGCTGGACAATACTGCTGCTGGTGGGCAGTTCTTGGTTTCTGGCAGTCAGCCTGCAGATGGGGTTCGATATCTGGCAAGCTACAGTGCAGCGCGACATGCTCAATAAGATATACGGTACGGCCTCGAGTCCGCTACCCAGCTACCTCGGGTGGATACTGTCCGATTTCCTGCCCGCCAGCCTGTTGATACTGGTTGCGCCGCTGGCGACCTGGCGGCGCTGGAAAAGCGACACCCGACTGACTGCACTGATCATCGCCGTCGCCGTGCCGCTGCTGATCTTCACCGCATTCAGCGACAAGCATCCTAAATACATGCTGCCGATTTATCCGCTGATCGCGCTGCTTGTCGGCAAACATCTGGGCGAGTTGATGGAGACGGTTCGCCCCGCGTGGAGACGCTTGCTGCCTGCGCTCGGCTTGCTCATGCCACTCGGCTACGCGAGCTACTACGCCGTGGGCGAGGCGCGTGTATTCGACTATCGCTACACAGGATTGTTGCAGTTCGAGCAATGGATCGCGGAGGAGCGCGATGCGCCGGTGTATGGCTACGTCGCCCTGGACGGGCGTTCCATTTATTACGCCAAACGCACGATTCCCATCCTCAACCAGACGGAAGTGGAGCAGAAACGGGCGCAGCAATCATCCTTCCTGCTGCTTGCGGAAAACAATCATCTTGACGCAGCAGCTCGAGCGGCGGACTGCAAGGTGCGTGAATTCGAGCCATACCTGAAACGCAAAAAAACCCTCACCGTATTCGGGTTCGGCGCAGCCTGCCTCCCGCCATTACCCCCTGAAAAAGTCGACTGAGCCGACTTTCAGGGGACTTCCCCGGTTTTCTCCTGGGGGTTTTGCCGCGATGGCGCCGTCGCGCGCGCGTGGCCCACAGCAGCCACGTACAGCACGAGCGCCAGCGCAATTTCCACGCGCGCCAGTAGGCCCATGAGCCCAGGGTCGCTGAAACGCCAGGCCCCTTCGAGGAAATACAGCAGCGCCACCAGCGACAGCCATTGGCTGGTATAGCGCCGCCCACGCAAAACTCCCGGCACGGCGGGCAGGAGCGGCAAGCTCTTGAGTATCAGCCATGATCCACCCGGACGCAGTGGAGCAAGCCAGCCCTCCCAGAGCAAGCAGAGCGCGATGAGGGCCAACAAGGCCACGCACTCCAATCGACCCCAGGCGCGGGGAGTCATTGCCGCACCATGCGGGGCAACTCGCACGCCCGTCCCGATAAAAAAAAACCGTTTGCCTGCATGGGTTTCCTTGAAGCCTATAGAATCGCGACATTCTATCCGAGTCGGTATCCAGACATGTCCGCGCGGACAATCCATCATTCGCTACGCGATTTCGTCGTGCTTCTCCATGAACGTTTTCTGGCAACCCACTGTTTGCAGGTTGCCGGAAGTCTGACCTATACCACCCTGCTCGCCCTGGTGCCGCTCGTCACCGTAACGTTCATGGCTTTCGGACAACTGCCGGGGATGGGGGATCTCGAAGCTTCTCTGCGAACCTTTCTGGAAGAGATGCTCCCGGACAAGGCCATCTCGGCTTACGCGCTGGAATTCTCCGAAAAGGCGAGACAGTTGACCCTGATCGGCGTCGCCATGCTGGCGGTGACTTCACTGATGCTGCTGGCAACCATCGAACAGGTGTTCAACAGTATCTGGGGGGTGCGACAGCCACGCCCGCTGCTGTTGCGTATCACCGTCTATTGGTTCGTGCTCACGCTCGGGCCGCCCATTCTCGGCGGCAGCATTGCCGCCACGGGCTATCTGGTCAGCCTGTCGATGCAGTGGTCGCCGGATATGGTCTGGCTTGGCCCCTATTCCGCCCGGCTGTTGGCACCGCTCCTGTTGAGCGTGCTGTTCGTCTTCCTGTACTACGCCGTGCCGAACCACAAGGTGCGTTTTACGCATGCGCTGGCCGGGGGGCTGGTGGCGGCGGTGGTGTTTTTCCTGATGCAGCGCGCTTTCGGGCTTTTCCTCGCCCGGTTCCCCACCTATACACTGGTGTACGGCACGTTTGCGGTATTGCCGATTTTTCTGATCTGGCTGTATTCGTCCTGGATCGTGGTGCTGCTCGGGGCGCTGATGACCGCAACCTTGCCCGTTTTCGCCGAACGCCGACGGGTCGTGACGCCTTTCCCCGGCTGCGAAGCATGGGCGGCGGTGACGATACTGACGCAACTGGCCCGCGCCCAAAGCGATGGTTGCACGATCAGTTTCGAGGCATTGCGCGAACAGGCGCCCTTGTCCGAGCATCACGCCGAAGATGTGCTCGGCAAGCTGGCCGAAGCCGGATGGGTGAGCCGTACCGATGAGGGAGACTGGGTGCTCGTTCGCGCGCCGTCGCAAATTCCGCTGGCCGAAGTCGTCCGCCGCTTCGCGCTCGATGTCAAGGCATGGAAGCTCGCCATTGGGGCGCCAGGCGGGGAAGATAATGGCAGCATCGTGCATCGCCTGGAAGACGGATTGCGCTTCGGTAACGAGACCCTGGCCGCGTTGGTTTCCAACCGCGATCACTTGGCGTAAGGATCGACCTCGAACTGGAAAATCTCGATGGTGGCCGTCTGCATGTCGAGTCCGAACGCCGAACCCTGGGCGAGATACAGGTTTCCGGCAGCCTCGTGCATCATCACGAACTGGTTCGAGACGTAGGTGCCCGCCTCGGTCACGAGGGCGCGGTGCTCATGGGCCCCCTTGCCCCGCTGCATCATCAGGGCCGGGGCCAGCGCATCGTTGCCACGGAAGCAGATCAACACCGGAGTATAACCCCGCCCGAGCGCCTGCAAACCCAGTTCGATCTGTTGCGGAGTATCGGTTCGCACCCAACGAATCATGCAAACAGTCCATTCCTGCGACGCTTCGCGTCGCAAGGCGACGACCGCTCCCGCCGAGAGGCTGCGGTGCACGCCTCCAACGCACAAGATGGCATAGCCGCCGGGACTCTCGTTGTAGACGGTCCATTCGTCTGCCGCAACCGGGGCGTTACGCCCCATTGCCCACACGTTTTTCAGACCGACGCAGACCTGTACCGTGTAATGTTGGCGGATGCGCGTCTCGGTGCGTTCGGGAGCTGTCGACCATTGCTCGCGCAGCCGACGCAGCAGGGAAAGGATTTCGACCGGGGTCAACCCCAGGGGCAAAATGGCAGAACCCACTTCGAGAATTTCGCTGTCGCCGCTCTTGCGCGCGCTCACGTCGAGATCGAGCAACCCCTTTTCAAGCCAGAGAATCTGCACGCCGATCCGGTGAACGATTTCCTGCATGCTGAAAAAGACGGCCTCGCACCCCTTTTCCGGCAACCGCCGCACACAGGCCACGGGGGACATGTCCTGGTTCGGATCGAACCAATAGCTCGATGTATCGTGCGGAAGGGGAACGGGCGCCAGCACCAGATCGCCACCGATGGTCTCCAGGTAGTCGAACAGCCATTGCTGCTCACGTGTCGTCAGACTCTCCGTCTGACTCACCGACATGGTCAGCAGGCGCTTGTAGAGCAGATTGACCTTCGACGGCTGTGGTTCGACCGAGTCGTCTTTCAGGCGTTCGTACTGACCGGAGGAAATCCAGGCATCATGGATGCGCTGCCACAAACCGAACGGAGCCGCCGCTCCGAGCAGGGTGCTCAGGAGATAGGTTTCGCCAAGCACCACCAGGGAAAAATTGCACAACTCGACCGCCCCGGCCGCCTGCCGGGCCAGGAGCTTGCGATGCCGCATATTGTCGTAGAGCGCCCGCAACTGGCTGGAAAGGCCAAGAAGGGATTCGATCAGGCCGAACGCCCTGGCATGCAATTCGCTGGGAGTCGGCAGCGGGCGCGCCAGCAAACCGGGGCGAAAACGCCCACAAACATCATTGGCGCGCTGACAGAGCAAGCCGAGCGATTCCTGGCGTTGCGGAATCGGCATGGATTCGGCTGCCGAGGCGATGATTCCGATGCAATGGCTCAATTCCGACAGTTCGACATCGAGATCGTCGCCCGGTTCGCTGGAGAGCCAGGACAATACGTCTTGCAGGGGATCGGCGGAATGCTCGTCTGTCATACGATCGTGCCAGGTTGTTTTTTTGATACCTTCCCATTCTATGCAAGTTTGTCTTACCGGGAATCATTCAAACCCGGTCTGGCAACAAATACTTAACGGACTACCATGAGGCAATGCCGACAGGCGTTCAACATGCTTGCCCTGCTACGGCGGAAATCCTATAATCTTCTGTTTTCCCGTGTTATTGCCAAAAGGTAGCTCCAATGGTTGTTATTCGTCTTGCCCGTGGCGGCGCCAAGAAGCGTCCATTCTACAACATCGTTGTTGCCGACTCACGAAGCCGTCGTGACGGTCGTTTCATCGAGCGTGTCGGCTTTTACAACCCGACCGCTTCCGGCGCGGCCCAATCGCTTTCCATCGACACCGCGCGTCTGGCCTACTGGGCACAGAATGGCGCAACCCTGTCGTCGACCGTCGCCCGTCTGGTCAGGCAGAACGCCAGGGCCGCTCAGCAAGCGGCTGCCTGATCCGGCGCGGTTCGCATGGTCGTGCTGGGGCGCATCGCGGCCCCTTTCGGCGTCAAGGGCTGGCTCAAGATTCAACCCTTCGGCGACGATCCGCTGTCGTGGGCAAAAATGTCTCACTGGTGGCTGGCTCCCGAGTCCGAGACGCCCGACGAGCAATGGGCGCGGTACGCGCTGCGCGATTGCCAAGCGCACGGCAAGGGGGTGATTGCCTGCCTCGAAGGCGTTGCCGATCGCAACGCGGCGGAGCCGTTTTCCGGCTGGTACGTTGCTGCGCCGCGCGAATCCCTGCCCCAACCCGAAGAAAACGAATACTACTGGGGAGATCTCGTCGGCATGACCGTGCGCGATGAAACGGGCGAGCCGCTCGGCGAAGTCACGGGCCTGCTTTCCACGGGCGCGCACGATGTACTCCAAGTGCAGGACGGCGACACGGAACGCCTGATTCCGTTCGTGGCCGCTTACGTGCTGGATGTCGACCTTGCCGCCCGGTCGATCCGCACGGCCTGGCAGAAAGACTGGTGAGACGGCCATGCAGGAAAGGGAAATCGCACCGATGCCCATGAGCACGCGCCGCTACGACGCGATCACCCTCTTCCCGGAGATGTTCGCCGCGCTCACCGGCAGCGGCATCACACGGCGGGCAATGGAACACGACTTGTACCGCCTCGTTTTCCACGATCCGCGCGAATTCACGAACGACGCCCATCGCACGGTCGATGACCGCCCCTACGGAGGCGGCCCCGGCATGGTGATGCTGGCCGAACCCCTGACACAGGCCATCACGCGGGCGCGGCAGGAACAAATCGGTGCGCAGGGCGTTTCCGGCCCGGTCATTTACCTGTCGCCGCAAGGCACGCCGCTTACGCACGCCAAAATCCTGGAACTGGTTCAACTGCCGGGCCTGATCCTGCTTTGCGGACGCTACGAAGGCATCGACCAACGCCTGCTCGACCGTGAAGTGGATGAAGAAATATCGCTCGGCGACTTCGTCCTGTCGGGCGGCGAACTGGCAGCAATGGCGCTCATCGACGCCATCGTGCGCCAGTTGCCGGGCGCGCTCAACGATGCCGGATCGGCGCAGGAAGACTCCTTCGTGGCCGGATTGCTCGATTGTCCGCACTACACACGACCGGAAGTTTTCGAGAACGAACGGGTTCCGGAAGTGCTACTCTCCGGCAACCATGCCCATATTCGCCGCTGGCGGCTCAAACAGGCTTTGGGTCGCACCTGGCTGCGCCGCCCCGACCTGCTTGCGCAAAGGGGGGTAAATGAGGAAGAATCGCGCCTCCTGGAAGAATTCCGGGAGGAACACAACAGGAAGACTCGTGCNTCAATCTGAATTGAGCCGANTTTCCAATGACAAACCGCGCGCATCAGGCCTTGCCTGCTCTGCCCGTCAGGCCACNGGCCACTGAACGACATGGAGTCCATGAACATGAACCTGATCCAGCAACTCGAACAAGAAGAAATCACCCGGCTGANCNCCGACAAGACCATCCCCGACTTCTCTCCCGGCGACACCGTGGTGGTGCAGGTCAAGGTCAAGGAAGGCGCGCGCGAGCGTCTGCAAGCCTACGAGGGCGTAGTGATCGCCAAGCGCAACCGTGGCCTCAATTCTTCCTTCATCGTGCGCAAGATTTCTTCCGGCGAAGGCGTTGAACGGACGTTCCAGACCTATTCCCCGCTACTGGCCTCAATCGAGGTCAAGCGCCGTGGCGACGTGCGCCGCGCCAAGCTCTACTACCTGCGCAGCCGTTCCGGCAAGTCCGCGCGGATCAAGGAAAAGCTCGACTACAAGGCTGCTGCGGCCAAGAAACGGGGTTGATGGGCTAAAACCCCGGCAAGCAGCTCACCCCGACTCTCTCCTGCATGGTATCATTTTTATATTAATGTGATACCCGGAGAGTTCGTCATGGAGCAATCCAGTCGTGTTGGCCGTCCACCCAGTGGCAAGGCATCCGCCTTTGTGTGCGTTCGTCTGGACGCACCGCTTCGAGAACGCGTCAGAACGGTAGCCGAGCGCAAGAGGCGTTCGGCGAATTCGATCATGAAAGAAGCCATCGAAAAATTCGTCGATGCAGAAGAACGTCGTGCCGCCTTTCAGCGTGAGGTTTTGGACTCCATGCGTGATTACGAGGAAACGGGTCTGCATCTTACGCTCGATGAGATCAAGGCGTGGATGGATGAATGTAACGCAAGCGAGAAAATCGTGGATATGCCCGCATGCCACGTTTGAGCTTGCGCCTGACCCGGAAAGCCAGCGCCGATCTTTTACGGCTTGCCCGCTTTCTCGACGCTCGAGGCGCAATGGTCGCCGCTCAAAAAGCATTCGCTACCATCGGGAAATCATTGGAGGGGGTTGCAGAAAACCCTCAGGCATCTCGGCAGGCGGATGATTTTGACGATCCCGACATCCGCCATTGTCATGTAAGATTCGGCAGGTATGGGTACGCGATCTTGTACCGGATTTATCCGGAAGAGGTTGTCGTTTTGTCCATCAAGGCAGGGCTTGAAGTCGATTTCGGCGATGTCGACCTGGATGCTTGATTCCTTCTGGTTTTCCTGAACATGTATCATCTGAAACATAGGACATTTGCCGCATGAAACCCCGCATCCTCGCCGTCCTGGTCGCCGCAGCCCTCATCGTTGCGGGCGTTTTCGTCTACTTCGAGAAACCCCTTGCCCCCGATGTGCGCTTCACCACTCTGCAAGGCGAACGGTTCGACACCGCTGCGCTACGCGGCAAGGTGGTACTGGTCAATTTCTGGGCTACGACCTGCACGACCTGCATCGAAAAAATGCCGGATCTGATCAGGACTCACGAAAAATTCGCCATGCGCGGGTTGGAGACCATCGCCGTGGCGATGGATTACGATCCGGAGGAGCAGGTGCGCGCCTATACCGAGAAAGCCAGGCTGCCGTTCAAGGTGGCTCTGGATGCCGACGGCAAGGCGGCGCTCGGTTTCAACGGTGTTCGGATGACGCCGACGACTTTTCTCATCGACCGCCGGGGCCGTATCGTCCGCGAATATCTGGGCAAACCCGATTTCGACGAGTTGCATGCGCGGCTCGAAAAACTGCTGGCGGAAACGGCCTGACCGCCACCGTCAATTGCCTGCCGTCAGTTCCATGTCGGGAATCTGTTTCAGGATGTCCGGCTGGATGATGCTGCCCAAACGCTTCTTTTCCAGGAAGATTTCCGGCGAACCGAAAGGGCGTGGGCCGACTTCATAAGTGGCGAAACGAAACATCAGCCCGCCTTCCGCAATGCGCCAATTCCTGTTCAAGGGAAAAAAGGCATGTGAAGGATTGGCATAATGCGCCTTGATGGCCTCGTTCGGCAAACTCCGTTCCGTTCTCATCCAGGTGCGAAAAATTGTTCGCTGGAGATTCTCGAGGACTTTTTCCTGACCGGGCAGAATGAGATCGTCAATGGTCAAAATCCTGCGTGAACGGATATCGATCACGACGAAACCCACCAGTGGTCCCGCCGGATGGGTATCGTATTGCTGTCTCATTTCCTGGGTAAGCATGAATTGCAGATATGGCCCAAACATCTCCGGCCTCGGCAACCCTGCCGGCGAAATGGAACTGCTCTCATAGCCCGACAGTTTCGCAGTGAACTCGATCGGTGGGGGCTTTTCCACGCTGCCACGTTCGCCGCCTTTTCGCACGACATCCATCAGTTTGCCCTTATAGAGATTTTCCCCGCCTCTGCTGGCCGGTTTTTCGTCCAGCCGCTCGGCAAGCATCGGCAGAATGATGGATCGGGCAATCAACTCATTCATCCAGGGCGTTTTTTTGTAATACGGATACATCAATTGCGCGCGGGAACATTTGCTGGGAGTTTTCCTCCACTCCTCCTCCTTTTCCTTCTCGTTATGACCGCCGGGACAGATACCGACCGTCAGGGTCTTGAAGGACGGGTGCGTCAGGTCTTCCGGGATGACTATTTTTTTCTCTGTGCGAGTCGCCGCACAAGCCATATCGGGGAAAAGCGTCAGGCTGGCCAGCGCCATGACCGCAATTACACCCGAGCAAAGGAAATGGATGCGTTTCATGCTCATGCTTCCGACTCGGGGAGCAATGAGCGCCGCGCCAGGGTTTCCAGCGAGGCGCGCAACGGCGCGTCCACCGGCAAGGTGGAGGCAAAGGCGCCGATTTGCGCGCGCGCGGCAGTCGAAATGACTCTGGCCGAAGAGGCGCGCTGCACAGGCGCAGGCTCCGGCAACCCCACCTTGATCTGGATGCGCTGCATGGGATGACCGGCGCGGGCAAAATGATCGAGCAAGGAGGGAATCATCTGCTTGAGCCGCACCGCGATGGCGCTGCCACGGACACTGATCGTCAACACCTCCTCCTTCAGATTGGCAACGTGACAGGCATTGGCACATTGTGCCGGAAGGGCGGCAATGAGCACACGTTGCAGCCGCCCGAGACGGGCAGCGTGATCCTGAAGACGGGAAAGTTGCGCATCGCTTCCAAGGAAACGATGTAACAGAGCACTCATCGAACGTGTTACTCCGGGCGGGCGGGCATCGACATGATAAACTACTTGTTTCCCTATATCGTCTGATCCTATTCCATGCTCACTGGCCTGCTCAAAAAAGTATTCGGTTCACGCAACGATCGCCTGATCCGTCAGTATTCCCGTACCGTGGCGCGTATCAACGAATTCGAGCCCTCGCTCTCGGCGCTGTCCGACGAGGCGCTCGCTGCCAAAACCGTCGAATTCCGGCAGCGACTCGCACAGGGCGAGGCGCTCGACGCACTGCTGCCGGAGGCGTTCGCCGTGGTGCGGGAAGCGGGCAAACGAACCCTCGGTCAGCGCCATTACGATGTCCAGTTGATTGGCGGTATGGTACTCCATGCGGGCAAGATTTCGGAGATGCGCACCGGCGAAGGCAAGACGCTGGTCGCCACGCTGGCGGCCTACCTCAACGCCCTGCCCGGCAAGGGTGTGCATATTGTCACCGTCAACGACTACCTTGCCAACCGCGATGCGGAATGGATGGGGCAAATTTACAACTTTCTCGGTCTCACGACGGGCTGCAATCTGACGCGCCTCTCCCACGACGAGAAACAGAAAGCCTACGCGGCGGACATCACCTACGGAACCAACAACGAATTCGGTTTCGACTACCTGCGCGACAACATGGTCTATTCGCCCGTCGACCGGGTACAGCGCGGGCAGCCCTACGCCATCGTCGACGAAGTGGACTCCATCCTCATCGACGAGGCGCGCACGCCGCTCATCATCTCCGGTCAGGCCGAGGATCACACGGAACTCTACGTAAAGATGAATGAAATCGCCCCGCGCCTGAAGCGTCAGGAAGGCGAAGGCGACAACATCACCGTGCCCGGCGACTACACCGTCGATCTCAAGGCCCACCAGGTGCTGCTCACCGAACAGGGACACGAATCCGCCGAGGGCTGGCTGGTCAAGACGGGACTGCTGGCCGACGGAGCCGGACTCTACGATCCGGCCAACATCCTGCTCGTGCATCACCTGTACGCCGCCCTGCGCGCCCACGCCCTCTTCCACAAGGATCAGCACTACGTGGTGCAGAACGACGAAATCATCATCGTCGATGAATTCACGGGCCGCCTGATGACGGGGCGACGCTGGTCCGAAGGGTTGCATCAGGCGGTCGAAGCCAAGGAAGGCGTCAAGGTGCAGTCCGAAAACCAGACGCTCGCATCCATCACTTTCCAGAACTACTTCCGCATGTACGGGAAGCTCGCGGGCATGACCGGCACGGCCGATACCGAAGCCTACGAATTCCATTCGATCTACGGGCTGGAAACAGTCGTGGTTCCCACCAATCGCCCCTCAAAGCGATCAGACGGCAACGACAAGGTCTATCGCACCGCGAAAGAAAAATGGACGGCCGTCATCGAAGACATCCGCGATTGCGTCGAGCGCGGTCAGCCGGTGCTCGTGGGCACGACTTCCATCGAGAACAACGAATTTCTCTCCAATCTTCTGAAGAAGGAAAAAATCCGGCATGAAGTGCTCAATGCCAAACAACACGAGCGCGAAGCCGAAATCATCGCACAGGCCGGTTTGCCGGGTCAGGTGACGATTGCCACCAACATGGCGGGCCGGGGAACGGATATCGTGCTGGGCGGCAACATCGACAAGAAAGTGACCGCCGTTCGCGCAGGGGAGCAGCCTGAATCCGAAAAGGATGCGACCATCGAGGCCATGCGCGCCGAATGGCAGATCGTTCATGACAAAGTCATTGAAGCAGGCGGCCTGCACATCGTCGGGACCGAGCGCCACGAATCGCGCCGCATCGACAACCAGTTGCGTGGACGTTCCGGGCGGCAGGGCGATCCGGGGTCGAGCCGTTTCTATCTCTCACTGGAAGATCCGCTGCTGAAAATCTTTGCCGGGGAACGCCTGAACGCCATCATGGTGCGGCTGAAAATGCCCGAGGGCGAAGCCATCGAACACGCGATGGTGACGCGCTCGCTCGAATCGGCGCAACGCAAGGTGGAACAGCGCAACTTCGACATCCGCAAGCAACTGCTCGAATACGACGACGTTGCCAACGATCAGCGCAAGGTCATCTACAAGAATCGTAACGAACTGCTCGAAAGCGAGGATGTGGCCGACACCGTGCGCGGCATGCGCCATGAAGTGATGAGGAATCTTTTCCGTGTGTACGTCCCGGAAGAAAGCATCGAGGAACAATGGGACATTCCCGCGTTCGAACGGGCGCTGGCAGCCGACTTCCTGCTACAGATGCCGGTTGAGGAATGGAGCAAGGCCGATGCTTCCGTCGACGACATCGCCATTCTCAAGCGCATCGTCGAGGCGGCGGACGCCGCCTATCAGCAGAAAATCGCCCTGGTCGACCCGGCGGGCTGGCATCAGTTCGAGCGCAACGTCACCCTCAACAGCCTCGACAACCTCTGGCGCGAGCATCTGGCCGCGCTCGATCTGCTGCGTCAGGGCATCCATCTGCGCGGCTACGCGCAAAAAAATCCCAAGCAGGAATACAAGCGCGAGGCGTTCCAACTCTTCGGCAACCTGGTCGATGCCTGGAGCCAGGAAACCACCCGCCTGCTTCTCACCGTCCAGATTCGCACCGAGACTGCCGAAGAACAACTGGCAGCCGTTGAAGCTCCGTCCCAGGCCAGAAACGTTCGCTACCAACATGCCGATTACGATGAAGCCCTCGCCTCCGCCGGAACGGCCAAGCGCATGCCGGCAACGGCCGGGCCGAAAGTCGGGCGCAACGACCCCTGCCCTTGCAGCTCGGGCAAGAAATACAAGCATTGTCACGGCAAACTGAACTGACGGTTTCAAGACGATCATGGCCGTCAATCTGAAGACTCCCAACCCCATTGAGCTCACGCCCGTGCCCGGCGTGCGGCTCGGCGTGGCGCAGGCGGGCATCCGCTATACCGACCGGAATGACCTCACGGTCATCGAACTGGCCCCCGGCAGCCGGGTGGCGGGCGTTTTCACCCAAAACCGTTTTTGCGCCGCGCCGGTCATGGTGTGCCGGGAACACCTGGCCAGCGGGAACATTCGCGCGCTGGTCATCAACACTGGCAACGCCAACGCCGGAACCGGCGAACAGGGATTGAGCGATGCCCGCGCCACCTGCAAGGCGCTGGCGGAAATCCTCTCTATCGACCCCCGTCAGGTGTTGCCGTTTTCCACCGGCGTCATCCTCGAACCGTTGCCGATGGAACGCCTGCTCGCGGGACTCCCGCACGCGATGGCCGACTTGCGGTCGGACTCCTGGTTCGATGCCGCGCACGCGATCATGACCACCGACACGATTGCCAAGGCCGTCTCGGAACGAGTCGTCCTCGACGGCAGGACCATCACCGTCACCGGCATGTCCAAGGGCGCGGGCATGATCCGCCCGAACATGGCGACCATGCTCGGCTTCGTCGCCTGCGACGCGGCGATCGCCCCCTCCCTGCTCGAAGTCTTCACCCGAAAAGCTGCGGACGCATCGTTCAACAGCATCACCGTCGACGGCGACACCTCGACCAACGACTCTTTCATCATGATCGCCACCGGTCAGGCCGGCAACGCCGAAATCACGGATGTTGACAGCGATGAAGCCCGCGTGCTTGCCCGCGCGCTCACCTCGGTTGCCATCCGGCTGGCGCAAGCCATCGTCCGCGATGGCGAGGGCGCAACCAAATTCATGAGCATCAAGGTTGAAGGCGGCGCAAGCCACGAAGAATGCCGCCGTATCGCCTACGCCATAGCGCACTCGCCCTTGGTCAAGACCGCCTTTTTCGCGTCCGACCCCAATCTCGGGCGTATCCTTGCCGCAACGGGCTACGCAGGCATCGACGATCTCGACGTGGAACGGCTGCGGCTCTGGCTCGGCAATCCGGAAGAAGAAACCCTGGTCGCCGAACATGGAGGTCGCGCGGCGGACTATACCGAAGAGGCCGGCGCGCGGATCATGAAGCACCCCGAACTCACCGTGCGCGTCGATCTCGCACGTGGTCAGGCTAAAGCCACGGTCTGGACCTGCGATTTCTCATATGACTATGTGAAAATCAACGCCGACTATCGTTCATGAATTGCTGATTCATTTTTCGGAAAAATGGCAAGTTTATTGTCCGGCGCGCACGTCAAACAACGGAGCAGACAATTGCCTGCCGCGATGCGAGTCGCGCCGCAACGACTTTTGGAAACCGAAAAACCGATAATGTTTTCCAGGGTGGTTCCGGACGAGCCGTTTTTCCGCTAACGTTACTTGCTGGAACGCCTGTTTACCTCGATTCGGCGTCAGTTGAATGTTGGATACGTGTCGAACTCAATCTCCGTCTTCAGGGCGGAGTGACTCAAAAGCCGGGATCATGAACGCCAAACACCTCTTTCTTCTTGCAGTTGTCATATTGGTTCTCACAGCAGTGATCGGCGTGATGCTCAGTTGGACCGATCTCATGTACTGGTTGTTTGTTCCACTGCTGGTCGTAGGTGCGTACATCGGACTGGGAGAGGCAACCCGCCGACAGGGAGAGGCTACCAGCAAGCAGAAACTCACGGACGAGAGTTTCGGCGATTCGTGCTATTACCTCGGCTTTATTGCCACCATCATCTCGCTTGCCGCCTGTTTGTACGACATGCAGGATTCCACCCAGCAACTTTTTGTTATTGTGCAGAAATTCGGGGCAGCCCTTGCCTGTACCGCCCTCGGTCTCATTGCCCGGCTCTACTACGTCGGTTTCAAACCCAGCCTCGCCGACGCAATAGAGAACACCAATAAAAGCGTCCACAGCACCACAAACAAGCTACAGGGGCAACTGGAGAAGGCGCTGGAGGTACTGCAGGATTACATCTCCAGGGTCACGAAAGCCTCCAACGAAGTCACCGCGCGAATCTCCAACAGCGCCGGTGAGGCAGTGACGGTGGTCTCCGACGACATCAAGGACGTGGCCAACCAATACATCAAGGAAATCACCCAATCCCTCAATGACCTGGCGCAATCGAACAGGGACACGGTCACCCGGAGCATGACCAACATCGAGGTCGCCGGCAAGAAGCTGTCAAATTCCATCGAAAGCTACTCGAAAGCGATTGAAAAGCGCGTACAGGAAGGCATCTTGTTCCCCGACGAATACTTCATCAACGTACTCAAAAAACCGATGAAGGACTTTGAGGTCAGCATCACGCAAACAACACAAAACCTGGTGTCCCTGACCCAGAACGTTAACGACTCCCTGAGCAATGTCCGCCCTGCCCTGCATGAAGTGCGCGATAACTCCATCAAAATCGGGGAAACGCTGGGCCATGTCATCCAACTGGCCAAGGAGCAGGAAAACCTCCTCGCCAACAGCAGGGGCTATGTCGAGACGATGGAAGCCATTGCCCAATCCCTGAACTCCACGCAGGACAACATCGACCAGGTCTCGGATGCGGTCGTGGCTCAGACCGAAAAACTGAGCAATTACGTGCAAGTCAGCCAGCAGCAGCAAAACGCAATGATCGTCTCGATCAAGACCCAGGGCGAGTCGCTGAACAAGCATATCGAACTCAGCAGCAAGCAATACACCGAAATGTCGGACGCAGTAACCTCTCAGGCCAGAGACATGTCCTCCTATGTTGCCGTTAACCAACAGCAACAATCCGAAATGTTCAACGCGCTCGTTGCCCAGGGATCCGCCCTGACCGAACAGATCGAAATCAGCCGCAAGGAACATGCCGACACCTCAGCCACAGTGCAGACCCAAAGCGAGGCGCTGAAACAGAACATAGATGAACAGATACGGATTTCTTCTGCAGTTTCCGCCCAGACCGAGGCGCTGGCACACCAGGTCAAGCAGCAGGCGGAATTGTCCAGGCAGCAGGCCGAATTGTCCGAAATGTCGATTACCCAGAGCCGAATCCTGACCGAGACTCTCGAAAACAACCGGCAACAACAGGCCACTGCATTTACCAAACAGACCGAGGCACTGGTCAGGCACATCGACGCCAGCACCCAGCGTTACACCGAGGCAACCGACGTGGTTTCCGCCCAGACCGAGGCGTTGAACAGGTACGCCGAAGCCAGTCAGCAGCAGCACGACACGGCGCTGGCTGAAATCTCGGCCCAGGGCATGGTGCTGAACCAGAACGTCGAGCAGCAAACTCAGCTATTGGCCGCAGTCCAGTCCGAGGCACAGAATCTGGGCCGTCAGACAAAGGCGCTGGAACGTCAGACCGAAGCGTTGGCCCATTATGTCGAAAGCAGCCAGAAGCAGCATCTCGGAGCATCGGATGCCATCGTTTCGCAGGGCGAACTGCTCGCGGGACTGTCTGGCGCAGTGCTTGCCTTGGGCGAACAGCAGACCGATCAAACCAGTACGCTGAGGCAATACATCGAGAAACAATTGCTCGACGCCTCGTCCGCGATCATGGCACAGAGCGAAACTTTCATGACGCAGAGTGAAATTTTTGGAAAACAGTTCGACATGAGCCGCGAACGATACGACGAACTATCGTCCTCGGTCATTGCGCAGGGACAAGCACTGGCCGCGCGGATCGAAGCCGACATGCAACGGCACGATAAACTTGAGCAACTCGTCGAGAGCGTCATCGTGCAATCCGAGGCTTTGCAGCAGTACGTCGAAAGCAACAAGGAGCAGCACGCCGAAATTTCCAACGCCATCGCTACCCATACCAAGGAGTTGTCCCGGAACAGCGAATCCTCCCGACAACAGCAAGCTGACTTTGCCGCCCAGAGCAAGGCGCTCAGGCAGTTCGTCGAGGACATCCGCAACCAGTACTCCGACGTGTCAGGCGCCGTCGTTGCCCAGGTGGAAACCAACCAGCAACAACATGCCGATACCCTGAGCGCGATTACTGCTCAAAACGAAATGCTGCTTCAACAATACAACGACATATCGACAACCCTCCATGCCCAGGGACAGTCCTTGACCAAGAGCGTCGAAAGCCTCCACAGACAACATGAAGCCCAGTCCCAATCACTGGGGCAATATGTCGATAACAGCCATGAACAACTGTCCGAAATGTCGGCCGCAATTGCCGCCGCAATTGCCGCACAGAATCAAACACTGTTTACCCACAATCAGGCATTGTCCAGCCAGATCGAAGACAACAAAAAACAATCTGACGAGGTCTTCAACGCAATCTTTGTCCAAGGGCAGAATGCCGAAGAATCCAGGGCGCAACAGGCCGAAATATTGGAGAGAATTCGCCTTCAGGGAGATACCCTGGCCCAATACTTCGACGCGGCCCAAAACATGAAAGACTTGCTCGCTGCCCAGACTCAAGTGCTGGTCCAGCAGATCGAGGCAGGTCAGGAACAGTATGCCGACATGGCCGCGCGTATCGAAGACAGCCAGAAACAATACGCCGAAACCTCGGAGGCGGTCATTGCCTCTTTGGCCCAGCAAAGTGAGAACAATAAATCGCAGCAGGAGGGGATTTCGAGCATGGTCTCGGCTCAAACCCAGGCGCTGATGAAGCACATGCAGACCAGTCTGAAGCAATACGCCGAAGTGTCCGACAGGATGATCAAGCAGGGACAGGCGCTCGAATCCAACCGCATCGACATGTCCAACGCAGTCATTGCGCAGGGTAAAGCCCTGGCCGAACAGCTTAAAACCAATCAGCAACAGATCGAAGCCAGTCAGATACAGTCCAACATCATGTCGACCGAGCTCAAAGAGCAGGGTAAAGCTCTGGCCGAACAGCTTAAAGCCAGTCGTCAACAGCTTGAAACCAGTCAGGAACAATACGGCGACATGTCGTCTGCAATTACTACGCATGGACAGGTCTTACAGCAGACCATGCAGCCAATCATCGAAGCCATCCGTCTGATGCAGGAAGAAGAGAAGCAGATCATCGAAACCAGCCGCTTGCAGCAAGAGGGAATAACGTCCACGTTCCAAGCGCAGACTCACCAACTTGCCGAGCAGCATGCCAACATTCTGCACCAACTCTCCGAGCAGCAGACCAGCATCCAGCAATCGAACAGGGATCTCTTCAAGCAGACGCTCATAGCGATGCGACGGTTTATTCAGGAAGAGATGAGCGGCAAGACCCACAAACAGTAACGGGACGACCTTTTTTGAAACGAGCGACCGATGTATAGAGGCAACGACAGCGTTTTCAGGTTTTCCCTGACGGGAATCGCGTTCTTTCTCATTTTTTTTCTGCTGATCCTGTTCGTCCGGATGTCTTCCGACGTAAGCGCGGAGCTTACCTCTCAGGATAAACACCCGCAGACGGATGCCAGCCCCGAGGGTGCGCAGTCGACGGAACTTTCCATCGAAAAGAGACGGATACGTGAACTCGAAGCGCAACAGAAGGGGATCACCGAATTAAGGAAAGTGCTGACGCACTCAAGCAGAACCCCCGTCCTGGACGGAACGAGCGAAGAGGCGCTGATTTCGGCGCTCGAACTGCGCGCACGCCTGGAGCAGGCGTTGCTCTCTGCCGCCCCCCCCGGCCAGAAACCCGACAAATACTCGGACGCTGAGATTGCCTCCCGCGTGCAGGCTGCTATCGACATAAGACAAAGTATCGAATCTCTGGTTTTTCGGGAACTTGGGGTAATGTCCGTGCCGGGCCAGGAATCCGCGTGGGAGCAATGGTTGCTTACAACACTGGACAGACAGGACGCGAGCGGCGCGGAAGAAAAGAGCGACCCGCGCGCCCTGCGTGCGCAAATCGCTTTTTTGCGTGAACGCCTGGACGTCAGTGTCGCCCCGCCCTGCTGGTTCGATGCTGCGAGCAAGGTTCAACCCCTGCTTGCCATTGAATTGCATCCGGGGCGCCCTGAAAAAATCGCCATCAAGCCCCTTACTCTGCCTCGCATGCATGTAGACAGCGCCTCAGTCATACCTGGCCTCGAAGAGTTGCAGGAAGCCAGACAGATGCCCTACCCCGTCTTCAAGGAAAGAGCACGCACCATTGCCCAGCACAGCAGCAAACAATGGTGCCGCTATTCCGTGCAAGTCACGGATCATCTGAGGAGCGGCATGCAGTCAGAGAGAATTCATCGGGAACTCGAAAACTTCTTTCACCTGGTTATTTTGCCGCGCTGAGGCAATGCGCGGGCTTCGCCGTCAGTTGCCTGATGCTTCACGCGCTCGGCCACGGCGCAGCGCACCGACTCGGCGCTCGGTACGTCATCTGGGCACATGGTGGCAGAGCACTGGTCGCGGCAACCGGACTGGCGATGCCGACGCGGGCAGTCTGGCAGATACTGCGCCGCACCCCCGCTTTCACCAGGGTTGCGTCTGCGTAACCCTTTGATTTTATGGTGCCGATGGACGGACTCGAACTGTCGACCTTCGCATTACGAATGCGCTGCTCTACCAACTGAGCTACACCGGCAAGGGGGCGAACTATACCTGAACGCGGTTTTTCTGGCAATGCAGGCGGTTCTCGGGTGTTTGGACTATGCAGACGATTCTGGATCTTCCAGTGCTGGCTATGTTGGGCACTGCTGATGCGTTGCCTGCCCTACCCTCGCCGCGCCTCCAAAACGCCCTTTACCTCCCGGATCTGCGCAATCGCCCGCTGTAACTGCGCGATGCCACCGACTTCCAGGGTGAAACGCATGTTCGCCACGTTCCGCTTGCTCTGGGTGTTGACCGCCGTCAAATTGAGCTTTTCGCGCAGCAGCAGTTCGGAGATGTCGCGCAGCAATCCCCGACGATCCATTGCCTGAACGACAATATCCACAGAGAAAGTGGATTGCCCCTTTTCGTAAGCTCGCTCTCCCCACTCGGCAACGGTGACCCGCTCGGGGTGCTGTTCGGCGAGATTGCGGAAATCGCGGCAATCGACACGGTGAATCGACACCCCCCGCCCCCGCGTGACGAACCCCTTGATGGCATCCGGCGGCGCCGGTTTACAACAACCCGAAAGCGAGGTCAGCAGATCGCCCATGCCGACGATCATCACCTTGCCGGAGGTGCTGCCGGCACGCGAACGACTGACGACGATCTCCGGCTTGCCGTCGCCTTCGGCCTCCGTCGCGCCGGAGGCTGCATCCATCTCGCGCATCGCCGATTGCAAGGCGCGCGGACCGAGCTCACCCCTGGCGGCAGCGAGGTAAAGCAAGTCGGCATCCTTGAAGCCGAGGCGGCTTGCCAGAGCTTCGATGTTGATGTGTACATGACCGTCGCGCTGCATTTCCCGCATCACGGTACTACGCCCGCGTGCGAGCACTTCGGCTTCATCCAGCGCCGCAAAATATTGCCGTATCTTGCGTTTGGCATGCACGCTTACCACGTAAGCCTGACGCGAATCCAGCCAGTCGCGCGACGGCCCGCCCTCCTTGGCTGCGACGATTTCCACCGTCTTCCCATTTTCCAACCGGGTATTGAGTGGCACGAGATGCCCGTCGACCTTGGCTCCACGGCAACGATGACCCAGATCGGTATGCAGCCGATAAGCGAAGTCGATCGGCGTCGCCCCGCGCGGCAAGTCCATCACCCTGCCCTGCGGCGTGAGCACGTAAATGGTATCGCCCAGGGAAGCAAGCTGGAACTGTTCGACCCACTGCTTCGAACCTGCCACCTCGTCGCGCCACGACAACAGGTTGCGCAACAGCGCAATCTTGTCGTCGTACTCGTTTGCTCCGATGCCCATGCCTTCCTTGTAGCGCCAGTGCGCCGCCACCCCCAGTTCGGCATGCCGGTGCATGGCATGGGTACGCACCTGCACTTCCAGAGCCCTTCCATCGCTGGCCAACACGGCGGTATGCAGGGACTGGTAATTGTTTCCCTTGGGACGGGAGATGTAATCGTCGTATTCGTCATGAATCGGCTGCCAGATCTGATGCACGATGCCCAGTACCGTGTAGCAGTCCCGCACTTCGTCGACCAGCACCCGAAGGGCGCGGATGTCGTAGACCTCCGAAAAGTTGATTTTCTTGGAGATCATCTTGTTGTAGATGCTGTAGATGTGTTTGGGGCGGCCCTGGATTTCCGCCCGGATGCCCACCGCTGCCAGTTCATCGTGCAGGCGCTCGATGGCCTTGCGAATAAATTCCTCGCGCCCGGAACGACGTTCATCGAGCATCATGGCGATGCGCCTGTAGGTTTCCGGCTCGAGGAAACGGAAGGACAAATCTTCCAGTTCCCACTTGAGTTGCCAGACTCCCAGTCGATTGGCAAGCGGCGCATAGATGTCCATTGCCTCGCGCGCCTCATGGCGCTTCTCTTCGTTCGGCGCATCGGCGTAATGGCGCAGGCTCTGCGTGCGCGACGCCAGATGCAGCAGCACGACACGAATGTCTTCGACCATCGCCAGCAACATCTTGCGCAGGGTTTCGGTCTGGGCGCGAATCTCCGAGGCAGAAGCCTCGGAAGCGTGGGCGTGGGTATGTATTCGCAGGCCGTCGAGCTTGCGCAGCCCCGCCACCAGTTTGACGACATGGAGTCCGAAATCGGCCTCGATCCTGTCTCGCGCCCCCTCGATGGACTCCTCGATGGAAAACAGCAGCGCGGCGATCCGGGCGTCCACGTCCAGCCGCAGCGAAGAGACGATCAGCGCACAGCCGAGCGCATGCGTCCAGACCTCTTCTCCGGTTGCGAGCACACGCTCCGCGTAAGCCTCCCTGGCAAGCGTGAGCGCGCGCTCGATGGCAACCTGCTCCTCCTGGGTCATTCCTTCGGCAAGCAGGTCGATGGGGGGAAGGACCGCATCACGGTCAACGGCGTGTTTGACGGAAACCATGTACGTGATTATCCCATAAGGTTCCGTATCATTTATCTTTCTCCTGCTGCACCCAGACAAGGATAAAAGGTAAACAAAGCATGTTCGGCAAACTGAAACGCTGGTTAACTCTACCCGGCAGGCTCGGCGCGCCAGTGCCTGCCGGGCTATGGACACGCATCGAAGCGCGTCTGCCCTTTCTCGACTGGCTCCCCGACGAGGCGCGTCCCCGGCTGCGCGCCCTGAGCGAAGACTTTCTGACGGAAAAAGAGTTCCACGGCGCGCGCGGTCTGCAACTCAACGATGAAATCATGCTCATGATCGCCGTGCAGGCTTGCCTGCCCATTCTCAACCACCGGGGACTGGCTGCCTATCGCGACTGGATAGGCATCGTGGTGTATCCGGGCGATTTCGTCGTCCCGCAAAAGACGATGGATGAAGCAGGCGTCGTGCACGAATACGAAGAAATTCTCCTCGGTGAAGCCCGCAATGACGGGCCGGTGCTACTGGCCTGGTTCGACGAGGGATCTCCTCCCGGCGTCAACATCGTTATCCATGAGTTCGTCCACAAGCTCGACATGGCGGGCAACGGAGGAGACGCCCCCGGCTGCCCTGCCCTGCCGCCCGGCATGTCCCGGCGGACATGGGCGAAAACCTTCTCCGCCGCTTATGAACGCCTGTGCCGACTGGAGAATGCCGGAATCGACACCATTCTCGATCCCTACGCCACAACCAGCCCCGGCGAATTTTTCGCCGTTGCTTCCGAAGCCTTCTTCGAGACCCCCATGAGCCTTCGCGCCGATTTCCCCGCCGTCTACGCGCAACTGGTCATGTTTTATGGACTGGATACCGCAACAAACGAAGAAAAACTGCGCAATACACGTCTTGCCACGTGAGGCCATTGCCCTTTGCAGGGCATCGCGTTTATAATGCGCCTCCTTTTGGGCCGCCCCGGCTGAAGGTCAGGGGTTGCGCTCGGTCTGGTTACATGGGTTCGAGGCGCGATAGCAAAGCGGTTATGCACCGGATTGCAAATCCGAGTAGGTCGGTTCGACTCCGGCTCGCGCCTCCAGGAAACCAAAGGATGATACTGAGGGGTCTGGGGCAACCACTGCCCCTACGGCAGACATTCCGCAGGGGCATGCTCCCGTGCCTGCCCGGAACCCAACCATAACGAGTGATAATGTGCTTGTGGGTAAGCTTGGAAATGTCGGGATTCGCTGATCTCATCCCAACTACACAACCTTTACAACGAGGACACGCCGTATGCGCATCATTGGTCGACGCACCCAACGCCCCATCAGCTTTGAAGCTTGCGCCGTTGCCTTGATCGAAGGCGCGCGCTTCAATGACGAGATTCATCGTTTGCCGACGGGAAACAATACCTTCATCCCAAAGGGCGTTTATCGCTTCGAATCCCATGATGCCGCCAATTGTCATCAGCAGGATTGTCTTATCGCCGGAATGGCAAAAATTGCCGGGGAACGCGCCTGATGGAAGAATACAGCCGACCCGCAGCACTGGAAGATCTCAAAACCCTCATCGCCTCATTGAACGAACAGAATGCTGATTATCTGCTGATCGGCGGGTACGCCTTGTTCGCCCACGGCTATCACCGTGCCACTACTGACATCGATGTGTTGGTTCCGGCAACGCTGGAAACAGGCATAAAGGTGCGACAAGCCCTGATGATACTTCCTGATCAGACGGCCCGTGACATCGATCCGCAGTGGTTTGTGGAAGGTGAAAATATCCGCGTGGCAGATGCCTTCGTGGTCGACATCATGTTCAATGCTTGCGGAGAAACGTTTGAGACGCTGAAGGAGTACGCACAAACCATTGATCTTGAAGGTGTGCCGGTGCGAACCCTCAATCTCGAAGGATTGATTCATACCAAGCGAACTCAGCGCGACAAAGACATTGTCGACCGACTCATCCTTGAACGGGCGCTGGAGAAACTGCGGAGCAAATAGCCGATTGCTCGCTGTGTTCGACCTGCTGCAAATTGACCACTGTCTAGGGTTGATTCATCTCTTCGCTGTGTTCGGCTGAATCTCTGCCGATCCCTGCTTTCTGGCTGGTTTCTTCTTTTTCGTTTTGCGCGATGTTGTCGGGTTGGCTGATGATTTCGATGGCTTGGGCGCTTTCCGGGGGATTGGCGGCTCGATTCGATGCGTTGGCTACACTCAAGGCAATGAGCACAAAAGTGAGAATGCCGACGCTGATAGTAAAAATACGATGAGACATGATGAGTTCTCCAATGATTTCGGGTCACCCCGCCATCGGTGGCAGGGATTGCGTTTGATCCGTATTCAGGATGGTTTGCCGGTTGCTGCGGGGCTTTCGGGGGCGAGTTTCATTTTCATGGCATTTATGTCGTGTGACGACTGAATCAAATAAACGTTCGGCAGTTCAAAACTATGCAAAAACGATGCCATGATACCTGAGAACTTCGTATCTGTGTGTGATATTCGAACGCTGTTCAATGTCAATACCTTAATAATCAGCCACTTGACCCATTGACACCGGGCATGGCAGAGGTTGTGCCCTGGTTTTCGCCCGTGTCTGTGCCTGCTTTCGCAGCATCGGAATGTAAAAAAAACCGACAGTGGGTGGATCAACGAGATGCAATGAATGCTCCCGTTTCTTCGGCTGTCTGGCAACCGTTCCTGACACAGTCGCCAACCGAAATGCCGCCGCGCCAGTTGGCGCAGAAAAAAAGCCCCGGCACATGCGCCAGAACGGCGTCAACCCGGCGCATACGTTCGAGATGCCCAAGGGTGTATTGTGGAATGGCTTGCGGGTGACGGCTGATTCGTACCCACAACGGTTTCCCCTGCACACCGATCAGCGACGCCAGATCGGTTTCCATCGTCGCCTGTAGAACGTCATCATCGCCTGCCGCCAGTTCGGGGGCGCGTTTGCCGCCGATGTATGTGGTCAACACGGCATGCTTTTCATCGGCGCGATGATCGAACATGCTGCTGGAAAACAGGGCGCCCAGGATGCGCTTGTTTTCCTTTCGCGGGATGAGAAAACCGAAACCGTCCAACGGATGCGCCACCGCATCGCGCTGCCAACCACTGATTATTTTCGACACCGGCGCATAGGAAATGTCGCGCAACGCCTGCACAGCATCGTTCGCCCATGGCGCCTCCAACGACGCCAATAGTTCCGCCGTCGCGTGGGCAGGCGCCGAAAGCACCATGCTTTGGGCGCAGTGCACCGCTTCTTCGCCGCCACTGCCACGCACGACACGCGCCGTCCAATGCCCTTGCCCATCGTAAGCAATGCCTGTCACACGGGCATCCGTTTCGACAACGCTGCCTGAAGACGCGATACCGCGCGCCAGCGCATCGGTCAGTGTTTGCATGCCTTCGACAAAGGAAAAACTTTTGGCGTTGTTTTTCGATTTTTCGCGCCGCCGCTTGCGTTCTCGCGCGCCAAAAATCAGCCCGCGAATCAGGCCGCCGTAATGTTGTTCGATTGTAAACAGTTTCGGAAACGCCGCCCGTACCGACAATTCATCGGGATTGCCCGCGAAGATGCCCGCAACGAACGGTTCGATGGCATAGTCGAGAAATTCCGATCCGAGCCGCCGTCGCACAAACTCGGAAACGCTCTCTTCAACCTCGGGCGACGAACGCGCAATAAACGGCTCGCGCAGCAATCCGAGTTTGGTTCCGAGTGAAAACAGCGGGGTCGAAAAAAAAGCCGGTGGCGACATCGGCAGCGGAATCAACCGTTCATTACGCACGATAAAACGGCGATCGGCGATTTTGCGCGCGTCAACGCGTTGCTGACGAATTCCGAGATCATCGAGCAGTTCGTTGATGAGCGGCGTCGTGTCCATTCCGCTGTCCGGCCCCGACTCCCAGAGCATACCGTCATGTCGCCCCGAAGCAATAGCGCCTCCAGTGCGTGGTGCAGCTTCCAGCACCTGAACGCGAAGCCCTCTTCGGGCCAATCGGTACGCCGTCACCAGACCGGAAATACCGGCCCCTACTACAATGACATCATCGATATTCCTTTTCATTCCTTTTCCGGCTTGTGCAGCAATTTTTGAACAGCAAATGGTAGCAACAAATCACAGCAGCGTCTCTTTGCTGAGTCCCCGCCGTTTGAGCATCTTCCTGAGTTGCCCCAGCGCCTCGATCTGTATCTGACGTACCCGCTCGCGGGTGATGCCGAGTTTGTCGGAGAGTTCTCCAAGGGTCAGAACATCGCAATCGTCGATACCGTAACGGTGGCGGACGATTGTGCGTTGCTTGTCGGTCAGGGCGTCGATCCAACTGTGCATCAGGGCTTCGACTTCGCTGTTCTGTACCCGTTGATCCGGCAGCACGGTGGTTTCATCGGCAAGCGATTCCCCCATCGACAGGGTAGGATCGATGTCGAGCGGAGCATCGAGCGAGACGGCGCGCTCGTCGAGGGCCAGGATGGCGCGCACGTCTTCGACGGGCTTGTCGAGCCAGGAAGCAATCTCGGAAGCCGAGGAATTGCCCTGGAAGCGGGCCTCGATCTTGCGCCGGGCGCGCATGACCTGATTGAGCTCCTTGCTGACATGTACCGGCAAACGGATCGTGCGCGCCTGGTTCATGATGGCGTGTTCGACGCCTTGCCGTATCCACCAGGTCGCGTAGGTGGAAAAACGGAAACCCCGCTCCGGCTCGAATTTTTCCAGGGCATGTATGAGACCGAGATTGCCTTCTTCGACCAGATCGAGGAGCGGGATGCCGCGATTGAGATAACGCTTGGCAATGTTGACCACCAGTCGCAGGTTGCGCTCGATCATGGTCTGGCGCGCCTCGAAATCGCCCGCGCGCATCCGGCGGGCCAGCGCGGCTTCCTCTTGCGCGCTCAACAGGGGATTGGCAGAAATCTCGTTCAGATAACGATACGTTGCATCGCTGAAATGTTCGTCATCCGTCAGGAGGTGTTCCTCCTGGAACACCTCGGCTTCAGGTGGAAGATTCAGTTCTTGACATTCAACATTGCCAGGATGGTCCGAATCTTCCATGTCCCTCGTCACAAGTCGGGTAGATATTTCAACGGATCGACGGGTTGGCCCTGCTTGCGCAATTCAAAATGCAGCTTGGGCCGATCGGCGTCGGTACTGCCGAGTTCGGCGATTTTCTGACCCCTGGTCACCGTGTCCTCTTCCTTCACGAGTATGACACGATTGTGGGCATATGCCGTTAAATATTCGTCATTGTGCTTGATAATCACCATCTTTCCGAGCCCACGCACGGCGTCGCCTGCATAGACGACCTTGCCGCCTGCGGCAGCCAGTATGGGCGTGCCCGGCGCTCCGGCAATATCGACACCCCGGTTGCGCATCTTGCCGTCTCCGCCAAGGGGCGTATCGAACCCGCTGATGATCGTTCCCTTGACCGGCCACATCCAGTCTTCCGAAGCACTGGGACCCGAAGCGCCGGATCTCGGAGCGCCGGATTCAGGGGTGCCGGATTCCGGGACGCCGGATTCCGGGGCGCTAAACTCTGGACGCGAGATAGTGGCAGACGGGGCACTGTACGCCGTTTGCGGCTGTTGTACACGCGCCCAGGCGTCCTCCGACCAGGGTTCCTTGCCGCCGCGCGGCTCGTGCTTGACCTCCGGCAGGCTCGCTGCTTCAAACTGCATGCCCTGCTCCGAGGCAAGCGGCACGGCAACCGTTTCCGGCGCAGCCACGCGCAATGTCTGCCCGACTTCGAGTTGTCCCGGCCTGGAAAGCTTGTTCCAGGCAATGAGGTCATTCACCGGAACGCCATACATGCGCGAAACGGCATACAGGGTGTCCCCCTGGCGCACGACATACTCTCCCGGCTGTGCAACAGGCGTCTCTACGGGAGGCGGTCTTGGCGTCGTCCTTGCCATCGGCGAGGGACTGGAATCGCGCACAGGCGCGTTATGGCTTTGGTGAGTACATCCGGCAGACAACACGAACACACCTGCCAGTACCGGCATAACCAAATGTTTCGCAAATGTTTCCTTGTTCATTCTGTCCCCGTCAGTAACGGCACGAAGCGCACGGCTTCATGCCAACTTTCCTTGAAAACACTCCCTTGTCGTTCGACCAGCAACAAACGCTGATCGATATCCCCCACCGGAATCAGCATCCTGCCTTCCGACGCAAGCTGGGTCTTGAGATCGGGCGGAACCTTGATCCCCCCTGCCGCAACGACGATGGTATCGAAAGGCGCGGCTTCCGGCAGCCCCAGTGTACCATCGGAGCACTTCAACCTCAGATTAGGCAAACGCAGCGGCCGTAAGTTCTCCCGTGCGCGATCGAGCAACATTTTCAGACGTTCGACCGCGTAGACCTCGCTCGCCAATTGCGAGAGCACGGCTGCCTGATAGCCGCAGCCCGCGCCGACTTCCAGCGTGCGGCCCAATTCGCGCCCGTTGCACAGGATTTCGATCATGCGCGCCACGACGAAAGGCTGCGAAATCGTCTGCTGCCAGCCGATGGGCAGGGCGCTATCGTCGTAGGCGTTGAAAGCCAGCCCCTTTTCGACGAACTGGTGGCGGGGAATCGCGGCCATTGCGGCCAACACTTTTTCGTTGCGGATGCCCTGCATGCGCAGGCGTTCGATCATTCGCGCCCTGGCGCGAACCGCATCGAGAGCAGGCGTGCGCGGAGAGGGCATCGGATTGATCATTGGGACAACCAGTCGGTGAGCAATCCGGTCTGCGCAGTGTGGGTCAGATCGATCTGGAGCGGCGTCACCGAAATCAGACCATTGGCGACCGCGTGAAAGTCCGTTCCTTCTCCCGCATCGGCGGCGCGGCCTGCCGCGCCCACCCAATAGACGGTATCGCCGCGCGGAGTCGTGCCGCGCACCACCGGCTCCGCCTTGTGACGCCTGCCCAGGCGCGTCACACACGGCGGCCCAAGGCGATCGTAAGGCAAATCCGGCACGTTGACGTTGAGCAGGACCGGCTCCAGGAACGGCTGTCGCATGAAACGATGTACGAGGTCGACCGCCACCTGTGCCGCCGCTGAAAAATCGATTGCGTCGCGGCTGACGAGCGATATCGCCACCGCAGGAACCCCCAGCAGGTAGCCTTCCGTGGCGGCGGCAACCGTACCGGAATAGATCGTGTCGTCTCCCATGTTGGCCCCGTGATTGACGCCGGAAATCACCATCTCGGGCAATGTCTCGAAAATACCCGTCACCGCGAGGTGCACGCAATCGCTCGGCGTGCCGTCGACGTAATAAAAACCGTTGGCCGCGCGTCGCAAGGTCAATGGACGATCGAGCGTCAGGGAATTGCTTGCTCCGCTGCGATCCCGTTCGGGCGCAACCACCGTGACATCGGCCACGCTGGAGAGCGCCAGCGCCAATGCCGCGATCCCAGGGGAGAAATAGCCGTCGTCGTTACTGATCAGAATGCGCATTTTGATTCTTGCTCGTGAAAAAACCGCCTGAGTCCGAATCTTTCATGTTAACACAGCGGGCGCGCCAAGAACGCCTGGATGGCAACGCCAAGCGTGATTTCCTTCCCTGAAAAATGATGTCAGCGTACCCTCTGGGTGTCGTCGAAAGAAACCAAAAGGGCCGATTCTCCGGCCCCTTTACCTCCAAACAAGTCACAGCGTCACTGCAACTTGATCTCCACATCCACGCCCGCCGGAAGATCCAGTTTCATCAGGGCATCGACGGTCTTGTCGGTCGGATCGACGATGTCCATCAGCCGCAGGTGGGTGCGGATTTCCATCTGGTCGCGCGAGGTTTTGTTGACGTGCGGCGAGCGCAACAGGTTGAAACGCTCGATGCGGGTGGGCAATGGCACGGGGCCACGCACGACCGCGCCGGTGCGTTTGGCGGTATCGACGATTTCGAGCGCGGACTGGTCGATCAGCCTGTAATCGAAGGCTTTGAGACGGATGCGGATTTTCTGGCTTTGCATGATTTTTCCAAAAGAGCGGGGCGCGCGAGGCTTCTCGCCCTGCGCGCCGATGTGGGTGTTACTCGATAACCTTTGCGACGACCCCGGCGCCGACCGTCCGGCCCCCTTCGCGGATGGCGAAGCGCAAGCCTTCTTCCATCGCAATCGGGCAGATCAGTC
>JGI24702J35022_10000044_pt1 | contig 51765 bp, 42 predicted proteins | sample TergutTh196P4_FD_35022 | JGI IMG/M metagenome (IMG submission 35022) | reverse complement strand
TGTGTTGTTTGTCAGGTTGCTTTCACCTCCTTTGTGTTTGCACAACATTAGAGGCTGGAAGTAGCCTATAAGAATTCTAGCCTATGTTTGAACGCCACCAAAATATTTGTTGTGATGTTGCGAAAAAAGTTGCATTACAACATTTGTGTGCGGGTTATGGTCATATGTTTTTTTTGGTTGCTATAATTTTGTGGTGCATATTGTTTGGCAAGGGTTGGTGAAAAATTATGTTTTTGTTTTTAATGGTTTGATGTTTGTGAGTTAAAGGTGTATGTAAAAATTATTTGCTGAGCTGTAACGAGTTGATGTTTAAAATGCTATTTTGTAAAAAATAGTGATCACTTATTTTAAAGAGTTTAAATTCTTAAACTATGTTTACTTAGATGTTCTAACAGTGTTTAGGTTGTTGCTAAGCAAAATTGTTATCTCTATCAAGTTACAGTTAATATTCACTGGAGAAATAAATGGATGCCAAAGAACTATACTTATGATGATGCAGGAGTAAATCGTAAACAGAGAGTGGACTCAAAAAGGCATCTTAGTCTTTTACAAGAAACTTATTGTCAAAGCATTTTTGGTATGGTCTTAAAATTGCCTTATGGGAACATTTTTCCTTTGGGGCAAGATCGCTATCTTGATTTGGTTATTGAAGGTGTAGGTACTAAAGTTCTAGTTGCACAATTAATCAAAAAATTTGATACTATTGGTATAGATGCTGTTGCTATGGCTGTAAATGATGTTATACGTTCAGGTGCAAAACCTCTTGCGGTTGTTGATAATATTCATGCTCAAGAAAGTAATCCTGATTTAGTTAAAAACTGGTTAGTTGGTGTCGTTAAGGGTGCTATAGAATCGGGTTGTCCCGTTACGGGTGGTGAAATAGGTGATGTAGCTGAAATAATTAATGGTTTAAATGGAAACACAGGTTTTGATTTAGTTATAGCTTCTGTTGGTATAGTAAACAAGAACAGCATAATTACAGGTGAAAACATTAATTCTGGTGATCCCATTATTGGTCTTGCCAGTAGTGGTTTACACAGTAACGGTATTTCTCTTGCTCGTAAAATTCTTTTTAAACAATGGGGTGGGAAATATGAACCGACTGATATACCTGAAGGTTTAGACCGCGAAATAGGTTTAGAAGTTCTTGAACCCACAAAAATATATGTAAAGTCTCTTCTTGAATTGGTTTCTAAGGTAAAAGTTAAGGCTGCAGTACACATTACTGGTGATGCATACACTAAATTCAATAATCTTACTCGTACTTCACCTGGTATTGGTTTTCGATTTGACCATTTTCATCCTCAACCAATTTTTTCTTTAATGCAAAAGACCGCTACTGAAATTGGGTTCTCTTTGTCTGATGAAGAAATGTTTAAAACTTTTAATATGGGTTGGGGTTTTGGTGTTATCGTAAGCAAGTCAGATTTTGATGAAGCTATACGTATTCTCGGCCGTACTGGGGTTGAAGCTGGTGTTATAGGTGAAGTTACAGACAAGCAAACTGTTGAAATTATTTATAATGGTAAACGAATGTTTTTAACTTAAATTTTTTCGTTCTTTTGGTATGAAAGCGTTTAAATCTTTTATACTCTTAATTAAACTCATGAAATACGCTGTTAAGATTGAAGTAAGCTTAAAACCTGGTCATAGTAATCCTGAAGGTGAAACCATTACACAATTGTTAAAAGAGCTTGGTTATCAAGTAGAAAAAATAGACATGAGCAAAATATATACTATTATTATTCAATCATCTTCACAGACTGAGGCAAAGATTAAAGCTGAAGAAATGTGCAAACGGCTACTTACAAATCCAACCAAGGATAACTATGCTATTAGTGTAGTGGAACAATAATGCCCTCTAAATTATACATGCACCGTGTCTCAACAAATAATGTTATAGAAGTAGCTATAGCTAAAGCTACAGATGACGAACTTGTTGAAGTTAACAATAAATTGTCTTTAGGTTTAAATTTCCACGAAATGAAAGTTGTGCAAGCGTATTTTAAAAACGAAAACCGTAACCCATCAGATGTAGAGCTTCAAACAATTAGTCAAACATGGTCTGAACACTGTTGCCATAAAACATTCAAAGGACAAATAATTTTTAACGATAAAGAAATTAACAGTCTCTTTAAAACCTATATATCTAACGTGACCAAAGAAATTAATGCTCCTTGGTGTTTTAGCGTTTTTGAAGACAATGCAGGTATTATCAAATTTGATAAAGGTTTTGGTATAGCTGCAAAAGTTGAAACTCATAATCACCCTTCTGCTGTAGAACCCTTTGGTGGTGCAGCAACCGGTGTTGGTGGCGTAATTCGTGACATTCTTGGGGTGTGGGCAGACCCAATTGCTTGTACTGATGTTTTAGGTTTTGGTCCTATAGATTTTGATTACAATAAACTTCCTGTAGGTGTAAAACATCCAAAATATCTCTACAGAGGTGTTACAGCAGGTATCAGTGCCTATGGTAACAATATGGGTATCCCAATAGTTAACGGAGCTATTTATTTTGACGAATCTTATACTGGTAACGTCATAGTTTATTGTGGTTGTATAGGTATTTTACCTCTAAACAAGTATACAAAAAATGCTAAAGTTGGTGATTATCTTGTTGTGGCAGGCGGGAAAACAGGACGTGACGGNATACATGGTGTCACATTTGCTTCAGCTGAATTGACTGAGAAATCTGAAAAAATTAGTCGCCCCGCAGTACAAATTGCTGATCCCATAGCAGAAGAGAAACTTAAACGTGCTATTATAATTCTCCGTGATCGTCATTTGGCTTCAGCAATAACTGATCTTGGTGGTGGTGGTTTATCATCTGGTGTAGGTGAAACAGCTGAACGTTACGGTTGTGGCGCAACTGTTGAGCTCTCAAAGGTTCCTCTAAAACATTTAGATATTGCACCATGGGAAATCTATGTTTCTGAATCTCAAGAACGACAATTATTTACTGTTCCACCTGAGAATCTGGAAGCGGTGTTGTCTGTTTTTGAACAAGAAGAAGTGGAAGCAACAGCAATTGGTCAATTAACAAAAAATCGTCGCTTAAAGCTTACCTATAAAGATGTTGTTGTTGCAGATTTAGACATGGTTTTTCTTTTTAATACTCCTTTAACCACAAAAACGGCTTCTTTTAGTTTCCCTACAATGGTTGAACCAAATTTCGCAGAACCAGTTAATCTCACTCAAACTTTGTTACAATTAATTGCTATGCCAAATATTGCAAGCAAAGAAAGTATAGTTCGAACATATGATCATGAAGTTAAAGGTAATACAGTCCTCAAACCTTTTCAAGGTAAATACGCTGGTCCAAACGATGCTGCAGTTCTAAAACCCCTTGATAATTCTTGGAAGGGGCTTGTAATTTCATGTGGTATGAATCCTAATTACGGCAAAATTGACCCCTATTGGATGGCTGCCTCTGCTATTGATGAGGCAATTCGAAATAACATAGCTGTAGGTGGACGCAGAATTGCTTTACTTGATAATTTCACTTGGGGCAACCCTGAAAAACCTGAACGGCTAGGTTCTCTTGTACGAGCTTGTCAAGCATGTTATGACACGGCAAAAGCCTACCAAACACCTTTCATTTCAGGTAAAGACAGTTTATATAACGAGTCCCCATTGGGGCCAGTTACTCCAACACTACTAATAACTGCTATAGGTGTCATCCCCGACATCCACTCAACAGTATCCATGGAACTAAAAAACACTGAAAACCTCTTATACCTTCTTGGTAACACTTACCACGAACTTGGTGGATCAGAATATTATAAACTCAAAGGATACCTTGGTGCAAACGTGCCTAAACTATATGCCTCCAAAGCTCGCAAAAATTATTATAATCTCGTTAAAGCTATAGACCATGGTATGATAAAATCTTGTCACGATCTCTCAGAAGGAGGTTTAGCTGTTGCAGCTGCAGAAATGGCTCTCGCAAGTGACATCGGCATGATTATTGACCTAAAAGCAGTACCTGCTAAATCAATTATGCGAAACGACTTTTTACTGTTCTCTGAATCTAATAGTCGTTTCCTGATTGAAATATCACCCAAAGACCAATATAACTTTGAAGTTTTAATGAAAAACAGTTGTACCCTAATTGGAGAAACAACAAAAACTGAAAGACTACAAATTCACGGTCTAAATAATACTGCAGTGATTGATACGCCTCTTTTGAATCTTCGTGCAGCTTGGAAAAAAACTTTAAGCGTGGAGGTCTGAAAATGAAAGTTCACGACATCAAAATTTGTATCATGCGTGTAGGTGGAACCAATTGTGACGCAGAAACCGCCCGAGCCTTCAAAATATTTGGTGTACAAACAGAAATTAAACACATAAATGAACTATTAAAACACAATAATTTGATGGATTATAACATGCTTGTTTTTCCTGGAGGGTTCTCCTTTGGTGACTATGTTCGTTCAGGCGTAATTTTTGCAAGAGCATTAAACGCAAAATTAGGTAAACAAATGACAAAGTTCATAGACAAAAATAGGCCAATACTTGGTATTTGTAATGGTTTTCAAATACTCATCGAATACGGATTACTACCGGGATTTGAAGGTGCTAGCCAACAACCTGAAGCAACCTTAACCACAAACATCCCACAAGGTTTTAAATGCCAATGGGTCTACTTGAAAAACGAGAATAAAGGTAAATGCCTATTCACAAATCAAATTCCACAAAATCATTTTCTCAAAATTCCTATCGCTCACGGCGAAGGCCGTTTTCTATTTCCAGTTGAAAAAGAGAAACAAATGTTGGAAAAACTAATCGATAATGATATGCTAGTTTTTCGATACTGCAACGAAAATGGTACACCCGCAAACCAAACTTATCCAACAAATCCAAATGGCACATATTACGACATAGCAGGTATCTGTAACAAAGACGGTACAATCTTCGGATTGATGCCTCATCCAGAACGCGCAATATATGCATGGCAAGACCCAAATTGGACACAAAATACACGCACAAATCCATATGGTGATGGTAAATTAATATTCGAAAACATCATACACAACATAACCACAAAACAATAATTTTTTAACAAAATCATTTTTTCTACTTATCTATTTGTTATTACTTAGTATGTTCCCGTTATTTGTAGTGTTTTTACAATATTTTTGTTCACATGCAGTATTTATTTTTATTTTCTTTTTTTCAGTCATATTTTTGCAGAGAAACCGCTATAAATAGGATTTACAAGTGAAAAATAACGTTACATACTTCTGATGAGTAATAATATTTATTTGTCTATCTGATAGTAAATTTTTCTCTAAATCTCTTTTTTGTATTAAAGTTGTGCCTAAATCTGTAAAACACTGGTCGTACTTTAAAACAGTTTATGTTTCTGAAAAAACTTTAAAATATGTAATGGTCAGTAAAAGAAGTAGGTAATATTATGACAAGTAATAAGCAAATACCTATGCTAAAATGGCTCGAGCAACAAAATATTACTATGCAAGATCTTATTGATGCTGCGCTCGAAATGTATGTACCACATCCTGGAATTGAAACAATTCAACAAGCCGCAAAAATTTTAGAAGAAGAAATCACCATAGCGTTATCTGACCCAAACGTAGCAACTTTAATCATTGCAGCTTTCCATGCACAAGAAGATGCAGAAAAAGGTTTAATCCCTGGTTTAAGTATGGAATATTTTATGGGTAGACCTGGACTAGTTGCAGACGAATTGCTTGGTATAGCTATTGCAACATATATCGCTGGAGCAAAAGGCATGTTCGAGTATGTTCGTTTCGACCAAGCAAAGCCTGGTATCTTAAAAAAACTTGGACCACTAACAAACGACCCTATAGGTGCACTAATCGCGGGTGCATCATCAAATATGTACACTAAATCAGTAAAAAGCTAAAGGACCTGTTTAATATCTCCGTAACAGCAACGAAATAAACGCTAATTTTATGGCGTGTAAAGTGTTGAGAATTGTTCATTCACAAATTTTCCACAACAAACAATACCACTCAAACCAAACAAATACCCAACAATCTAACGCTTAAAAAGAATCACCAATTTATGTAACACACTACACGTACAACAACCTCAACAACCACCATAATAAACCCTTACACCATTGGCAAAAACTTCAACATAACTGCTATTCACAAAAACAAGTATGTGTTTAGTTCGTGTGGTTATACAAGCGTAAATATGGTGTATGTGTTATTGTTTGTTGAGTAAAAGTGGCATAAAAATTTGTTTTTTAACGGGTAATGATTTGTTTAAGTGTATTTCTTGTTGGGTTAAATACATACTAGACGTTAGGTGTTATTTAGTGTTTGATGTAGGTGTATATTTTGTTGGTGGGTTATTGTTGTAGTGTTTGTGTTTTTATGGCGTGTTTTTTGTATCGTTTAGGCAGTGTGTTTGATTTTTGAATTGGTACATAATACATTTAAGGTCTGCTGTATATTATACATCTTATCCATATGTTGAACTAGCCGAGTGGTTGGTAGTGTATGGAAATGTGTAAAGATTACCATCATAGGAGGAGCAGTAAATGGACAAACAATTAACAAAAATTTTAGTTTCCATACTTGTTACACTATTATTCACATCATTTATAACGATTTCCTCTACAGTTGCAGATCGAACAATAAACCAGGAAAAAGCACTGGATTTCATGGAAAATGTGTTATCGATTGACTTATCCAAATACGATATCGATATTATAATGGATTCAACACGTGATAGTTCAATACGTCGTGACGATGACAACAGAAAAATAAATGATATGCGGTATGAACTAAAAACAGAAAACAGCAATGTAAGAATCAATTTTTGTTTCGAAAACGACATATTTGAAAATTATTTCATCGGTTCAGAAGACAAACAAGTGATTACTACTAAACAATACACGAACCAACATGATGCTGTGAAAGATTTTCTTGAAAGATACCAATTTTACACCAATATTGATTCAAAAAAGTTTATCACAATGATAGATAAAGTTGATTTTACAATAAACTCCACTACAATTTCAGGAGACACAAAACTTGTTGTGACAAGTAGTGTTTTTTGGGAAGTACGACAAACAAGATTAAGGTGGACACATACAGTTAGTGGCGTAGATTATAATGTTTTAGAGCTTATCGTTGAAGAGGATGGTTTTGTATCTTATTTGATTGATACGTGGGTGCTTTACACTGTTGGTGATACGTCAATAAACGTTTCAAGAGAGCAAGCCATTGATATAGCTATTGAAAACATGTATCTTTACGCTTATGACATGTATGACGGTGAGGTAGTAAAAGATTTTAAAGTGCATAGAGATAATGTGGTAACTCAACTTTACAGTGCACCTAAAGACGTTGCTTATGAGCTTAGACCTTATTGGAAAGTTGAATTGATTTTGGACGAAGTTTATTCGGGTAACGTGTTTGGTATTTCGGTGTTTATTTGGGCTGGTACTGGCGAAGTCATTTCATGGGGTAACATGGCTTCTGGTGGGGTATATGATATTGAGGATAATAGTTTTTCTGATGTTGGATCACCTGATAATACTTGGGTGATTGTGGCTATTGTGGTGGTGGTATTTATGGCGTTAGTAATTGGTGTATTGTTTAAGAAAAGGTACAAGTAGTATCTTTTATCATCTTTTTTTGTAAATGTTTTTTGTGATTAATGAAGAGAGAACTGTAAAGTATATCCCCTAAAATGGTGAAAGTGTGATTAACTTATATTTTTGTTATGTTTAAAGAATATTTTGTGGTATAAAACACTCTTATTATTGCTCATGAATTCCGTTACGGTTAAACAACTCATTTTACCATAACCTTATAATATTTTGGTGATTGAGAAGTCTATGCAGTTGGGCTTACATGGGTCAAACACGATTGTGTATTGTTACTAGTGTGTTTTTGCCATCAGTTGGTGGAATACAAATTGTAACTTATGAACAAAGTAAGAGACTTTTACAAAAAAATTTTGAACTGAAAATTGTGACAAACCGAATTCAAACCCCTAAAAAATATGTTTATAATGGGATAAACGTTGAATGTTATGAATCTATTAACATGGCTTTTCGTTTAGGTATACCGTATACAATTCCAACAATAACTGACTTTTTAACGTTTACTAAAAACATAAAAAACAGTAAAATTGTTCACGCACACGGGCATCCCTACTTAACATCGCTTATAGCAGGAAAACTTGCGAAACACTACGGAAAACCATTTGTTTTAACACAACACAATACTTTCATAGACTATAAAAACATCTTTAATTATGTGGAAACAATCAATGACTTGTTCGTTGGTAAAGAAACTCTTAAACAAGCTGACAGAATAATAACTGTGAGTAATGCAACAAAAGAGTATGTGTTAAATTTAGGTGCAAACCCTAGTAAAATTAAAGTTCTTCATAATGGTGTGGACTTGAATCGATTTAAACCGATGCCTAAAGTTAGAGAGAATATGCGTAAAAAATTAGGTATTTCAAAAGATGCGAAAGTTGTTTTAACTGTTAGACGAATAGTTTATAAAAATGGCGTTGATACTTTAATTGATGCTGCGAATCTTGTTATAAAAAAGAAACAAAATATAGTTTTTATAATTGCAGGGAAAGGACCTGACTTGGTTAGTATTCAGGCGCAAATAGAACAGTTAGGGCTCGAAAAAAATATTAAATTAACAGGGTTTGTTGCAGATCAAGATTTATGTTTGTACTACAATACTGCTGATATGTTTGTTTTGCCTTCAAAATCTGGTGAAGGTTTACCCTTAGTGGCTTTAGAAGCTATGGCGTGTGGTTTGCCTGTTATAGCTACAAATGTTGGCGGAATAAATGAGATATTGGTGGAGGGTTTTGGGAAGTTGGTTCCGGCAGATAATCCTGAAGCGTTAGCTGATGCGATTGTTGAATTTGCAGGTATTACTAATGATGTGAGTGAGTTGCGGGCTATTGTTGAGGCGCAATACAGCTGGGATAAAAATGTGGCTCAACTTGTTGAAATATACGAAGAGCTTATTTAAGTTAATATAAACAATAATTGGTTAACTAGGAAGATGGGAATGACTGTAAAGGTAGAATTAGTATCAATAGTGATTCCAACACTTAATGAGGCAGGTAACATACTAGAAGCTGTAACAACGATTCATGAAGGTTTAACTTATCCTAATGAGATTATTGTTGTTGATGGGAATTCTACTGATGGTACACAGGAGATTGTAAAGGGTACAAAGTTTTGTAGATTGATAATTGAACCGCGTCGTGGTTATGGGCGTGCTTTAAAAACAGGTATGGAACATGCTAAAGGTAGTATTATCATTATGGTTGATGGTGATGGTACTTATGAGGTGAAGCATATTGGACGTATGTTGGATAAGATGATTCAAGAAAAGGCTGATTTGGTTCTTGCTTCACGTATGTATGATCCAAATAAAGCAATGGGTTTTTTCAATTTTGTTGGTAACAAAATTATTACTTTTTGTTTTGATTTTCTTTATAGTCAATATTTAAGCGATACACAATCAGGATTTAGAGCTATATCGCATGAAGCTATAAATAATGTGCGCCTTGTAGAAGGTGATATGGCGTTTGCCACAGAGATGCTTATAAAATTTAAAAAGAAAGATTATAAAATGGTTGAAATTAAAAGTACCTATAAAACTCGTAAATATGGTAAACCTAAGCTGCAAAAATTCAAGTCAACTATAGAAATATTCACCACTATGGTAAAAGGATTAGTGAACAAGTGAAAAAGCATGGAAGATAACAACCAAACAGTCACAATAAATCTTAACAAGAGTCGAACAGCAGTAATTATTGCCCTTTTCATAATTTGTTGCATAATTGGAGGTTACCTTATTATGTATGCTCTTAAGCCTACGGGTTATCATGAAATGTATTTACTTGACAATCAAAATCAAGCAGTCAGTTATTCACATAGTGTTGTTATTAATCAAAATAGTACTTTTAACACGCCGATTGTTGTCACAAATAATATGTTTACACAGCAGTATTATCAAATTCAAGTGAAAATTGTTCACCATACAATAAATTTTCCTGTTGATGCCTCACCGTATGGTGTATACGAGTTTACGTTAGATGCCAAAGAACAATGGAGCAATCAAATACCTATAACTATCAACGAAGAAGGCACTTATAGTATTGTGTTTGAACTTTATACAAAAAATGATGCTGACTATGTTTTTACTAACAATTACTGTATCTTACACGTTACAGCATTTGCGTAGTAAACGTAAGGCAGCTTTTAAACGGTATTTTTCGTTTGTGACTGTTTATTTTTCTGTTGACGTTCAATATACTCGTTTTCAATTTGCACCCTATGAACATTATTGTATGCACAAAATGGTATGATTTTTTTGTCAGGCGTGATATAGTGAACTACACATCGACGAACACGATTAACGTCAAAATTGTAAGAATCCATAAAAGCCATACAACCTAATAGGAAAATGTTACGACGTATTTTTCCCAGTGAAGCATAAGACGGAGAGACGTGCATACGTAAAATACTGCTTATCAATGTGAATGTACCTACTTCTTTTGTTACTGTTAACATACGCATTGATAGCATGGCTCCCATGAAAAGTGAAGAGAGCAGAGACAGTTTACCTTTTGACTCTGCATTTTCAGCAGTTTTACGTATATAATTGAAGAATTTATCAAAATTTACAAACTGGTTGATTGGAAACATTTTACCGTTTTTAGAAACATAAACCCAGTTTACAATACCACATTGAGGACTACAGCTAAATAGAGGCCAAGGTTTTTGCATGAATTTTCGCATTATTTTAATCGGTGATGTCATAACTGACATTGGAAACAGGTCAGTGGTTTTTATTTCACCATTGGTTTGTTTTTCTACATCTTCAGCAAAATTCCATTCACGGAAATTTTCGCGGAATGGGTTTTCAGTTGCTCTACCCGTAAAAGCTATTGGTTGAAAAATTAACCCTCTTATTATGTCGGTATTTTTGGCGGCAAATCGTATCATGTCACCTACTTCATTATCGTTTAGACTTTTCATTAAGGTATTGACTAAGATGACTTCTATATCGTATTTACGACAAACTTCAATAGCTTTTAGTTTAATATCTACAAGAGGCAGACCGCGAACTTTTTTGTTAAACTCTTCATTGAAACTGTCAAAGGATAAATAAACAATGTTTAACCCATTTTCTTTAAGCTTTTTAGCTAAGCTTGGTGTGTCAACAAGATGTGTGCCGTTGGTTGCCAGTATGGTCATGAATTTTAATCGGTGAGCGGCAGCGATGATTTCAGTCATGTCTTCTCGTTCAAGTGGTTCGCCGCCTGAGAAGAGAATTGCAGGGGGTTTTGGGTTTGCTTTTGCGGCAAACTCTAACATGTCTATTAAATTTTCTTTGGTTGGTTCATAGTCTTGATCTTGGTTGGGGAAAGTTGAGAAACAAACTGCACATCTAAAATTGCAACGTTTGGTTACGTCAATTACACCTATAACTGTTCCAGAAGCGTGATTGCTACATGTTTCACAGACATATGGGCAATCTTTGGGGTTTTTTGGAGCGTTAAGATCACCAAGGTATTGAAATTGGTCATATTTTTGCATGTGTTCAAAAATTGGTATGCTTTGCCAATGTGTAGCTTTGAACTCGCCATGTTCGGGACATTGTTTGTTGATTCTAATTTGACCGTTAAATTCATTTAATTTGGCATCAATTTTTTTTTGACATTTTGGACAGATGCTTTTTGTTTCACTCATAGTAGTATTCCAACTATTGCTTCAACTATCAAGGCTAATGGTAGTAATATCATGGACATAGTTACCATGCGTTCATATTTACGTATGTTTTCTATTGTGGAAGTAGATGTTACAAGGCGTACGGCCGAGTAAATTAAAAGTATACTCCATATTAAAATTAAGGGCAAGTAATATACTGTAAAACCTGTGTGTCCTGTAACGCCTATATAGCTTGTAATTTTTTCAACAAAATAAGGTAAAGGTGCAAGTAGTCCAGTTAACATAAAAAATATTGCGCCAACTTTAGCAGCACCGATGCTGCCAATTTTTTGAGGCAATGTTGGGTAACCTACTTTTGAGTCGCCATCTAAACTTAGAATATCTCTTAGAATGTTTCCGCCTATAGTACCAAATGCTATTGGGTAAAGACTTAATGAAGCAAACGTAATTGTGTTTTGAACTGCTGCTTCACCATATAAAAAAGCTGTTCCAGTTAAGATGCCCATAAGAAGATTTGCAGCAAACCCTGATTTGCGCTTTACAAGATATGAGTAAAAAAGCAACAAAATCGAGTCAACAGCAATAATTGCAAAACTTAATTCATTGATAAAGAAAGCCATAACCAGACCCAACGCGAAGAGTATACTTGAAATGGTTATTACCTGTTTAATTGTTAAGGCACCAGCAGGAATTGGACGTTTAGGTTTTATGACAGCGTCACTTGCACGATCAAAATAATCGTTTATAGCAAAACCTGCACTAGCAATAAAAGCCATCGAAAAGAAAATTAACACCAGTTGTAAAGGATCAATTTTTACAAAATCGCTTTTTGTGATAGCAAACGCCGTAAGTAATGATAGTCCTCCTGTCATAAGCCAATACGGTGTTCTTAAAAGCGCAAACAATCCTTTAGCTGGTGATAAACTCATTTAGTTATTTTCCTCTCAGTGATGATTTCTTTTATGTTATCTTCAAGAGATACTTTTGGATTCCAATTTAACTCTTTCTTTGCTTTAGTTATGTCAAACCATATTTTGGTCACATCGCCATGCCAAGAAACATTAGTTGTAGTCACAACAGTTTTATTTTGTAAATCAAGAATTGATAACATCATTTTAGCAAGTTCCAGAACAGAAAATGTTTTTCCAAAACCAAGATTATACACTTCACCAACAACAGAATCCATACTGCCAACTTTGATTAATGCGTCAACCACATCAGAAACATGCACAAAATCTCTACACTGTTGACCTGTACCTATAATTTCTAACTTGTATGGATTTTTAGCAAGTTTGTCCAAGAAATCGTGAATCACACCATGGCATCTGGAACCGTAAACATTAGCAAATCTTGTTATTATAATATCAAGGCCATATTGTTCTCGGTACATTTGACAGTATTCTTCACCTACAACTTTAGACAAACCATAACAGGAAAATGGGTGAAAACCATAATTTTCAGGTGTAGGAAATACTGATGGGTTGCCATATATTGCTGCACTTGAAGCAAAAACCAGTTTTGCGTCGTCTTTACGTGCTTTTTCGAGAACACATAATGTGCCTTTAGCATTTGTGTTAAAATCCTCCATTGGATTTTCCATTGAATAAGGAACCACAACTTGAGCGGCTAAATGGTAAATTATATCCATTTTATCTTGTGAAAATAATGTTTCTGTATCCAAAATATCACCTTTAACAAATTTTGCTTCAGGAACATCATTTACATTTTCTATTTTTCCACTTGATAAATTATCATATATTACCAAATTATCCGTCAAACTGGACAGAGCTTTAGATAGGTGAAAACCAATAAAGCCTGCACCACCTGTAACCATCACTTTTTTATCATTAAATTCTGCCATTCAAATCACGACAAAGCCTATATGTACATGCACACACTATTAGTTATATGTCGCCTGCAAAAACTATAAAAACCTTTAGGGATTTGCTTGCATTCCTTACTGTAATCCCAGTAGGTGGAAAAGAAGACTTCGTTTTCACCTCAGCAGAAAACATGTACCTCTTTCCACTAATTGGAGCTTTCATAGGTACCTTAGCAGGTGCGTATTATATTGGCAGTAATTATATCCTACAATTTCTGATAAACGGAATTAACAGTTTTGTAACTTTACCCGTTACTTTTTTAGTACGATTTACGTCAGTAGCAATGACAATTGCATTTCTCTTAGTAATAACTGGACTTCAACATTTCGATGGTTTAATTGATCTTGGTAACGCATTAGGTTACAAAAATAAACACGACAGAAAAATGGCTGCACATGCCTGGACAGTAAACTATTCAGGAGCAATCTTCGCTATAATCGTCGAATTCACAGCATTTATAGGTTTATTCTTACTAGTTCCTATATTCTCAAATCCTCTAATAATCTTTATAACAATAATTTCAGCTGAAGTTGCAGCTAAACTTGCAATGGTAACACTTGTATGGATTGGAAAACCTACCCACAAAGGTTTAGGTTCTATTTTCCTAAAAAAAGCCAAAAAGAAACTAAACATTCTCGCATACGTAATATCGTCAATAATAATATTTGTACTATTTAGTTTAACAATGAACACAATTTACGGCATATTTGGTTTAGGTGTAATGTTTGCTAGTATTCCACTTGCATACATAATGAAAAAAGTATCTGAAAAAGTGTTTGGAGGTGTTTCAGGTGACATCATCGGAGCAACTAATGAAACCGCAAGAGCACTAACTCTTGTATTAATTGCAGGAGTGCTAATGATGATATGACTGTTTCTGCACTAATTATGGCCGGTGGCAAAGGTACACGCATGAACTCTCCAGAAGAAAAACCGCTTATCAAAATCTGCAACAAACCAGTCATAGATTACGTATTTAATGCTATAAAAAACGCTGAAAAAATTGATAATATATACGTTGCAGTAACCCAACGAACTCCAAATACCGCAAAATACATTGAAAAATTCCAAACAAAAATCGTAATAACCCCTGGAAACAACTACGTCTCAGATATGGGATACGCTACAAAAACCCTCAAACTAGGTAAATTTATCGCAATCGCAGCAGACTTGCCACTAATCACCGGAAAAATTCTTGACAAAATAGTCGAACGATATGAAAACTGCGGCAAACCCGCACTAACAGTTGCAATACCCATCGAAACAAAAATCAAAATGGGCATGAGTGTTGAATACTCTTTTAAAATGGATGATAAAGATGTTGTGCCAACAGGAATAAATGTAATCGATGGCAAAAAACAATACGGAGACAAATGGCTAGATCAAGATATCTTCTTACTAGACTACCCTGAACTGGCAATAAACATTAACACTCCTAAAGAACTTCAAATAGCCCAAACTCTATTAGCCAACCGCAAATAATACACTAAAACATAACACTAACTGATAAATTTCCGTAAGATATAATTTCACAAACACATGTTATTTATTAGTGACTATATTTGATGGATAAGCAGAACGGCACATCTGCCATACCTGTAGATTTAATTCGTGTAGTGGCAATATCTGCAGTACTTCTGCTTCATGCAATAAGTAATTTAGCTACACAACCAATAATTAACATGGGTATGTTACACTGGTGGGTAGTTGTTGACATTTACCAAAGTTTCGGCAGGATGGGTGTGCCTTTGTTTCTTATGTTGTCGGGGGCACTGTTACTTGCTCCATCTAAAAAAGATGAACAAATAGACTATTTTTTTAAAAAACGCTTTAGCCGCATTGGCTTACCTTTCCTGTTTTGGAGTATTATCTATTTTATCTGGGCTTTTTATATTACAAACACACCATTTACCCAAGATTTCATCATTAACGGAATTTTGAAAGGCCCCTATGTTACGTTCTGGTATATTTACATGTTAATCGGTCTTTATCTTTTAACGCCTTTGTTACGTGTTATGGTTGCTAATTTTACTGCTAAACACTTCAAATACTTTATAATACTATGGATTATAGGTGCCGCGTTAATACCAATGGCCGAATTTATAAGCGGTTGGCAAACCTACCTCAACGGTATTGTTCTTCTTATTCCTCTATGTGTTGGTTACTTTATAGCAGGTGCTTACCTTATTAAAATACGAATTAAACGTTGGATTCTTACAGCATCTACTGTTTTAGGTTTTACTCTAACAATAATTATAACTTATTTTACAGCTGGAAATGGTGGTGATACCGCCTTTTTCTTTCAAGGAAACAACAGTCCTACTATGATTTTAACGACTGTATCTTTATTTTTACTATTAAACAGTTACACTAAACCTCAAAATGTATCTCAACCAGAAATTTTTTCATGGAAACAACGCATAATGCATGTAATCAGCAAAAACAGTTTAGCAATTTATCTATGTCATATGATTGCTTTCTACATACTCAAAACTGTCTTTGTTTTTGTATTAAACGGTTACATAATAGACGCTATTATTGATGTACCCCTTACGGCAATTTTAACATTGTTACTTAGTCTGTTTATTATTATACCTCTTAAAAAAATACCTGGACTAAAACATTTCATAGGTTAAGTCAACCATAAAATACCTGCTAACAATATATCTTACAAATAAACAACTGCTCTGTTAAAACTAAAAAAAGAAATATTGTAAACTCCGTAAAATATATTTCCACAAACCACTTAATATGTATTGGAGCGACTTAACTAATGGATCAGCAGAAAGACACACTTGCTATACCTGTAGATTTAATCCGTGTTATAGCAATAGTAGGTGTTATTCTGCTTCATGCTTCCAATGATTTAACCAGTCAACACATGGGATTTGACCTCTTACGTTGGTGGACACTTGATATTTATCAAGGCTTTGGCAGGATGGGTGTGCCTTTGTTTCTTATGTTGTCGGGGGCACTGTTACTTGCTCCATCTAAAAAAGATGAAGAAATAGGTGTCTTTTTCAAAAAACGCTTTAGCCGCATTGGTTTACCATTCTTATTTTGGAGTATTATTTTCTTTTTTTGGGTTTTTTATGTTGAAAATCACCCACTAACCCAAGATTTTATTATAAATGGAATTTTAAACGGTCCATACTTTATACTTTGGTATCTCTACATGCTGGCAGGTCTTTATCTTCTAACGCCTCTGTTACGTGTTATTGTTGCTAATTTTACTGCTAAACACTTCAAATATTTTATATGTTTATGGGCTATAGGTACCACGTTAGGACCTATAATAACCTGGGCAAGTATAGGGCAATATCAGTTAGACCCAAACTTTTTCCTTATTCCCGTTTTTCTTGGTTATTTTGTAATAGGTGCATATCTTGTTAATGTAAAAGTTAAACGTCTCACTCTTGTAACACTTACCGCTTTAGGCCTTGCTTTGACAGCTATTACAACTTGTCTCATGATAATGTATCACAGTGACACATACTTTTTCCACAACTACTATAGTCCCACCACAATTTTAGCATCAATACCTTTCTTTATACTGCTAAACAGTTACGGTAAACCACCAAACGATTCTAAAATAAACAAACCATCTTGGAAACAACGACTAATGCATGTAATAAGTGAAAACACGTTACCCCTATATCTAATGCATATGATATTTATTTATCTGTTCCAAACAGGATTCTTTGGTTTTTCATTACACGGCAATATTGTCAACTCCATTGTAGGTGTACCATTAATGACCGTTTTAACAATAGGTGCTTGTTTACTCATTATTATACCTCTTAAAAAAATACCTGGTCTAAAACATCTCATAGGGTAAATCATCTGTAGAAACTCGCAATACCACTTGTTTCACAACGCGAATTATAATGCAATATGTTGGTAGGTTTAGAGAAATATTTAACACCTGTTACTAAATACTATATGTTAGGGAGAACATCGTATGAGTGTACTTAGTTATGACACTTTCTGGAATGCAATAGTTAGTATGCCAATGACCAAAAAAATGCTCCAGTTATCTCTCCGTAAATGTAACATGTGTGGTCGTACAGTTCTCGAGGCAGCATTAGATAACTATGGCAAAAAAAACAGTGCACATTGTGAGAATTGCAGTTCTTCTTACAACCATATTATCGCGTTTTGGATTGAATTTTTACGCAAAGCACTTGGTTTTAAACGAGCAAAAGTAGAACAATTATTAACCGACAAATATGCCAGAAACGCTGTACTTAATCTTGTAGAATCTTTTGAACACTTTGGAATTAAAAAACCTATAACTCTTTGTGCACCTTTTTTGGTAGTTTGGGACTTTACACATAAATGCAATCTACGTTGTAAACACTGCTACTCAAACAGTGGTGAAGTTGAAGAGAACGAATTAACTACCGAACAAGCATTAGCTATTGTAGATCAACTTGCTGATGCACATATTACCGCTTTAGCTTTTAGTGGCGGAGAACCTTTAACTCGTAAAGACTTCTTCCAAGTAGCTCGTCACGCAGCTGACCGCGGATTATACGTTTCTCTTGCCTCAAACGGCACTTTACTCACTAAAGAAAATGTGCAAAAACTCAAAGAAGCAAAAGTTAACTATGTGGACATAAGCATAGATGGTGCAACTGCTAAAACACATGACGCCTTTCGTGGTATTGATGGAGCTTTCGAAAAGGCACTTGTTGGTCTTAAAAATTGTGTAGAGGCAGATATTTGTACTTGTATAGCTACTACCGTAGGAAAAAACAACATGGCAGAATTACCTAGTATTATTGATTTAGCTGAACAATTAGAAGTAGAACGATTTACCTACTTCAATTTTATTCCCGCTGGACGCGGTAAAGACCACGCAGACCAAGACCTCTCACCTCAAGAACGAGAGCAAGTAATGAAATACTTGTTAAATCGTATGTCAGCAGGATGTAAAACTACTATTTTAGCCACAGCACCACAACTAGCGCGAGTCGCAGCACAATATCAAGGCAAATCAGGCACAGGCGAAGTCACCATGGCTTTAGCACACATGCAAACTGTAACAGTGACAAAAAAAGCTGTACCTCTAGGCGAATTTATTGGTGGATGTGGTGCAGGTAGACTCTACTGTTCTATTTCCCCACAAGGTGATGTACGTCCATGCGTGTTTTTACCCACAAACGTTGGTAACCTAAAAACCCAAACATTCAAAAACATTTGGCTTAACGCGCCACTATTTAATGCTTTTCGCAACAGATCTAATCTGAAAGGCTCATGTAGCAAATGCACATATAAATACATCTGCGGAGGCTGCAGAGCAAGATCAGCTGCATACCACAGCGGTGATACCCTTAACGGTGATCCTGGATGCCTTATGGGAGCAAAAACATAATGTCACAAAAAACTTTACACTCAGTAAAAATTTACCGTACACAAGATACATCTATAAGTGATATTTTAAAAGAAGCTGTTGCTAACGCTGATTTACACAGTAAAAAACAAATTTTCATTAAACCAAATCTAAGTCACCCAGAATATTTGCCTGGCGTGGTAACAGACCCAGAATTAACAGGCGAATTAATTGGTTTACTCCGCAATCAAAACAGTAATGTTATAGTAGGTGAATCTAACGGGTTTAATTACCCATGTTGGACCGCATTTAACAAGACAGGTATGAAAAAAGCAGTTGAAAAAGCAGGTGGAACAGTGATTAACCTCTCAGAGGACAAGATAGTTGAAGTAAAACTCAACAAGGCTACATCTGTAAAACGACTTTTCTTGCCTAAAACTATCATGGATGCTGATGCTGTAATCGATTTACCTTTAATGAAAACACATGAATTTATGGCCTATAGTGGAGCAATAAAAAATCTATTCGGGTGTATACCTAGCAACAAACGCATATACCTCCACCCATATTTGCCCGAAGTCTTCTACCATTTATATACACTTTTCAAACCTGCTTTAACAATTATGGATGCACGCGTTGGTATTGAAGGCAATGGACCAACTAAAGGTAAACCAGTTCAAATGAATCTCATGTTAACTAGCACCAACGCCTTATCATTAGACATTGTGGCAGCAAAAATTATGAAACTTGACTGGAAAGATACATACTTAAATTATGTTGCCAAAAAAACTGGACTGCAAGAAAACAGTATCAAAGAAGAAGGTATCCCAGTTTCAGCTGTCGCTCACTACTTCGAACCCCCACGTATTGATTTGCCCGTTAAAACACAAATAATTATTTACCAACACGAATACTTAACAAAAATGTTGTTCTGCTCTTTAGATGTTGTAAAACTCTTTCAAAAAATCACTATGACTTACAGAGGTAAATCTGTAGACGAACCAAAACCTGACACTTAATTCATATATATTTAATTCTCAACAAAAACGAGTTTTTAATTAACTCTTTTTTCACTAAAACTCAATTTTATATGCTATTTTTTGTTAAGCAAACATAATTGTACACGTACAGTATGATTTAGTTCTCGGCGAAAACGTGTTTTTAGTTAACTCATTTTTCGTTAAGTTTTAACTTTTTTATATTTTTTTGTTCAACAAACATAATTGAACACGCATACTTGCCCAAACATTTTTTTGACATAAATGCTAAAAATCACGCGAGTTAAATAAACACAAAAAAAGAAAAAAAATGTTGATTATTCTTTCAATAATCTTTGTTTCTCTTTTGTTATTGCTTCAGCTATCTGCTTGTTTGCCTGCTCCATCACGGTCTCAGTGACTTTTTCAACATCCACTTTAGACACTTCAACATCTATCTGCTTCTGCGCCTGTTCCATCACAGTATCAACAATTGTTTCAACATCCATCTCTTTCTCCAAGAGAACATCACCAGACTGCAACTGCATCTTCAAAACCCATCCATCATCCAAATATTTGACCAATTCTTTTTCGGAAACAATTTTTTGAAGCAAACAACATTTACACCTGCCGAGTAACCCTCCACATACTGGACACCTAATTCGTGGTAGACAGACATGTTTGTGTGGACATCCGCAGCCTATCCAAATTTTACCACATCTGGCACATTTCGTTCTCCTAAATGGTTGCAAACAAACTGGACATACACGTTTACGGTGGCTGAACAGACCTGGGCATGTTTCTATTTCTACGGTAGATTTGCCACATATTGGACATTGAAGGCTTTTTGGTACACAAATGTGTCGTGCTGTGTTTGTTTTTCCACATCTTGAACAAATAAGTGGTCGTACGATTTGATCACATATGTGGTCTGTTGTGTAGATTTCTCCACATTTTGTGCAATAACAAGTTTGTCCAACTTTGTGAAGCTTGCCACAGTTTGAACAAGTTCCAATTGGTTTTAAGTCTGACATATCTTATTTATCTCCATTATTTATAAATATTGAGTCATGCTTAAAAAATCTATTGTTGTGTGCTTTTAAGAATATTATTTGCATCAAATTTCTATTGCAGCAATATTTTCAAAATAAACACTTGACACGGTGACATAACAACACAACAAATCAACTAACTAACCAAAAATTATCCTAAATGACACAACTTACATATGAAAGCCTAAAAAACGGAATAAAACAAGACACCGACATAAAACCAGACTCATATCGACATTTTTGCGATGCTTCATAGAAAGTCTCATGTTTTTAGGAACCGCCAATTTTTTCAATATACCAACGTATACGATAAATAACTATTTTCTCAGCCAAATTATCCTAAACTTTTTCATGCATTCACCGTAACGTTATAACAACTAAAGAAGAGAAAATAAGTAAAAAAATAACACAAAAACCTTAAAGAACCAAACACGCACTACACACATTTATGTATGCACAACTACGTGAGTTAAACATATACAAACAACATAAAAACGTGGTCTAACCAAAAACGCACAAAATAAAACCATTTCAAAGTTAAACACACCATAATTCATTTTTCAAATAACCTATGTGGAAACTTCATCATAGATCTGCATAGTTTTTTTCACCAAAACACTCCAATCATACTGCTCAACAATAATTTTACGAGCATTTAAACCCATTTCACTTGCTTCCATTTGATGTTCAAGCAAATACAAAAGCGCATCTGAAAACTGTTTTGAATCAGAGGGCCTAACTAACAAACCGTTTTTACCCGTTTCAATTGTTTCAGCAATACCTCCAACAGTTGTTGTCACTACTGGCAACCCAGTTGAAAGTGCTTCAAGCACTGCAAAAGGATGATGCTCATAAAAAGTTGAAAATGCAAAAACATCCGCCGCTTGATAAAGTTTAGGCAACTTCTGATCAGGATAATAACCTGTAAAGATTATATTATCTTTTACTCCTAACCGTTTAGCATGGGCATCAAGTTTTGCCATTTCATCACTTTGACCTTTGCCACTTATTACAAATTTAACGTGTTTAAACTGTTTAACCACAGCTGGCATAGCTTCAATCAAGGTAAAAAGACCTTTTCTGGCGTATAATCTGCCCACTGAGAGTATTATTGTGTCTTCAGGATTTAATCCAAGTTCAGTTTTAATTTTTTGCTTGTTTTCAGCGGGTTGAAACTTGTGTGTATTAACGCCATTGTGAACAACACGGATGCGATTTTCAGGTATATTATAATATTTTTTTAATTCCTTACGCGTAAAATCACTTACGGCAATAACCCGATTGGCACGTTTAATCATACCTACTTCAAAAAAACGTAAAAACCTGTTAAAACTTACAAGAAATTTTTCGTTCGCATTTAAATGGTTGTAGGCCTCTTCTTTTATCGCTTCTGCTTCACCTTTCCAAGTGGAGTGAACAGTACAGACAAGATTTTTTCCAAAATGAGGTGGAACAGCAAAACTAGGTGTCAATGGTAACTGTGGGTGAGTAATATCAATATTTGTTGTGTTACGAATACTGTAAAGTTTATTATAACTGGCTTTTGCAAGCATGAACGATTTTATGATGGGTATTTTTGGAATTTTCTGAAAATACACTTTAAGTTGATTATTAACTTGAACATCAAAATTTTGGTTTGCGCCAGTAACAATATTGATGTTATACCCGTTTTTCATTAACGCGTTTGAAAGATAATATATGTAAGCTCCTGTTCCACCAGTAAGTGGCCAATATTCAGGTGAGATAAAACAGATATTTTGTTTAGTCATTTGAGTTTACCTCTAAGATATGTTATGGTTGTAATTACGGCTCCATTAAACCATGCAATAGCTCGTACATAATATAGCAATACCAGTCGTATCGCAGATTTGTCTTTGAATTTAACCGCAATTTTTGTTGATGAATACACATAATAAGTTAATAATGTTAAAGACAAAATTCCTGTTAAAAACCACAAAGGACGCAGAAACGGTATTACACCTAACAAGAAACTAATCACTGACACTAAAAACCAAATTGGTTGAATGTTCATGCCAACATCAGTAATTTCATCACCACGCGCTAAAACACCATATTTAAAATACAGGCGCAACGTATTTTTACCGTACTGTAACTGTTGCCGATAAAACTTTTGAAGCGTAGAACGATTATAATGATAACACACGGCAGTTGGTTCATAAGCAATTTTATAGCCTTTCAAAGCTAACCTGTAACCAAATTCTGTGTCATACTGACTTGGCATGTCTTCTGCCCATCCACCCACATCTTCAATAACATTTCTTTTAAGTAACAAATTCATAGTGGCTATACGCCCAGTGTATCTGCCAATACGACAATACCTAACTTTTAACTCGTACCCAATACTGCGCGCCCACGGATTCTTCACATTCCAAGTATCAATAGAACCGCTAACACCACCAACATTTTCTTCATCTATACGCGTCACAAGTTTTCTTAACCAATCCGCCTCAACTTTAGCATCAGAATCTACAAAACCTAAAATTGAGTAACAAGCAATTCTCTGTGCATAATTATATGCTGCAGGACAATTCAAAGTAACCTGATGAACTTTAACAGGATATTTTTTGGCAATTTGCACTGTTCTATCTTTTGATCCGCCATCAACCAAAATAATTTCTATGTGTCCCTGCGGATAATTTTGTGACAACAACGACTGCAGACATTCCTCAATTGTCTCCTCATTATTCATTGAACATACAATCACCGACACTTTAGGCAAAACATCAGACAACTTTACACACCCCTCAACCTTGCAGAAATTATCGAAACAAAAATTCTAAAAACATCATGCACATAATCAACACCTGACACGCCATAAGTACGCTGCTCAAAACTTATCGGCACTTCAAACACACGATAACAACTCTTAACAGTTTTCACCAACATTTCTGTCTCTATCTCATACCCACATGACTTCAAATGTTGAACACTAAGAACTTCCCGTTTCATTACCCTATAACCAGACTGTGAATCAGTAACATAAACACCTGTAAACATTTGAATAAACAAATTAAAAATTTTAACCCCAAACACATTAAGTTTCTTAGCCATAACTTTTTTCTGTTGTAGATAACGAGATCCAATAACTAAATCCGCTTTATTACTTAAAACAGGGTAAAGTAATCTTGGTAACTCTTCAGGAAGATGTGAACCATCAGAGTCAATGGTTACTACCAAATCTCCCTTAACCTTTGCAAACCCTGCACGTAAACCCATACCTTTACCTCCATGTACCAATAAACTGTACAACCGCACAGCATACTTTTTAGTAACCATAACAGAATTATCAAATGAACGGTCATCAACCACTATAATTTCATATTTCAGACCAGTCTGCTTCATAACAGCATCAACACGTTCAATAATATTCCCTATAGTTTGCTCCTCATTGTACAGCGGAATGACAACGGAAACCAGCATTTGTTTGGGATTCATACTACTTATAGACCTAAATGGAAGAGCTTATAAAGTTTGGCTACTCAACCATTATATCAAACAATTTAGACAAGTTGATGTTTACATGGAAACCCAAAAATTTGCTTCACTGGAAAGCGACAAAAAAATTTGGTTTTCTATGTGGTTTTTAAGTGCTATTATTACATTTGGATTAGCATTTTTCCCAATGATTTACCGTTTAATCAATAACCGAAACATCCACTTTAAAAAAGAAGAAACCATAGAAAAACAAGTAAACATTTGTATGCAACAAAAAGGCAAAACTGTGCAAAAAATAAACAAACCTAAACGTGAAATGAACGCAAAACTTTGGACAGCAGCAATTATTCTAGTTTTTCCAGTTTTTATAATTGCGTATTTGTTGTCTAAAGATTTATCTGTGCATGAAAGTGAACAGGACAATTTTCTTGCTCAAACTTTTACAGAGCGTATATTTATGACACAGACGATACCCATAAAAACATACGTAATAATTACCATAGTAACATTAGGCTTTGGAATAATTTATTGGCTATACAAAATAGTTAACCAATATAACGCGCATTATACAGCGCATTTGCAAGTAGAGAAAAAAATTTCAGGCTTGATGAATGGAGGAGAAGAAAATTGACAAATACCGAATGTAGAGAACGTAGATTTGTAAGCCATGGTGGAGATGTTTGGGGCTTTGCCAGAAAATACAATATTCCCCTCGAAGAAACACTTGATTTTAGTGGACCTATAAACCATTTAGGGCCTTCACCAAAAGCTCTTGAATCGGTAAAAGAAAATGCTAAACTGATAAAATTTTATCCCGATCCAAACCCTGTTGAGCTGCTCAAAAGCATTGTAGATTATGTCAACCAACCAGGCATAACTATGGACAACATCATTCTAGGTAATGGCTCTATCGAGCTTATTTATATGATTACCGAAATCTTTTCAAAAATTGATTTTAAAGCAGTAGTACCAGTGCCATCATTTACTGAATACGAAAAAGCAGCGTTACGCATAGGTGGACAACCAATATACGTGCAATTACCATCGGATTTCAGTATGGAAAACGAAAAAATCAAACAAGCAATAACACCAGATACCAAAATCGTTTCCATATGTAACCCACACAGTCCATCAGGTAGACTATACTTTAAAGACGAAATTTTAGACCTTGTAGAGTATTGTCAAAAAAGAAATGTTATTTTCAGTATAGACGAAAACTATATTGAATTCACTGGTAAGGAACAAACAGAAACAATGGCGGGTTACGTAAACAAATATGAAAACTTGTTTGTTATCCGTTCAGTAACCAAATTCTACGGTATGCCTGGTATACGCTTTGGTTATGGTATCGCCGCAAAAAGTTTAATCAACAAACTTTTAGACGTACGACAACCATGGAGCATAAACAGTCTTGCTGGATTTGTTACCTTAGCCGCTTTTAGTGATAAAGAATTCATCAAAAACACTAAACAAACTATCGTGCAAGAACGTATCAAATTTGCAAAGCAACTCATTGAAATTCCTGGATTACACGTTTTTCCCTCTGACGCCAATTTTTTGCTCGTAAAAATAACTAACGACAAAATTACTTCAACAAAAATCAAAGATGAACTTGCACAAATGGGTATGCTAATTCGAGATTGTTGTACCTTTGTAGGTTTAGACAATACATATTTCCGTGTGACCGTTCGTTCAGATAAAGATAATCAAAAACTTGTTGATGCATTAAAAAAATTAATGATTTTGTAAGACTTTTCACTATTTCATGCGGGTGAACATATCAACCTTCTCTAAACTTGTTTATGTTCTCCAGTATGTTACATACAACTTATTGTGCCGTAACGAAACTTGCTGATTCTACACACATATTTTAGCGAAGAACCCTTTTATTAACGTGTTTAGGTGTGGTTTTTCTCCTGCGAAAATTAGGGTTTGGCGGATCATTTGTGGTCTTGGCATGAATTCTTCTATTTCAAATAATTTATTCTGAATTAGGACATTGCCTGTTATTTTTTTTCCATATGTCTACAACCTGTGCATAAGTGTTGTTGTGTGGTTTTTTTGTGTTAATTTGGTAAATTTTTTGGTTGTAAAAGCCATGTAGTTTTATTGTTTTTGTGGTTGTGTGATAGTTTAGTTTTTTGTGGCAAAGTGGTTTGTAAAATATGTGTGATTGTTATGGACTCACGGTTTTTTTAAAATTCAAAAATATAGCCTGATGACATTGCACTAAAACCAGTTCCCAAAGTACAAAAATGGATGACAAAATATGGGAAATGTCGGTAACAATTAATTTATGTGACTTGTATTGACTGATTATTAAGGCAACTATGTAACATATGTGTACCCCAAATGTTGGATACACACAATGAATAATGATAAAATAATATTAACTTGAAGAAGGAGGTTCTTTGTGAAATTCGGAAAAGAAAGCGAAAAACTGGAGTTCAAACGCTCTACCGTAGAGCTTAGTGAAGGCATAATCTCAATAGTTGCCATGCTCAATAAACACGGTTATGGCGAATTATATTTTGGCATCCGAAACGATGGAACCCCTATTGGCATGGATATTTCTGAAAAAACCCTCCGCGATGTTAGCCAAGCAATTGCCAACCACATAGAACCAAAAATATACCCTGAAATAAAGCAAGTTTTCATTGAAGAAAAAGCCTGCATCCACATAGAGTTTACGGGTGAAGAAACTCCTTATTACACTTTTGGACGAGCACACATCCGCATCGCAGACGAGGACAGAATATTATCTCCAGCCGAATTGGAGAGTTACATTCTTAAAAAGAATACAGATCACAATACTTGGGACAGCGATTTGTCCGAAAAAACAATGGATGACATAGATGAGGACACCCTAAAGGAGTACCTTGAACGTGCAAACCGTGCTAAACGTATCGATTTCACCTACACAACCAAAGAGGACACTCTTCGCAGACTTAATCTGATTGAGGGCAACAAACTGAAAAACGCTGCATATGTCCTATTTGGCAGATTGCCTATGCTTGAAGTGCAAATGGCGATTTTCGCTGGAACTGAACGACTCACATTTAATGACATCAAACGAGAAAGCGGTAATGTTATTGCTCTGGTTGAAGTTGCAGAAAAATACATCCGCAACAATATCCACTGGAGAGTAGTGCTTGATGGTTCAGTACAACGCAAGGAAATTCCAGAAATACCAATAGTTGCTATACGAGAAGCGTTAGTCAATTCCTATTGCCACCGACTGTACACTTCGTCACAAAATAACGAGATTACGATTTACAGTGACCGTATTGAGATATATAATCCAGGTACATTTCCTGATGGGCTAGTTCCGCAGGATTTCATTGATGGTTATGAGCGTTCTATTAAACGGAATCCGCTTTTGGCGCAACTAATGTACTACTCAAAAGATATTGAAAGTTTTGGTACAGGCTTAAAACGTATCACTGTTGCCTGTAAAAATGAGGACGTGACCGTAGAGTTTTTGTTGTTGAAAAAAGGCTTTGCTGTTGTGTTCCGTCGTCCAAACGAGCAAAATGTTACGACAGAAATAGGCCATAATGTCGTAAGAAATGTCGTAAGAAATGTCGTTTTAAACAAAATGGAGCAGACTGTTCTTTCAACAATAGCTAAGAATCCTGCGATAACAGCCGCACAAATAGCTGTGCTTCTCTCGAAGTCTAACAGAATGAGTCAGCGGTATCTAAATAGTCTGCAAAAAAAGAATGCTATCCGACATGTTGGCTCAACAAAGAGTGGTTATTGGGAAATAGTAAGTAACAATGAGGCTAATTGAAGTATAAATCATTTAAGGTTTATATCGCCTTTTGTTTCTATTTGTGCTTGGACTGAAATCATTAGTTTCACCTTGTTGTTTATTGGATGATGACATAGTGGACTCTTTTAGTTCAATAAAAAGTTAATCGATTAGCTTACAGCACCGAAAATTTAAATTTTGACTTAAAACAAGTGAGGAAAAGCTCTTTTTTCACTAAGAGCTAAACACATACAAAATAGTAGATACAAAAATCCGACAACACTTTCCATGACTTCGTTTTATCAATGGTTTGTTTCTATTTTCTTTGTTCTCTTTTTTAATAGTACACTAACAATTGCTATGATTATCGCTACTGTGCATATTACTATAATTATGGTGATCCAAAGTGGTTGTGTGGGAGTCCAGTTTGCTGTGAGAACTATATCGCGTTCAGGCATTGTGAAAGTTGTGGTGGCAGTGTTGTTTGTTAATGTTATTCCTCTGTTGTTGGTTGTCCAACTGGAGAAGGTGTATCCTTCGCGGATTCCAGCGTTAATAGTTATAGTGGCTCCTGCTACATAGTTACCTGCTCCGGTTAATTTCGCATAACTGTTTTGTATGGTCACATTATAGAATGTAAGAGGTGTACCGTATACGTAGCTTATATCATAATTATTATAGCCCTGTGTAAAGGGTTCAGACCACACATCACCTTTTATTTGCATATTGTATGTGGGTTCATGTACTCTGTTTCGATTATATGCCTCAGAAGCGTAATTGTTTGAAAACATTACGCCTTTAGAAACAAAAAGTCGGGTAAAGTTTGCGGCGTAGTCACTAATCCAAACTCCACCACCATTACCTAAGGCCCTATTATTAGAAATCATGCCACCATTTAATAAAAAAACGCCCTTATCATCTATGTAAACGCCGCCTCCAGAAACAGCGGTGTTACCTGAAATGATCCCGTTAACCATTGTAAAAGTTTTGCCATTATGTGCTACACCGCCACCTAAATTAGCTGTATTGCCCGAAATTGTACCCCCCGATAAGCTAAACGTGTTAACATAATTATATACACCACCACCTTGTTCTACGGCGGTATTATTTGAAATTGAACCCGCAGATAAACTAAATGTACCCCTATTGTACACGCCTCCACCATTATTGGCCATATTGTTAATGATGGCACCTCCCGATGCGCTAAACGAACCGTCATTGTACACTCCCCCACCATTATCTGTGGCGGTATTATCAATAATCATGCCACCTGATAAACTGACAATGCCGCCGTCATTGTACACTCCTCCACCGGTGTTAGCCTTATTGCCAGAAATTTCACCCCCAAACATTTTAAAAGTACCATAATTGTATACTCCGCCACCCTTATCAGCACCATTATTAGAAATCTTGCCACCATACATTTCAAAAATGCCGTCATAAATATACACTCCCCCACCAAAATTACGTTCATAGCTATTACTATCAGCGTTATTACCCGAGATTTCACCATTAACCATGGTGAATATGCCATTATTCGATACAATTACACCTATGCCTTTAACATCTTTTGCATGAGTTACAATAATACCATCAAGTGTTAGCTCGCCAGCAACACTGATAGCAATAATATCACCCCTAAATTCCCCTTTCACGCAAGTAATTTTGCGAGCCTTCCCATCAACAGTGGTTAGCGTAATATTTTTGTCGTTATTGATAATAACACAATTTTTAATTGTAATATCGTTTTTTAAAGCAATAATCGTAGGCTTCACTGCACCATTAAGAACTGCTACAAGTTCAGATTCATTGCTAACTATTTTATCCGGCGTCGCTGAGACAAGAGGAGAAACTTTGCTAAACACAGTGATAAAAGAGGAAAAAGTTAACATTACCGCTAACAATAATGTTATAGAATGTACAATTTTTTTTCCGTGCATTTTATGGTTCTCCATTGTAGCTATTTTTCTCTGTAATTGTTATGGTTATGTTTTATTTCAATGTCATGGGTCATAAACGTTTTCGTCAGTGTAGTGATCTTGTCAAAGATTTGGTTATGTATTAAAATGGTAGGTGATGAAATTTTAACATATTTATAAGTAAACCAAACAAAATTTTATGTGTCTCTAAAGGCTTAGAGTAACAAATAGTCTTGTGTGTCAAACGTTTCAATTTTGTGCGAAATGTCAAATGTTTACGTTTAATACGTTGAGTGTTTCGTTTATTAGTACATAAAATATTTCTTATGATTTCGTGGTAGGTTAAATTATCGTTTGAAAATACCGCTTCAATATCTAGTTTTTATCTTTCTGGTAAGTTATGTGTTCTCGTAAAATTTCACTTTTTCGTGTACCAAAAATGTATGCTGTAATTTTTTTGTGCCATGGTTTATTGCATGCCACAACCAACAAAGGTGTTTTTTTGCAATAACTCTGCTACACATTGCGTCCATTTATAAACGTATTTTTAGTGGTTTGTTGAGATTTGTGTATTTTAGGTTGAGATTTATGAGGAAATTTTTTGTTTTTTTAAACTGTCATTATAGTGTTTGTGTTTATGTTTAGATCTTGTGTGGTAGTGTGTATGTTGTTGCCGTTTAATGCTATTTTTATGGTTAATGGTTTGGTTTATGGTTTGTTTTTAGTGTTTTTTGTGTGTTTTGTGTTTTAGGTGTTGTTTGTTGTTTGGTTGTTTATTGTTTTTATGTTTTTTTTGTTTTTAATGGGTGTGTGGTTGTTTTGTTTATTGTGTTTGGGTGTTTTTGTGTTGTTTGTCATGTTTATAAACTATTTTAAAATATGACCGGGTTTTTGTAAGTGTTGTGTTTTTGTTGTTTTAAGAATTACCCTACGATTAAGCAGTTATTGAAAACAATAAAAAGTGAAATGGGTTATTTGAGCATGTTTTTTGCGCGTGGGTTGTCCGCGAATTCCCATGCGATGTTGCCTTTCCAGATGTCGCCAAGTTTGGTGATTTTGATTTCTTTGTCATCAATTGTTAATAAGCCTTTTTCGACAAGCCGTGTTAGTTGCGGGCCAAAGACATCTTCAGGATTTTTGCCAAATTTTTCTTTGAATTCAATTTTGTCAACTGGTAGTCGTAGATAAAGTCTTGTCATTACTTTGCGCATCATTTCTTCTGGTGTGGACTCGCTGATTTTATTAATTGGTAGTCTGCCAGCATTTACTGCATCCATGTATTGGTTAATGTCTTCAATGTTGGAGTAGGAGAATGTTTCAAAATAACCCATGAAACAGCCTGCACCTGTTGTTAGTTGTGCAGCAAAAGGCCAACCGTTAAGACAGGATTCTTTGAAATGCCAAGGTTCACGGGAAAATCTATCATGTCCAACAGCTTTGTAACCTGCATCGGTTAACATTTTATATGCTGTTAGATACATTTGTGTTTCGAACTCTACATCACCAGGTGATGACATTTTGCCTGTTTTTATTTGTGTATCTAGTATGGTGCCTGGCACTACTTCTAACGCGTAAACATCAACTTCAATGTCTAATTCTATACATTTTTCAAGAGTGTTTACCCAAGACTCCATAGTTTGACCTGGTAGGTTGTAGAGTATGTCTGCACAGACGCACATGCCTAGTTTACGTGCAAGTTTAATTGCTTCTTCAACTTGATCTGCCGGATCAGGCAGACAGAACGCTTTTCTTAAATTGTTATCAAATGTTTGTGCACCCATATCCATTTGGAAAGTGCCATATTCAGCAAGTTTTACGATTTTGTGGCGGTCAAAACTTTTTGAGGACCCTGTGACTTTTATAAAGTATTCATCTGTTACGTTGAAACGCGCTTTACAGTATTCAATTAAGTCAATCATTTGTTCTGCAGTTAAGACACTTGGTGTTCCCCCTCCGAGAACGATTTCGTCAAAAATACTGGTTTGTAAATACCGTGTTTTAGCATACATGTCTAGTTCTTTTTTAAGTGCCGCAAGATATGGTTCTATACGTGCTTTACTTGTAGCGGTAGTTGGAAAATAACAAAAAGAACATCTAGAGTCACAGATGGATACCCAAGGTTGTAGTTCCATTAAACGTTTTGATGTATTTTCTGTATCTAAAAAGTCTAAAAAAGCCTTGTAGGTTTCAGGCTTAATTTCAGGGTAATCTCTATAAGTATAAGGCGGCCAGTTTGTTCTTAAATCGTAAACACCTGTTTGTTCAGTCTCCGAGTCTTTCATTTATTTCTCCTCAAATTTATTTTTAAATGCCTTTGTTACCATAATAAAGTTTCTGTTAAACTTTCTTTTACCTCGAAAGCTGACTTAAGAGCTGAAGATAATAATTACCAATTATAATTTTGTTTGTATGGTTCCATTCCAGAAAATGAGTTTGTTGTATGCCCAATTATCAAAGTTTGGTGTGTCAGCATAAATTATGTCAAATTTTTGATTATACTTTTGAGAATAATCATTAATCTCATCCCAAATTTGGTTTGAAAGTGTGCTGTTATTCCATATGCCCCAAAATGAATCGTCTGAACCGCGGAAACCATACCCAAAATCAGGTGGAAGCACATATGCTATGCGTTCATTGACAGGATTACTTGGGCGTGGATTGTTTTTAATGTATTTCCAAAACTCTTTAAGCGCATCTAAATGTTCCTGTTGTAGTATACCTTGTGTTATTCCTGTTTCACTATCTACGCTATAATCAAAAACTAGAATGTATTTGGCACCATTTTCATATGCAGTAACCATGTCCTGATATAGTTCAGGTCCTGAAGCAAGATATGGTGAATGTTCATATGTGTATGTTAACATTACACCCCATTCTTTGTCATGCATTGTAGCTGAACCTCTGCAAAGTGCAGTATTTATTGGTCTGCTGTGATTCCACGCGTATTCTGCCATGACAAGGTCATAACCTGCTCGATAATTATATTCATAGAGTGCATAATCAGAAGTCATAATCATCGTGTCTAAGGCAATAAACTCTGAGATGTAATCATGTAGTTTTTGTACGTAAGTATTAGCTGCATCAGCATAATTATCTGCATCTTTAGCTATCATAAACATGGGATGGCAATCTATTTGATAACCGCCTGGTTCATCATAACAATATAACCCAACAAAATTATCTCCCCATTGTTGTTTAGCATATTTTGTCCAAGTTGATTGATTAAACTCAAAAGAAGTGTTTTTAGTGGTATGTGTGTAAGTGGCAAAACTAAGATTGTGAGTATTAATATATTCACACATCTCGTTAAGTTTTGTCTCATCAAGAGTTATACCGGTGCTGCCTAAAACAAAAATGTTGGTATAATCTTTAACTTGGTCAATACGTGTTTTTAAATTTGTTATGTCTGCATATGCGGCATCTACACCAACATAAACATCAACTGTTTTTATGTCGTTTCTATTGTGAAGAGAGTAAATACCAATAAAAAGTGTCATTATCAAAACTGTGCAAAGAAGAATTGATATGGCCCAAACGTGTTTCATTGAAACTCACTATAAATAGTGAATTTAGGAATAAAACGTTTTCTACGAATAATGTCTATTTTTTCATTGATGGCTGATGTTGTTGAAAAATGGATGTTTTTGTAAACTTTAAATAAAAAAGGAAAAAGTCTATTGACTTTTTTGAGTCGTGTTTTGTTTTTCACGCATAGCTTGAGGCACATATGCGCATGCAGCGTCTTGACCGTAAATATCGCCTGTTAAAGCATATGCTCGATTTCTACAACCACCACAAATTTCTATATATTCACAAACACCACATTTACCTTTGAGAATGCTTCTATCTCGAAAACTACTATAGTACGGCGAATTTTTCATCTCTTCCCAAACATCCAACAGAGATTTACTATCACGAATGTTTCCTATATTCATAGGCTCCATTGGACGCAAATCTGTGTAAAAACAGGGAATCAGATTACCATTTTCAATGATACTTATGTAACCGCCGAACGCAAAATAAGTACATTTACCATGAAATTTATGTTCATACCATTCATCAAAGTTAGGTATGTTACGCTGTTTCACAACTCTTGCAAAATGGGGACAGTGCACATGTATATCAAACTTACCTTCATATTTAACTGACAAATCCCAAATTTTGTTTAAAGCCATTTCTAACTGTTCTGGCGTTGGACTCAAATCTTCTGTTTGATCTTTCGCCCGACCACTAGGCACCAAATGATTAAACCAAACAAAATTAGCATGATACTTCTCAGCTAATTCACATACATGATCTAAATAGTTGAAATTTACCGACGTTATTGCAGCAGCAAGACCATTAAGAATTTTTCCTGCTGAGAGTTTCTCAATAGCCGCTAAAGCTTTCCGGTATGAACCTTGACCTCGAAGTTGATCATTAATTTCTTCTGGACCATCAATACTTACAGAACCCCACACTTGATTTTCAACAAGCTTCTCATATATTTCCCCCTCAACAAAACAACCATTAGTTAAAAGACATACATTAAGTCCTTTACTTTTTGCGTAACTAACTATTTCAAAAATATCTTTTCGCATAAGCGGCTCGCCACCTTTAAGACCAAACCAGCTAACGCCAAAATCATAAACTTTATCAACCAAAGCTAATGCTTCTTGAGTTGTCAATTCTCTATCAGCCTTTTTACCTGTGGCATCTACATTACAGTACCTACAACGTGCATTACATGCACCTGTAGTTCTCCAAGAGGTCATCATTAAAGGACCCTTTTTTACCATCCAAAACCATCCTTCAGAATATATTTAATAACCCTACCTAGAAATCTGTCCCTAAAAAAGATTTTGTGAAAACACAGCTCTTAAAAAGCTCAAGTTGATAAGCAATAAACAAATAAAATAACATAATATTGGAGATATAGTTGCATGACATCTGCAGATTTGGTTTTACTTGATGGAAACATCATAACCATGAATCCTAAAATGCCATCAGCACAAGCAATTGCTGTTAAAAACGGTAAAATAGCCTATGTGGGTAGCAACCAAAAAACTAAACACTACATTGACGAAAAAACACACATAATCTATCTTGGCGGAAAAACAGTTTTACCTGGATTTATTGATACTCACGCTCATGTTACTGACTACGGTAGACTATTAACTTGGCTGAACCTTGAAAAAGTATCTTCAATTAAAGAAATCCAAACCAAATTAACTGAATATATAAAACAGGTTGGTACAAATAAATGGGTTTTAGGCAGAGCATTAGATTCTACTGGTCTTTTAGAGGGACATTTGCCATCATATCACGATTTAGATGTGGTATCACCTGATAATCCAGTTGTAATTTATTGCAAATCGGGACAAGTATGTGTTGTTAATAGTAAAGCACTTGTAGCCGCTAATATATATCAACAAAATGATTCTGGCATCGAAAAAAATTCAACTGGCGAGATTACTGGAGTTTTACGTGATCAAGCAACAAATTTTGTTTGGAACCTTATTCCTGAACCTACGTTACAAGAACTCTATGACGCTACAGAGTTAGCGTTGAAACAGTTTGTTCAAACAGGTATAACAAATGTCCACTGGATTGTACTCTCAGAAGCAGAAATATCAGTAATTCAAAAACTGGTTGAAAATAATTCTATGCTCCTAAGAGTTTACTTAATTGTGTCGTCACAGTTACTTGATTTAGCTCTGCAAAAACTAAAACATCTTGAAAATGATTATTTCAAATTTGGCGGGGCAGTAATTTTTGCTGATGGATATTTATCGTCCAGAACGGCCGCATTATTTGAACCTTATAGTGATAGTTTGAGTGTTAAAGGAAGTTTGCTTTGTCAACAAAATGAAATGGTCTTGCTTGCCGATAAGATTCAACAAGCTGGTTTACAACTTGTTATTCACGCAGTTGGAGATAAAGCAATACAGGAAGCAGTGAATACAATACAGCAACTCAATAGAAATCCTAATGTTCCGCGTCCACGCATAGAACAAGCTGCCGTTTTAAACTCGCAGTTAATACAATGCATAAAAAAATTGGAGATTTCTGTGTCGATACAGCCTTGTGTGGTTGCTTCCGAGTTTTTGTTTTGGTCAGCAGAGAAACGTTTAGGTGAAAAACGCATGTGCTGGTTGTTTCCTGTTAAAAAAATGCTTGATTGTGGTATTTTGGTTTCTGCAGGATCTGATTGTCCAATGGAACCTCTTAACCCGTTGTTTGGCGTTGAAGCGGCAGTTAAGCGTGGAGACACACAAAAAGTGTCTGTTTATGAGGCTTTGCAAATGTATACTGTGTTTGCTGCACAGGCAGCTTTAGAATTTGTTGATAAAGGATCTATTGAACAGGGTAAACTGGCTGATTTAATTGTTTTATCAAATAATCCTGTGTCTGAGACGATTGGTGAAGTAAGTAGTGTTTTTGTATGTTTTGCTGTTATCGGCGGCACTGTTTTCTGCTCTAAAAATTAGTCAACTGTTAATTTAACCCTGTTTTTGTATGTTATTTTACTGTCTCAAACAATCTGGAAGGATTATCTTTATTAGCTTGTCTAAACGATAGTATTTCTTAAAGTAACATCAAAGAATGTGGAAAAACTTTGGAACCAGAAAGATTTAAACTAGCAGATATTATCAACGGCTTTATTATACCAATGATTCTAGCGTTACTCATATTCGTTCTCGCAGTCTATGTTAACCCAACTGGTGATTATCATATATTTGGTGCTGATCAAGGTCTCGGTGTGACAATTGCTGTAATTCTAACACAAGGATTTGCACAAATGATCGTGCTAGGTATACCCCTAGTTCTTGGTCTTGTGTGGAATAAATGGGCAGGTGGCGCGGCAGGCTTCATTATGGGTGGAGCGTACTATGTGATAGTAGCAGGTAATTCTACTGCAAAATATATGTCATATGCTATATTGTACGGTTCAGAAGTGGCTCATCCTTACAATTTCTTCGGAGATATGGCTATGCTTTTCTATCTAGTAAATGCAATACTTATAGGTTACATGGCAGGCGCGTTAGCTAATGGGTCACTAAACTTTAAACGAATGCTTGGAGCAAGCTTAACTGCATCACTGACAACTACGATACTGCAGCTTTTCATGAACAATCAATATGCCTTAACGCCATCAAGACAAATGTCTGTTGATATGTGGGCTGGGGATTTAGGGTATGCGCTCTTTATTTCCTTTGTACCATGTCTTGCTTTAGGTATAATTGTGCCAATACTTGCAAAAGTTATGTCTTGGTATGGTATAACAGCAAGAAAACAATATTAAAACCCACCTCTTTTTCTTTTTTATATTTATTTTAAAAACTTATTTTCAAGTATGTATCTTAAAATTTCATAAAGTGTAGGTCATGCTTTAAACTAGTTTATTTCCAAACTCTAACACATTTATGAGCAAACAAACAAAATTTTATGCATCTTCAAAGACTAGAATAACAAATAGTCTTGCGAGCCAAATGCTTCAACCTTGTACGAAATGTCAAATGTTTGTGTTCAATGTGTTGTGTATTTCGTTTATCTGTGTATAAAATATTTTTCTGCGTGATTTTTTGGTAGGTAAAATTGTTATCTGAAAATGTTGTAGTTATAATCTATTTTTAAATTTTTTATCAGGGTTCAGAGTTTTCGTAAAATTTCGCTTTTTTGGTATGTGTTTAGCTCACGTGAACATGCATATATAAACATGTGTATGTTGCTATATTTGCTGATCAAAAATAGCGTGAAAATTTAAATCTTGACTTAAATCGAGCGAGGAAAAGCCCTTTTTTCACTAAGAGCTAAACACGTACTATTATTTTGTAGGTTGTTGTGTTGTGTTTTATGGGTTTTGTGAGGTTTGTAGTGTAATTGTTAAGTTATTGAATACACGTTCTTAAAGTTTGGATAATATATGTTTGAGCACTGTAGAGCTTGGTCTATTAAACAATTAACAACCATACTTGTACGTAAAAAAAGCGGCTACACATACCCAAACTCAACAAAACACATGTTAGTTAGTAAATTTTTTTCCTGTGTCCAACGTCATAGAGAAGAACTATTTTTTCAGTTTTATTTATCATGTAAATAACACGATAGGTGCCAATTCTAATTGACCAACGGCATCAAGATTTCCCCGTAAAGACTTTCCAACATAGGGATTATCTTCAAGTAACATTATGGCTAAATTAATTTTCTGCTTTGTATGTTTATCATATGTGCAAAAAGTTTTCTCAAAAACTGATGTGACTTGTAGTTTATATTTCATCAGTTTGTTTCAGCTCTTCAATAAAATCTCTATAATCGCGAACTTTGCCCGCTTTGGCATCATCTTCAGCTTCTTTTAATCCATCCATAGTTTCTTTATCTTCAAGTATGCTAAAAGTTTCAGTTAACTCCTCAAGTAGACCAGATATTTTTACCAATAATGCTCTATCTTCGTCTGTAATAAGAACGTTTTTAGACATAAAAATCATCAAACACAATACGGCTATACAGGCTTTAAAATATTGTCCTGTGAGGGGTTATTTTTGGGTCATGTTTTAAAACAGTTCACGGTTGAATTCCAAAATATTTATAACAAACCAAACAAAATCTTATGCATCTCCAAAGACTTAGAATAACAATTATTTTTGCGTGCTAAACGTTTCATTTTTGTGCGAAATGTCAAATGTTTATGTTCAATATATTGTGTATTTCGTTCATCTGTGTATAAAATATTTTTCTGCATGATTTTTTGGTAGGAAAAATTATCGTCAAAAAATATTGCTGTTATATCTAGTTTTAACCTTTTTATCAGGGTTCAGAGTTTTCGTAAAATTTCGCTTTTTCGTGTGCAAAAAATAGGTGCTATAATTTTTCTGGTGCCATGGTTTATTACATGTTACCGCTAACATGGTGTTTTTTTGTAGTAAACTCTGCTTCATATTTCATCCATTTATAGTCGTATTTTTAGTGGGTTGTTGAAATTTATGTACTTTTGGTTGAGGTTTGTTTTGGTGTTTTTTTGTTTTTTTAAAGCTGTTATCACAGTGTTGGTACTTGTGTTTAAATCTCGTGAAATATCGCGAATTCTGTTGTCGTTTGTGTTGTTTTTTTGAGAAAATATTTTTTCTATGTTGTCGTTTTGGTTCATAAGTGCTGTGTGGCATTTGGTTTTTCTTATGTTTACTCAACGTATTTTGTTATTTCTTTTTTTCTTTTGTTGGTTTTTGGTGGTATTCTTTTATTTTGGTGTTGTGTTTTGTTCTTTTAGTGGTTTGAGTTAAGTCCAGTTTGTTCAACGGTTGTTTTGACCAAGTATTGATTGGACTAATATATAGGTAAATTAAAGGCAGGATCTTTTATAGAGTTTGTTCTGTGGTTGTTGCAATAAATTTTTTTATGCAATCATTTGTTGATTGTTTGTTGTTAGTTTGTGTGCAATTTTTTGGACTGTTTTTTGGGTAATTTTTGGTGTATTTTATTAGTTTGGTGGTGGATAGGTTGGTTGTCTAGTCGTTTATGTTGGTGCGTATTTTGTCTTTTTTTATGCTGTTGTAGTGTTATGTGTAGATGTAGTATGGTTTTTTCGGGGTATGGTGTTTTTGTGTATTAGTCAAAGTTTAGGAGGGAGTTTTTTAGTTTTAGGAATTTGAATTTGTGGTCGGTTATTTTTGTTGGTTTTGTTTGTTGTATTTTGTTGTTGGTGATGTAGTTTAGGGTGTAGTATTCGTGGGTTTGGTTGTTTAGTTTTAGTGCTGTGTAGTGGCTAAAGTACCAGTTTTTTATGCCTTTTGTTTGTAGGCTTTTTGTTGTGAGTTCTAGGTGGGTGTATTTTGTTTTTTCTAGGTGTTTTTCGTTTAGGGTTTTTATGTAGAATATTTCTTGGAATAGCGTATTAGGTGTTTGTGTGTTGGGATGTGCAAAACTGTTAAGGCTGAATTTACAACGTAAATTCCCAGAAATTTACGTGCTTGTAAATTTTGAATTTTTAATACAAAAATAAACGTTATTTATATAAAATGCAAAAAACACACAAATAAAACACCACAACTCACAACACTAACAAGCATATAGATAACAGCGAATATTATATGCGGGGTTTGTTTGTTTTTTGACTAATGATTAGCGGTTGTTAGTGTGGGTGTAGTTTTTGGGGGAGTATTCGGTTTGTGTTTGTGTTGAGAAGGGTTTTGATGGGTTGATGAATAGTTTGGTATGGTTGTATTTGTGTTTATGGTGATGTTTTGTTGTGTGTGTTTGTTTTGTTTTGTTTGTTGTGAGGTTTTTTGGTGTTGTTTAGGTTGTGGTGTGGGGTTTTGGTGGTATTGGGTGTGGGTGTTCGTGGTTAATAAGCATATAATTCGTCTGGGAATTTACGTTACAAGTGAAATAACAGTTGTCAAGTGACTATGAATAGTTATGGCACGCACAATTATAGTTATGTCTAAAAATGTTGAAAAACGTTTTTTCTGCAAACTTTGGTTCAACAATTATACTTGTCTAACTACGTCAACATAATTATATTTTTTAAAATTTTAGGTATATACTCTATAAAAAATAGAAGATTGATTATTTTTTAATAGACGATTTTCGGCGTTTAAAGTAGATGTATCTTTTTGTCGCTACATATCCTGTGCTAAAGCCTTTACGCCACATACGCAGTACATAGCTTGGACGAGTGTAGAAGCTTTTAAATGCGTAATCGTAAAGGTCCTGTAAATCTTGCATGCTAAGTTGTGGTGTTTCAAAAATCGGTTGCGTAGCATCATAGTCATCAAAATTTGTGTTTCTTATCCAACCGTTTTTCATTACTTCATCGTACATTGGTGTACCTGGATATGGAGTGGCTATATTATAATACGCAATTTCATCAGGACTTACTTCTTCAGCAAATTTTATTGATTTTAAAGCTGTCTCCATAGTTTCACCTGGATAACCAAGTAACACGTTTGGAGTTGGTTTTAAACCTAATTCTCTGACCCATTTTAGTGCTTTTCTTGTTTGATCTGTTGAAATACCTTTATGCATATCATTTAACACTTCCTGAGTGCCAGATTCAAGACCACACCACATTGAAACACAACCAGCATCTTTCATTTTCTGAAGTAATTCCCTGCTAACTCTGTCAACACGAGTACCCATATTCCATTTAATTTTCAAGTCACGCTTATTGATTTCTTCACATAACTCTTCTGTTCTTTTCATATCTACCGTGAAAGCATCATCACAGAAAGTAAAGTTTTCTGCATTGTATGTTTTACATAAAAATTCTAATTCATCAACAACATTTTGAATGCTTCTCATACGGTACCTTCGTCCAAACATGCGAACTGCTGCACAAAAGTTACACCAAGCTGTGCAACCACGTGAAGTTATTAAATAAAACATGTCTTCTTGTTTTCTTATAGCATCAAGATCCCAAAGATGTCTTGCAGGAAAAGGCAACTCATCCAAATTTTCAATAAACGGTCTATCAGCATTAAAAATAAAACCATCATCTTTTCGCTGTGTTGTTCCCACTACATCTTTAATGTCTTTACCTGCCTCTAACCGATGAACAAGATCTAAAAGGGTATATTCGCCTTCTTTACGTACAACAACATCAAGCTGCGGGCACTCTTGAAGTGCTTTTTCGTTCCAAAAAGTTGCATGCGCACCACCAAGTAATGTTACTGTGTCTGGATGAGTTTCTTTGCTGATTTTTAGAACTTCTTTAGCCGAATTGTATAGCCTTGTTGGAGCTGTTACACCCACAACATCTGGTTTGCGTTTAATTATTTCACGTTTAAAATCTTCATAAGTGTATCGGGATGCTTGACAATCAATAATTTCAACTTTGAAACTGTTTTTTTCCAATACAGCTGCCAAGTAACCTATACCTAACGGTGGAAAGGGTGGATGTTGATGAGCTCGTGTTCGGTAAGGTGGATTTACAAGAGTTATATAAAGTCCCATTTGCTCTTTCTTACCTCATGTATTCGAAAATACAGGGCACAGAATGTTTAAAGTTTTCGAAAAAAGCTTTTAAATTTTGAAACAGTTTATTTTGCACAAGATTGATTAGAGGCCCCAAAGCCATGGCAAATAAAGTCCAATTATAATTATGACTGGTATGACCATAAGTATGCATAGTACAATGGATAAATCGCGCACTTTTAGTGACTTTAATATTTTATCAGGTGTAATTACTTCTATGGGGTCACCAACAGTGTATCTGCCTGGTTTTTCTAACTGGATATGTAGTGCTCCTGCAATTGCCGCCATCTGCCAACCATGATTTCGACTTTGAACACGTTTATGATCACGTTTAGCAACTCGCCAAGCAGCTTTGTAATCGTATCCTAAAATTGCAGCTGAAATAATCATAAGTACTGTTGTTAAACGTGAAGGTATGTAATTGATTATATTGTCAAGGTTTGCTGAAAACCAACCTGTGTTAATATGTTCTTTGTCTTTGTAACCAACCATTCCGTCAAGAGTGTTTATTGCTCGGAAAGCTACTGCTCCTGGTAATCCAAAGAATGCATAGTAGATGAATGGAGAAAGTTTGAAGTCGGTTAGATTTTCAACCATAGACTCTATGACAGCTGAACCGATTTGTGGCCCCGTGAGATTTGTTGAGTCACGACGGCTAAAATGCGCATATTTTTTTGCTTCTTCAACATTGTTTGTTTCAAGGGCTTTTGCCACTGCAATTGCACCATCAGTTTCCAACTTTATACATATGGTAAATTTGAAAAGTATTAATGCCACAATTAAATAAGCAATGGTTCCAGCGATACCAAATAAAATATAGAGGTAATGCAGCCCAAAGTAAGTTGGGATAGTTATTATGCCGATTATTATTAGGGCAAGAATTATGCCGTTAAATTTTTCTAAAGCAGCGTTACGTGTTTTAAAGTAAGGTTCAAGTTTTTTTGTTAATTGACCTAACCATACTGTGGGATGTAAATTGTAGATACGTTTCCATGTTTTCCATGGTGAAGGATCACCTATGAGTAAATCCAATAGTACTGCTAATACGAGTACGGAAACGCCAAGTACAACAACTGTTATCGCCATTTAACAAGATCCTCAGAACTTATGCCGATTTGGAAAATTTAATTCTATCGATAATTTCTTAAATTTATTGATTGTACCTGTAAGAGGTGTTAACACATTTATTGGTTTGAAAAGCTATAATTCAGACTGTGCAACAACCAAGGTATTTCTTTAAACCCACAATAATATGTAGTCACACATGTGTGCACAGTTACTGCGTATAGTGTTTGATATGTTGTTTTTAGAGTTTTTGCGCAGTCTGAATTAGTGTCTATTAGTGTACATGATTTTTTGAGCGATTTCAACATCTTTAAGGGTGTTAATGTTAAGAAGCACTTCAGTTTCTTCGGTGAGGATAACACTGGTTTCGTTTTTGCCTTCTTTTTGAATTTTTAACCCGTTAACTATGTTAACCCCTGTTACTGCATACCAAACGCCGTTATATTCATCGGTACTAGAGATTGATAATCCTAAATCAAGACGTTTTTGAATTGGCACAAAAACAGCTAAGAAATCTTTATCACATTGTTTAAACTCGCAGACAACCCTATCCAAAAAATTACCTGTTATTGCAGGAATATCAGACGGCATAGTTAAAATTGGACCAGTTAAATTAACTTTGTTGGCTGCTTGTTTAAGGTCATTGTGATAACCTTTTGCGTCAGTGTGAAGAACATTCCATCCCATGTTTTTACAATATTGTTCTGTATTAGGCGTATTGTCACTTGTAACTATATAAAACGCTGTAACGTGTTTAGTTTGATTAATTGCCGCTACAACATAATCAATTAAATGTTTACCAAGAAATGATAGCATTGGTTTTTCAATAGTTAAACCTAATCGTGTACCTTTACCACCCGCCATAACTAGTGCTGTTATACCCATGAAATCACCGCCAATAATACAATAAGTGAAACCAAACGTGCCAACTCATTTGTAGCCCCAAAAACGTCACCTGTAACACCATTAAAATTTCTATGAGCAATAAATGTTATCACTAAACTTGTTAAAATGCCTGCTACTATAATTATTACTCCTACCCAATGTAGAAGAAGAACTGCTATTACTAATGAAATTAGCAACCCAATCAACAAACGTACAGTACCTTTAGAACTATGCATAAATGAAAGAAAATCCGTGTTCATTCCCTGATGTGTTGCTTTTCCCACACTAGCCATAACTATCATTGAAGTTTTTGCTGAAACTTCAACAACTATAATGGCAGATATGATAATACTAGAACCAATTTGTCCTATTGCTAAAGCCGTAATTAATATTGTTAAAATACCAAGAGCCAATCCTCCCGCACCTGTGAGCTGATCATGCATAACTTTTATTTTATGTTCTGGTGTACCATGAACCATAACGCCGTCGCCAAAATCAAGTAACCCATCAGTATGATGAAGCCCTGTAAACCATAACAGTGCCACAGTAACTAAACCACCTACAACAATACCTGGCAAAAACTGATAAGCTACCCAACCAAAAACACCTGCTAAAAGACCAATAAATGCACCAATTAAAGGAAAAGCAAACATGTAACGTGCGCAGTCAGACAATAAATCATTATCCATTTTAACAGGTAAAACCGTAAGAAAAGACAAAAGATTTTTGAATTCTTTAACTACCAAACTGGTCACTTCGTTGACATTAATACTGCATAATTACGCTCTATGGCTTTAAGAATTAACTCTTTGTTTACAGCACCACCCATTTTTGCCATTGCTGCAATTGCAGCCCCACCAGCTCCTACACCCTCTTTAACCAACCCAGTTTCATAAATTTGAAGCCCTGATAATATAGATTCACTAAAATTCAAATCAGCTGCCAAAATTGGAACTTTACAAAATTGACTAATAATGCCTCTAATATCTGATGTTGTGTCATTTATTACCCAACGTGTCGTGCCAATTGCGACATTACAAAGTACATCAGGGTTTAACGCGTTAATTATTGCTAAAACAGCTGTCATTTGAGTTCCACCAGCTAATAACACAGGTACCTGATTTGCTGCACCAATAGCTAACCCTGCTAACGCAGGCATCATAGGATCACCAACACAACTAATTGCTTTTATAGGATTATTATTTAAACTGCCAAATTTTTCTCCAGCTGCTTTAAGACCTGCGCGAACAACATCAATTTTAAGATTATGCGGATTTAAAGGCAAAGTACTACTCACTTTACCTTCTGCGTTTATACCTAAAGCAGAAAGCAAACCAAGTGCTGTTGTGGTTCCACCTGGAATGCTTTCACCTATAACCAGGTAATCTGAAGTTTTTGCAAACTGTTGACCAGCAGTTTTAGCGCGTTCAATAACTTCTTCAACATTATCAACTGAATTACCACTACGAATATCACGCCCTGAATTGCCACCTAATTCAATGAAGGGAATTTGAGGTTTAACTTTACATCCCGCGTTAGCAATAATTACAGGAATATCTGCAAGATTTAATGCTGACATTGTTACCAAACCAGGAGTCGGAATACCCTCTGGTGTGATGGGTACGCCTTGAATGGATTTGCATTTACCTAAAAGAAGCAGTTCAGCATCTGCAGGTGGTGTAAAGTCTGTAAAGTCTGGATTTTGTCCTGCTGCTGATAACCCTGGAATTTTGCCTGTTTCAGTGGTGGCAATAGTTGCAATGAATAGGGGATTTTTGCCTTCAATTTCTGAGAGAAAAACTTCTGCTTTTGGTTTATTATATGCATTTATAATATCAAAATTTGTTTTCATATTTGACTCCTTCATTTTAACTTGAGAGCGAAATCTTTGACTTCCAAATAACTATAATTGTTAATATTATGTTTTTGTGTTTCTATAATTTCAATTTTTTTCTTAAAATATGGTGCATCAGTTATTAACGTATGATATTCTCCATCTTCACCACAAGGGTCAACATTATCTAATTTGATAATATTATCATAAAATTGTTTATCAAGCACCCGTCCGAGCCAATCAACACCAAGTTTGCTAAGGTTAGTGCGAACAACTATTGCTTTAAAACCTGCACCTATATAGTCAATGTAGATTTGATTTGTATCAAGCATCCATAAAGGTTTAATTGGTTTTAACCCTACTTCACAACATATACGATTTAACCAATCTTCTTCATGATTTGCAACTTTTCGTATATCACCTGTAACTAAACCCTTAACACCTTTATTTTTTAGTTCAGTAAGAACCATTTTAAAATCATGTTCATAAACTTCATTACTAGTTTGCTTTTTAATTAACTGTACACCTGTTGCATCTGCATGTGCATCTAGTATATCTGAACGTATCAGGTGAAAACTTGATTTTTCTTCGCTATTCATCATTGTTAAAAGGTTAACAATCTCGTAACCTTGTTGTTTTGCCAGATGCAAAGCGTAGGCACTATCTTTACCGCCACTCCATGAAACTACAACTTTCATGTTCTTATTTTTACCTACCTTGTACTTCTGTTAACTTGTCTAATTGATAAATTACTTTTGAGATATAAAAATATCTGAAATTAATGTGTACTCGTTTGATAAAACATGTTTTCAATAATCAAAATGTAATTAGGGGTTAAGAGTAAACTGTTTTACATATAGCAATTTGATTTTAAATTAACACATTATTGGGTTTGGTATAGTTTATGATTTCAGACCAGGTTCAAACGAAAAAAGGGAATTAGTACTTGAACCCTAAAAACGCGTCGAAAACAAAAAACTATATGTCCACACCCTGTGCACAAGTATTGTAGCCTAACTTTTTTGTGTTAACATAGTAAATGTTTTGGTTACTAAAATTAAATAGGTTCATTATTTTTGTGAATGTACAATAATTTAGTTTATTGTGGAAAAATAACATGTAAATGTGTGTGATGGTTATGGACGTATGGTTTTTTTGACATGTTTTTCATTGGTAGTGCATAAAGTAACCAAACTGTATGTCTTATTATATATTGAGACACTGCCATTTTTGTTGTTGTAGCGTATCATTTGATGTCTGTTTTTATCATGTTGTTTGTTATTGTGAGTAATTAAGTGTGCACCATCAAATTGATAAACTATTTTGATACATGACTAAAAGTTTTGTCCAAGTTAGCGTGGCATAAATAATGTTGCCTCAAAGCCTATTATAACATAACATTTATAGAAACTATACACTGTAATTTAAACCAAAGTAAAGGCGAAAAAATGATTACTAAATTAGCAGACACTGATTTTTATGCTATTTCAATTGTTATTAATGATGCTATTTCTACCTACAAAAACGTAAATGTGACTGATTATTGGGAAAAAATACGCGTGTTTACTGAAGATCATGTACAAAATGTACAGTTTTATGGATTGAAAGAAGGCAATCTTTTGGTTGCAGTTATGGGAGTTCAAATAGTTGATGATACTGTTGCTTTAATTAGTCACGTTTATGTACTTGCGAATCAGCAACGTAAAGGGTATGGCAAAAAATTGTTAAATTATTTGATGAATTCAACGAAGGCATCAACATTTTTAGTTTGTATACCGAAAACTGCGTTTTTGGCTGCGAATTTTTATTCTAAATATGGTTTTAAAGAAACATCAAAAGAAGAAAAAAACCTGATGTTACACACTTACTGGAATACATTTGAACATCAAAATGAACAGTTAATAGTGCTAAAAATTCAAAAACAAAAAACAATTTTACTTCAAATTAATCCTGAAAATCCTGATCCTGCAAAAATTCAAATAGCTGTAGAAATAATTAAAAAAGGCGGTTTAGTTGCCTTTCCAACTGAAACAGTCTACGGATTAGGTGCAAACGCTTTAAATAGCAATGCAGTTTTAGCTTTGTTTAAAGCTAAAAACCGACCTCTGGATAACCCGCCAATTTTACACGTAGCAAACAATAGTCAAGTATATCAGCTTGTAAAGGAAGTACCAAAAAACGCTAAAATTTTAATGAACAATTTTTGGCCAGGTCCTTTGACTTTGATATTTAAACGCTCTAAAACAATACCCAAAGAAGTTACCGCTGGATTGGACACAATTGCAATACGTATGCCTAGTAATAATATTGCATTGGCTTTAATCAAACAAAGCAACGTTCCAATTGCAGCACCAAGCGCAAATCTTTCAGGAACTCCAAGTCCAACAACTGCACAACATGTTTATGATGATTTAAACGGCAAAATTGATGTAATACTTGACGGAGGCCAAACAATTATAGGTGTTGAATCTACCGTTATAGATTTGAGTGTTGATCCACCATTGTTGCTAAGACCTGGTGGAATATCCCTTGAGAATATCCAAACAGTACTGCCAAATGTTGTATTACACCCATTTGTTACATCAGAGCAAGATTTAACAATAAAATATGCGCATTCTCCTGGAATGATGCACAAACACTACGCGCCAAATGCAAATGTTATCCTAATTGAAGGAACTGTTCCTGAGATTATTTCCAAAATCACGATTTTGTCTGAACAATATACACGTGAAGGCAAAAAAGTTGGTATATTAGCAACAGACGAAACCCAAAAAAATTATGCTGCATATTTAGTAAAATCCATGGGCAGTCGCTCTAATCTTAACACAATTGCAAATAAATTGTTTAAAGCACTACGAGAATTTAATGAAAACTCTGTTGATATAATTTTAGCAGAAGGCATACCTATAGAAGGTATGGGTTTAGCAATTATGAATCGATTACGAAAAGCTTCAGGATATCACATCATCAAAACATAGTCAACAATGCATTATGCATATTTTTGATGTTTCGACTTTTATTTGTTCAGTTGTACACTGGAAAAATTTATAAGCTCTTTTAGCTTGTTCCAACTCACTAAATCTCAAATTAGATAATAAGCATATTTGGTGAATATTATGTCAACACAAGGTGGACAAGTTCCGGTTCTAGTACTAAAAGAAGGTACTGGACGAACAATTGGACGAGAAGCACAAAGAAGTAATATTATGGCTGCAAAAGTTGTAGCTGAAACAGTAAAAACGACGTTAGGACCATGTGGAATGGATAAGATGCTTGTCACTGGTATGGGTGATATTGCAATTACCAATGATGGTGCTACTATAATGAAAGAGCTTGACGTTCAGCATCCAGCAGCAAAAATGCTTGTAGAAGTGGCGAAAGCTCAGGATAATGAAGTTGGCGATGGTACAACAACTGCTGTTGTTTTATCAGGTGAATTACTCTCTAAAGCTGAGAGTCTATTAGAACGAAATGTACATCCAATTATTATTATTGATGGCTTTAAAAAAGCAAGTGAAAAAGCTCAAGAAATTCTTGATACTATTGCAATGCCTGTAGCTTTTGATGATGACACATCCATCAAACAAATTGCTATGACTTCTCTTAACAGTAAAGGTATCAATATTGCTCAAAATCATTTTACAAAACTACTTGTCGATGCAGTTAAACAAGTTGCAGAAAAAGTCGATGGCAAATATAAGGCTGATCTTGACTTAATTAAAGTAGTTAAAAAACACGGTAAGAGTCTTGATGAATCTGAGCTTGTCAAAGGTATGGTGCTTGATAAAGAAGTAGCAAGTTCTCAGATGCCCAAAATCATCGATAACGCTAAAATCGCTTTACTCAACGCTAAACTTGAAATAGAAAAAACAGAATTCGATGCAAAAATTAACATTGAAAGTCCTGAACAGATGCAACTTTTCCTAGATGAAGAAGAACACATGATAAAAGAAATGGTTACAGCAATCCAAAAGTCTGGTGCAAACGTTGTTTTCTGTGAAAAAGGAATAGATGACATGGCGTTACACTTCCTTAGCAAAGCTGGCATATTGGCAGTAAAAAGTGTCAGTAGCAGTGACATAGAAAAACTTGCTCGCGCAACAGGCGGAAGCATCGCTGCAAACGTAAAAGACCTCACAGCTAACACGTTAGGTAACGCTAAACGTGTAGAAGAAGTCAAAATTGGTGATGATAAACTTCTCTATATCCATGACTGCAAGAACCCCAAAGCAGTAACCATTGTTATTCGTGGCGCATCAAACCACGTGATTGATGAAGCAGAACGCAGTCTACATGATGGTTTATGTGTTGTTCGGAACGTAATTGAAGACGGTAAAATTGCTGCAGGTGGCGGCGCAACAGAAGCGGAAATCGCAAAAGGTTTACGTTCATACGCAGTTAAAGTGGGTGGACGTGAACAACTTGCAATTGAAGCGTTTGCTGACGCAGTAGAAGCAATTCCACTAACCCTTGCAGAAAACGCAGGCTTAGACCCAATTGACATCATGGTTGCATTACGCAGTGAACACGAAAAGAAAGACAGTAAAAACATGGGTATTGATGTTGTCACAGGCAAAATTGTTTGTATGTGCGAAAAAATGATAATCGAACCCTTACGCGTAAAGCAACAAGTTATCAAATCAGCCACAGAAGCCACTAACATGATCCTTAAAATTGATGATTTAATTAGCATCAAAGGCAGTAAAATGCCTCCTGCACCACCAGGTGGTATGGGTGGTATGGGTGGTATGGGTGGTATGGGTGGTATGGGCGGCATGGGCGGCATGCCGTATTAACCCCACACTTTTTCTCTTGTAAATTTTAACTCTACTTTTATCTCACCTGCATGTTTTTACTTTTTGATTAATCAGATTAAGTGTTAAGCTTATATTTGGAGACATGTACTTTTAAGGTGACATGCCTTAAGGCTGTTCTGGAGAATCTAAATATGAAGCACCTAAAGATTTCAGCGTTTGACTGTCCTGATGCTTGGTTTAAAGCTTTAAACAGAATTTGGTATGAAGGCGATATTTTCCCTGTCGGATTTGGTTCTGAAGAAACTGAAACAAAAAAACTGAACCTCACAATTGAAATCGAACATCCTGAAAACAGACCACTTGTGAGTGATAAAGCATCATGTGATTTCAAATATGTACAAGGATATGCCCTTGAGTATTTGTGGTGTGGAGAAAAACAAAAAGACGAAACATACACTTATGGCAGTCGGTTGAACCATCCAATTAACCAAATTGAAGAAGCCATAAAACGTTACACTGAAGAACAAAAAGATCGCCAAGTCACCATGGTCATACGACTTCCAACAGACATTAAAAAGTTTGACGAACACAACAACAAAAGTGAACCCCCATGTTTAAGCCTAATTGACACTGAAATTTTAGACGATAAACTACATTTAACCTGCTACTTCCGCAGTTGGGACGCTTTCGGTGGTTTACCCGCAAATATTGCAGGCCTACAACTATTTAATGAATCATTTGTTAACGAGATAAACGAAAAAAGCAATTTAGCTTTAAAAACAGGCAAACTGATTTTTCACAGTAAAAACTGCCACATTTACCAACGCCAATATAACCTCATTAAGGAATTACTTGAACCCAAAGACAACATCAAACGTATGGCTAAAACAATAAAAGACAAAAAAGAAACCTAATTTTCTTCCCTTTATAAATTTTGAAAAACTTAGACCATCTTCAATAAATTTATAACTATCAACACATAAATTATGTTAAAACCACATAATTGACATATATTAATGTCTTAACTGATAAAAAAATGGAAAAATAATCACTTGAGTTGCGAAATACCGTGGGTACTGTTGGTATACAACTAGGTGATGACTCGAATGCGCCTGCTAATAAAGTTGTTAAGCCGTATTTTTCTTTTATTAAGGCGGATGTTTGGTTTGGGTCTGCG
>JGI24702J35022_10000043_pt1 | contig 52570 bp, 46 predicted proteins | sample TergutTh196P4_FD_35022 | JGI IMG/M metagenome (IMG submission 35022) | reverse complement strand
CGACTATTAGGTTCTACTTTTTTTTGAACATAAAGTACATTTTGTTCCATAAATAAAAATTTTTTGTGAATAAGAAGTGCAAAAATAGAATTTTTAGGTTAATTATCTTAGCGATAAACAAAATTTAGACAAAAATTTATTATTAAATACAAACGTTAAGACCAAAAAACTGAAGTTATTATTTCACTGTACTTTGTATTTCACCTTGAAAAAGTTTTGTAAAAATTATTTCACCTTTGGTTACTTGATCTGCATTGCAAATTGCTTTCCCATTTTTCATTGTAATACTGTAACCGCGTTTGAGAATATTTTCGGGATGTAGTAATTCTATTTTGGTTTGCCATTGATTGATATAATTATTCTGATTATTAATGTATTGAATCACGTTGTTTTTAATTTTCTGCATAATATTTTGTACCTCGTTATTTTTTTTACTTAAATATTGAATTGAACAATTATGAAAACGCTGCCCTAATATTTGAATCTCTTTCTCTTTTTGATGATTGTATTTTTCAATCTTCATTATTATTTTTTGGTTTATTTTGTCAAAGAAAATGAGATTTTTTTGCATACTTTCATTTGCTTTAGTTATCATTTTATCTTTACATTCATCTACTTTAATAGAGAAATTATGGTATTGTTGAATTAAAAAGTATGCAACTTCAGTAGGTGTAATTTTGTTTGCAAACGCTACCATATCTGTAATAGTTTCGTTAGTGGAGTGTCCAATTCCAGTGATTATGGGCAGTGGAAAAGTAGCCACTGCAGAAGCTAAGTTATAATCATCATAACAACTCATACCAACGTCTCCACCACCACCACGCACAATTACTACACAATCAAACTCTGTCTCTCGTTTTGCTATTTCTGTTAAGCGGTTTGGAATGGAAACCAGTGCTTTATCGCCTTGCAGAAGGGAGGGAAACAGCGTCGTGTGAAAGTGATAATTCCATGTATTTTGTTGGAGCGTGATCATAAAATCGCTGTAGCCTTTGCTGGTCTCTACAGAAATAATTGCTATTTTTTGGGGAACTAACGGAAGTGTTTTTTGTTTGTTTAAATAAAAAATCCGCTCTTTTTTCAATCGTTCTATCACTTCGCGTTTGTTCTTAGCCATCTCTCCCAACGTATAAAGAGGTTCAATATCTTGAATTTGCAAACTCAATCCATACTGTCCGCTAAACTCAATGGTAGCAAGACACAAAATGGAAATATCTTCTTTCAGCGGTTCGCCGGTAATGGCAATAAAACGTTCATGAATATTTTTAAATTGACTTGACCAAATTACGCCTCGCAACTGCGCTTTAATTTTTCCTTTTTCTTTCTCTACCAACTCAGGGTAACAGTGTCCAGAATGTGGGTAATAATTGAGTTTTAATATTTCTGCCTTGATATAATACGCCTTGTTGTAATTTTTTGCAATAATATTCTCTATACTTTTGGTTATTTCCGAAAGAGCATAAACAGGATGGTCTTGAAAAGTTTCACGCTGATACAATGATATATTTTAGTGGGGGGTTATGAATAATAGGTGAAAATACTGAATTCCGAATTTTAAAATTAAACGCGGCAAATATATAGTTAAATAGGGAATTATTTAGGTATTTTTGTTAATGCTTAATCGAAAACATTTTTTATTAATCTCTTCCATCATTAAGAGTCCACTTATTTGATTTGCAATAGTAAAGGGTAGTTTTTTTATGATTTTGCGAAACGGATAAATGATTTTGATGAATGGTTTTATAAAAGGAGCATATTGGATATGTAAATGGGCATAAGCTTTCCTAAATCCAAAATTTTTCTCTCTAAATTCTTGAAAATTGGTTTGATGATATATATTTCTACTTCCTCCACAAAGATATTTTCCTTGTTCAATTTCTTTTTTGAAATATTGATATACAAAATACATGATAGCAAGATTTACTCTTTTTCTTTCAAAAATAGGATTTGATTTAAGCGTAACCAATTCTATATAAGTATCATTTTTTTTAACCAGATAATAGGCGGCTAATTGTTTTTTTTCTTTATCAAAAGCACCAAAAACAATTCCTTCCCTTTCTATTACATCTTTACAAAAACGATCTTGTTCGGTATTAAAATTCCCTGTTTTATGATAAGTTTCCCATGCAGATTTATGAATCTGATACATTTGAATTGCATACTCCTTCACATCAATAATACTAACATCAAAATTTTTGATTGCCTGTTTTAATTTTGTTCTACGATTACTACTGATGCTATCAATTTCAAAAGTTTTATCTAAAATACAATACCACCATCCTGTTTCATACCCACAATCAAAATGTGTTGTCCAGCAAGCAAAAAGTGGACGATTTGGTTTGTATTTTTTCCACACAGATTTATCTTTTAATAATTCAACATCTGCTTCTTCATGTGGAGCGCAATTTGAGATCAAAGCGTGATTATAATATTTCCATTTTGGTTTATTTATGCTTTGTAAATGAAATGTTTGCATAAAATTTAGAACTCTTTAAAAATTTTTGGCGAAAATAATATTAATTTGCAGTGAATTATCAAACCATTAGTCATATAATTATGCCAACACTTGTAACAATTATTCTCCCTTGCCGAAACGAAGAAAAATACATAGAAGCTTGTATCCAATCATTGATTTACAACCAATCAAAAGATTTTCAGTTGGAAATTTTTGTAGTAGATGGAATGAGTACAGACAAAACTGTTGCAATTGTACAACAATTTATTAACCAGTTTCAATTTATTAAATTGTTACATAATCCTGATAAAACAGTTCCCTATGCTATGAATTTGGGGATTTCTCATGCATCGGGCGATTTTATAGTTCGTGTTGATGCCCATGCCTTTTATCCCGAAAATTATGTTTCTACTCTTGTAAATGCTTTGATTGAATTAGATGCCGATAATGTGGGCTGTGTTTGGTATACAGATGTTCAAAAAAAAAATAATAAAACGCTTGCCATTAAAGAGATACTTTCTCATCCTTTTGGTATTGGAAATGCACTTTTTAGAATTGGAATTGAAAAAATTACAAAAGTGGATACGGTTCCTTTTGGCTGTTTCAAAAAATCTGTTTTTAATAAATATGGACTGTATGATACCCGCCTTACCAGAAATCAAGATATTGAATTGAATAAAAGAATTTTAAGAGGAGGAGGTGAAATTTTTCTTATACCCGGTATTGAATCTGTCTATTTTGCACGTGAAACATTTACTGCCATTGCCAAAAATAACTATAACAACGGATTCTGGAATATCCTAACATTAAAATATACGAGAACATTCTCTTCTTTATCATTACGCCATTTTGTACCCCTTTGTTTCATTTTATCGTTAATTATTCCACTTATTTTTAGTTTTTTATACTCCTCATTAGGTTGGATATCTTTGACGTCATTCTTTCTTTATCTTGTTTTTCTCATGACTATTTGTGTTCGGTTGTCCATTCGTAAAAAACTGAATTTTTTTTATTTGATTTGGAGTTTTATTACATTGCATTTTTCATACGGAATGGGGTCGTTGGTGGGGATTTTTGGATTTAGATAAATTTTTGCCTGTTTTCTCACTTTGCACACAAAGAAAATATTCACATATTTTCGTCAATAACTACATGCTTAACAAAAATTTTGTTTCTTTGTCATTCTAATTTAACAGTAAATCAAATTTATGAATCCTTTGTTTCCATCTCACGTTTATCAAAATAGAAGAAATAGATTAAGCGCTTCATTTTCAAATGGATTAGCACTTTTTTTAGCGAACAATGAGTCCCCTGCCAACTATCCGGAAAATACGTATCATTTTCGACAAGATAGCAATTTTTTGTATTTTTTCGGACTAACACTGCCCAATCTTGCCGGAGTTATAGATTTTGAGAATAACAAATCAATGCTGTTTGGTGATGATTTTGAGATTGGCGATATTATTTGGATGGGCGACCAACCAAAATTATTGGATTTGGCTACCCAAATTGCAGTGGATGAAGTACGCCCACTAAAAGAATTATCCTCTTTTTTAACAAACAAACAGGTATATTTCACGCCTCCTTACCGTGCGGAAAACAAAATTGAGTTGGCGCGTTTGCTCGGAAAAAACATGGATGAGTTATCTCCTTCCGTTGAATTAATTAAAAAGATTGTTGCACTTCGCGAAATTAAATCGTCCGAAGAGATTGAGCAAATGGAAGAGGCAAACGAGATTGGCGTTATTATGCACAAGATGGTGATGAAACGGTGCAAATCGGGAATATCTGAAAAAGAACTTTTTGCTATGGCAGAAGGAATTGCGCTAAGTATGGGTAATGGAGTTTCTTTTCCTGTTATTCTTTCACAAAACGGACAAACGCTGCACAATCACGACCATAGTCAAATTTTAGAAATAGGCAGACTTTTGTTAACGGATGCCGGCGCTGAAAATGTGATGAATTATTGTTCCGACCATACGCGCACGATTCCTGTTTCGGGAAGATTTTCAACTATGCAAAAAGAGATATATGAAACGGTTTACCAAGCCAATATGGCAGCTATAACAAACTGTAAACCCGGAATACAAAACTTGGAAAATCATAAAATTGCCGTGACCATGATTACCGAGGGATTGCAAAAAATAGGATTAATGAAAGGAAATGTGGAGGAATCGGTGGCGCTGGGTGCGCATGCGCTTTTTATGCCACATGGATTAGGACATCAAGTTGGCTTGGATGTGCACGACATGGAAGACTTTGGCGAAAATTTTGTTGGTTACGATGAAACCATCCAAAGAAGTAAGATTTTTGGATGGGGCGCATTACGTATGGCAAAAACATTGCGACCCGGACATGTTATCTCCGTAGAACCCGGAATCTATTTTATTCCGCATCTTATTGATATTTGGAAAAAAGAGAGAAAATTTGAAGCGTTCATCAATTATGATAAAGTAGAAAAATATCGTAATTTTGGCGGAATTAGAATCGAAGACTGTGTATTGATTACAGAAGAGGGAGGCCGTGTATTAGGTCCTCATTTGCCCAAATCTGTAGCAGAAATTGAAAATATTTTAAAAACATAATTACTCATTTATGAAAAAAATCAGTTTTATTATTTGTATTGGATTTTTTACTCTTTTATTGCAATCCTGCACTCATACATGTACTTGTGAAGATCCTAACGGAGTTGTTAAAGAATTAGAAGTAGATCCGTCAGAAAATTGCAGCGCGCGCTCCAGCGCTGAGTTAGGAATATGTTCTTAAATTCATATCTAAATTACTTTTCTCATGAGAAAGAAGCGAGAACTTCAAAATATGGGAAAACCTAACGGGTTTTTTGTTAAAATAGTGCCTGCTCATAGAGAAGAATGGGAAAAAGTAGATTTTATTTCGTATAGTTTTTTTTCTTCACCTTTTGGGAAAATGATTGTTGCCTCTGTATCGCAAGGAGTTTGTTATGTGGGATACGCTATTTCCCGCGAAAGCGCTTTACAGGAATTAAGTAGCAGATTTCCTTTAAATAGTTTTAAAAAGCGCAAAAACAAACAACACGAGCATGTTAGAAAACTTTTTGCTGGCAAATGGGAAAAAAGAGAAAAATTGTTATTGTGTTTGAAAGGAACGGAGTTTCAACTTAAAGTTTGGGAAGCTTTATTACAAATTCCTGCGGGCTCACTATCAACTTATAGCAAAATTGCATCTGCAATTGGTTTTCCAAATGCGCAACGTGCAGTGGGAACTGCAATAGGCAAAAATCCAATATTATATCTTATCCCCTGTCATCGCGTAATTACGCAAGCAGGAAAATTCGGAGGTTTTTATTGGGGCATTGAAAAGAAAATGGAACTTTTGAATGCAGAAAATGCAGGTTATTTGCACTTCGTTTCATAAGTTATTCCATCAATAACTTTAGGTTCTGTACTAAAATCAGCGCAACTAAGATTGGATTCTTTTACAAACTCACCTTTATAACCTTTATCCAGTTTGCCATCAATGTAATGTTTACAACTACAGTATTTATTGCATGAAAAGGTTAGAAATACGCATGCAACAAACGAAAGAATTACAATTTTTTTCATAAATAGATCTATTAAATAATTATTTTTTTCAGTGGCAAAGAAAGAAAATTTATTAATATAAATGGTAAAAAAACTAAAAAAATGTTTACATCATATTATGATAAACATTAGTAACATCATCATCTTCTTCAATCCGGTCTAAAAGTTTTTCTACTTCCGCTTTTTGGTCGTCGGAAAGCGTTTTCATATCATTCGGAATTCTTTCAAACTTAAACTCTTTGATTTCAAAATTGTTTTCTTCTAAATGTTTTTGTAAAGGTCCAAAACTTTGAAAATCGGCATAGATTAAGATCGTATCATCCTCTTCAAATATTTCATCCGCATCAAAATCAATGAGTTCTAATTCAAGTTCTTCTAAATTCACGTTCTCTTTTTTTCCCACAGTAAATCGGCACTTCCGCTCGAAGATAAAATCAAGCATCCCTTGTGTTCCCAGCGTTCCGTTGAATTTGTTAAAATAACTTCGAATATTCGCCACCGTTCGCTGATTGTTGTCGGTAGCCGCTTCAATCACTACGGCAACCCCGTGCGGCGCGTAACCTTCAAAGATCACTTCTTTATAATCGGAAGTATCTTTTTCAAAGGCTCTTTTAATAGCGCGCTCCACATTATCTTTCGGCATATTTTCCGAGCGCGCGTTTTGGATTAACAATCTAAGTTTGGCGTTAGAATTTGGGTCAGCCCCTCCTGTTTTCGCTGCCATCGTAATTTCGCGACCAAGTCGGGTAAAAACTTTAGACATATTTCCCCAACGTTTAAATTTGCGTTCTTTTCTAAATTCAAATGCTCTTCCCATAGTAAAAAATTATTTTTTTAAACGATATGAATAATAATTTATTTTTTTTTCTCTTTTTTTCCGAATACGGTAACATTGATATATCTTTTCGGATTATTTTTAATATCCGAAAGCAGGTCATCCAAACTTTGCAGGGTATTCCCTAATTTAATGTACAATTCATCTTCATTCAGCAATTTGGCTACATCACCTTCTCCGCTATTAATTTTTTTCATCACTTCTTCCACTTGAACAATTGTATTATTGGCATTCACAATCACTTCGGCAACGTTAGTTTTGGCAATAGTATCTGCAATGTGGTCAAAATTGGCAATAATATTTTTCAATTCAGGGGATATTTCTTTAAGTGTAAGAGAGAATGCTGTAATTTCAGTTACGATTTTTCCTATGTTACTTTTATTTTGATCTACAATTTTATCTAATGAAGCGGTAACAGATTCAATATTTACAAGGGTTTGCGCTAATTTTTCGGCGCCGTTTTGGTGCGTTAATACATCTTTAAGCGACACGGCGATTGTATCCACAGAGACAAGGATATTAATGATTTGATCTTTCATCGCCTCTATGCCATCTGTAAGTTGCGGCACTAAACCGCATACGAGTGTGTCGCCGGGGTTTGCAAATTGCGTATTTTTTCCAAGTTCCAAGCGCACAATAATTCCACCCAGCATATCTCTTGTAGTAACATCAAATCGCGAGTCAATGGGTAATCTCACATTTTCATTGATTACATATTCTGCCAAAATTTGCACAGGATTGTGATTAATGAGTTTTACTTTTGTAACTTTTCCGATGGGATATCCTTGTAGATACACGATGGCTCCGGAATAAAGCCCACCGCTATTTTCATATACAGAATAATAAAACTCTTTTTTGCTGAATGAATCTATTCCTTTTAAGAAATTTGTTCCGAAATAAAGAATAAGAATAGCTAAAATGCAAAAAACAGCAACCTTTATGGATTGTGCATTTCGTTCAGAACGTTTTGAAGATTTGTTTTTTTCTTCCATTTTTAATTAATAAAGGTGCAAAGATAATAGAAATTCCTATTTTTGCAAAATTTTTTGAATAAATAATGCAAATCATTGATCGTTACATATTTGTAAAATTCATCGGCGCATTTTTTTACGCGCTGTTACTATTTATGGCGATTATTGTCGTTTTTGATTTCGCAGAAAATGTTTCCCGTTTTATGGATTATAAAATTTCCTGGATAGATATTATTTTTAAATTCTATCTAAATTTTATCCCCTATTTTTTCACGCTCTTTATTCCTCTTTTTACTTTTATTAGTACGATTTGGTTCACTTCCAAACTTTCTTCAAATAATGAAATCGTTGCCATTTTAAGCGGAGGCGTGAATTTCTACCGTATGCTTTTACCCTATTTGGCAGGCGCAGTTTCTATTGCAATACTCGCTATTTTTATGTCAAATGTAATCGTACCAAAAGCAACTTATAATTTAGAAATATTTAAGAGTTTGAATATGACGCGATATTTCAAAACGACCTCCAACTTTCACATTCGAAACTCTTCAAATAGTTATATTTACGTGGATAGATGGAATGTAAAAGAGAAAAAAGGATATATATTTTCTTATGATGAATTGGGAAACTCTTTCGTAAAATATAGAATCTCCGCACAAGAGATTGTATTCGATGATTCTTTGAAAATGTGGAAGTTATATAACTACAAAAAACGTATTACTACCAATCACGGAGAAACGTTATATAGCGGAACTCAAATGGATACCTTGTTTAATATTACTCCGTTAGATTTATCGCAAGATGAAAAAGCATGTCAAGTAATGACTTTTCGAGAAATTAGAAAATATATACGCGAAGATAGGGAAAAAGGAGGCGGAATGTCGAAATTTTATATTATTGAAGCCCATAAAAGAATAGCAAACTCGCTGGGTACTATTATAATGACATTGCTGGGATTAAGCGTGGCTTCCCGAAAAAACCGGCGAGGAGTGGGCGTTCACCTTTTCTTTGGTATTGCGCTGGCTTTCATTTTCGTCTTTATGCAACAAGTATCCACCGTTTTCTCTATTTACGGTGGACTTTCGCCCGCTTTAGGTACATGGATGCCCAACATTATCTATTTATTTGTCTGCCTGATTATGATACAAACTTGTCAAAAATAACACTTAAAATAATACATATTAGATGATTACTTTATTAAGCGATTGGAAACTGAGGGATCCTTATATTGGAATATTTAAAGGACAATTGTTAAAACAATTACCCGATGTGCAAATAGTAGATATTACACATCATTTAGAGATGTTTAACCTGTCGCAAACGGCATTCATACTCCAAAACAGTTACACTTTCTTCCCGAAAAAAAGTTTACACATTGTTCTTTCCTGTTTATCTTTTTCAAAAGACACAAAACCGGTATTGATTTTTTATAACGAACATATTTTTCTGGGAGAAGATACCGGAATTTTTTCTATGATGTTTGGCGCAGAAAACAGTTGGAAAGCCTTTCAATATAACGGCGATATGTCGCTCAGCGCTACAGAAAAATTAGCAACGATGGCTTCGTGGGTTTTCAAAGATACTTATCTTAAAAACACTACTCCACACACTCATTTAAAATTTCAAATCAGTAATTTGTCCGAACCCGATTATAATGAAGCGCAAAAAACTATTTCCGGAAAAATTGCCTATATTGATTCTTGTTGCAACGCCGTTACCAATATTCCCGTTTCTATGTTTGAAAAGATGGGAAAAGGAAAATTTACCGCTACGGTTGCTTCTAATGCACGCCCGTTAAAAATTACCCGCTGTTATCCTTATTACAATGCTCTTGAATCTGAAGTGTTTTTGGTGTACAATCGTTTAGGATTTCTTGAGATTACTTTATTTAAAGGAAATATTGCCGCTCTATCCGATATAAGTGTGGGAAACAATATTGAAATCAAATTTTCGTAATCTTTATATGATAAAAAAAATTATAATCCTGTTGCTTTATTTATGTTGTTTTCTTATATGCAGCGCGCAGGAGGAAATGATTCATCATCATATTCATTATGAAAAGGATACAATTTGCTCTCATTTTCATGACTCAATTTCTATTGATTTTGAGGTAAGTAGAGATTCCGGATGCGATTATTTGATTACACAGTTGTTAAATCTTTCCAATACGCCGCCGGAGGATTCGTTATCTTTTTTTTGGAATCTGTTCAACGAAGATTCTACCATCAGTTTTATTTTTACCGAAGAAAATCCTGATGTTTTTCTTAGTGAACCAGGGATTTATCATTTGTGCTTAATTATTACAAACAGAAATGGATGCGCCGACACCCTGACTAGGTATAATGTAATTTCGTTGGATAAAATGCCCCAAATTAACTTTTCATATACTCCCGAAAATGCCTTGTTTGCAGAATATTTTGGAGAAGTAGAATTTACCAATCTTACTGATACTGAATTTTCTATTGATTCTACAGTTTTGTGGTACTGGGATATGGGCGACCATGTGATTAATATTAAAGATTGGTCTCCTGTTCATCTTTTTAGTTCTTGGGGAGATTATCATACTACTTTTCATTTGAAAACCAAAAACGGGTGTAAAGTTGCCCTCACTAAAACGGTAATTATTGAGGGAGAACTTTTTTTCCCAGATATTTTAAAAAAAAATTCTGATCTTAATTCCTCCATCTTTGCCATAACAAACCTCAATACCAATATTCCAAAAGATGATCCTAATGAATTTAGAAACAATTATTTATTTATATATAACGAAAATGGAGAAAAAGTGTATGAACGAAAAAATTATGATTCTTATATAAAAAATGATGAGGTTGTAAAAGGGGTTTACGTATTAAACGCTGCAGATTTGATGGATGGGGAATATTTTTACTCTTTTTACTATAAAGGAAAAAGTAAAATGATACATTACAGTGGAATGTTTTTAGTTGGGAAATAATGGAATCGAAAAATAAATCTTAAACTTTTTTGTTATTACAAATTTTATATTTTTGCCGTTGTATGAAAAAAATTTTATTCTTAAAAATTATTAATATGAAAAAACTTACTTTTTTATCGCTGATTGCGCTTGTAGCGCTTATTATGAGTAGTTGCGGATTAGGAAAAATGGTTCCTACTAACCAAGTAAAACTAAAACTTGAAAACCCTGATTTAGAAAATCAAGGCGGAAAAGTTGAGTATGCTGTGAAGGGAGAAGTGCCACCCAAATTTATGAAGAAAAAAGCAACAATAGATCTTCAAGTACCTGTGTTTATGAATGAAGACGGTAGTAATAAAACAGAAATTAAATCCATTAAATTAGTGGGTGAAAAATCTAAAGAAGAGGGTACCGTAATTTCCTTTAAAAATGGCGGTACTTTTACTGTTTCCGGTAATTTTCCTTTTCAAGAAAAACTTGCCGATAAAGGAATCTACGGCGTAGGTACAGCAAAAGCAGGAAAAAAATCGTTTACCTACCCCCCGCTTAGAATTGGGGAAGGTATTTCAAATACCTCCTCCCGAATTGGAATGAACCCCACTTTGAGCGATAAAGCAGGAAATGGAACAAACCTCCTCTATGCCGCCCATAATTATGAACCCGAATTTGAAACACAAACCGGTAATATTTACTTTGAAGTGAATAGATTTGACTTGAACTGGAATCTGAAATTAAATAAAGATAATGACGCTAAACAAGTGTTGGCAGATTTTAAAGATTATCTTTTTAATGCTTTTGAAACCAACAAAAAAATTCAAAAAATTGTGATCTCAGGTTGGGCTTCCCCCGAAGGCGAAGAATCAATGAACCAAGGACTCTCTGAAAAACGTTTCGACCAGGGTAAAAAATGGTTAGATAAACAAATGGAAGAGTGGAGAAAAGAGTACGCCAAGAAAAATAAACTGAAACTCAAAGACATACAACTTCCTGAAATAAAGTTTGAAAACAACGCCAAAGGAGAAGACTGGTCAGGGTTTGAAGTTGCTGTTGAAAAATCGAACATCAGAGAAAAAAACCAAATCTTAAATATCGTTCGTTCTCAAAAAGAATCTTCTGAAAGAGAACAAAAAATTAGACAAATGACCGATATTTATGTGGAGATTGCTGACATTATTTTGCCTCCGCTCCGCCGCGCTGAAATTGGCATAACCTGTAATAAAAATAATTACACCGATGAAGAGATTAAGGAGTTTGCTTTATCCGATCCCTCAAAATTATCAGCCAACGAAAAAATGTATGCCGCAGCCCTAAATACCGAATTAAATGTGAAAGAGATTATCTATAAAGATATTATTTCAGACGACGCTTCCCAAAATGATTGGAGAGCCTATAATAATTTGGGTATTCTTGCTGTGAACGATTATCTGCAAAACGCTGATAAAGGAAACTTGGAAAATGCTGAAAATTATTTAGATAAAGCCAATGCCATCTCGCCAAATAATGGTATTGTGCTAAATAATATGGGAATTATGTACTTTTTAGATGGAAGAAAAGAGGAAGCTAAACAAGCGTTTGAAGCATCTCAAAAAGCGCAACTTGAATCCATTAAACAAGATTATAACTTGGGAATTTTCAAAATATTAGACGGTGAGTATGGCAACGCTATGCAAAGTATGGGAAATAGAAGTTGCGACTATGCCGTAGCATTATCCCAACTGTTAAGCAAAGATTATGCCGCCGCAAAATCTTCTATTGAATGTGTACAACCGAAAGATGCCAAAGCATATTATTTAGCCGCCGTTATTGGTGCACGCCAAAATAATGAAAATGACGTAATTAACAATCTTTCAGAAGCCATTAAGTTGGATGCTAACTATATATTTGAAGCGCAAAAAGATGCTGAATTTAAGAAGTTTAAAAACAATGAAAATTTCAAAAAATTAGTTAATGTTACTTATAAATGGACTGATTAATAAACTTTAATTTCATTTGTGTTATCTTCATTAAAATTTTTAGTTGATAAACTTTCTCAAACATCCATTCTTCAAAAAGAAGAATGGATGTTTTTACTTTCCAATAGAAATGATGAAATTGCGGGATATGCTTTTGAAAAAGCGCGACAAATTTCAAAACAACATTTTGGAAATAAAGTATTTGCGCGTGGATTAATTGAATTTACCAATTATTGCAAAAACAATTGCTTTTATTGTGGTATTCGTGCTGGAAATAATAAAGTGGATAGATATAGATTAACAAAAGAGGAAATTTTAACCTGTTGCAGTATGGGTAATGAATCAGGTTTCAAAACATTTGTGTTGCAAGGCGGCGAAGACCCTTATTTTACCGATGAAAGATGGATAGATATTATTACTTCCATAAAAGAAAAATATCCGGATAATGCACTTACATTATCTTGTGGAGAAAGAAGTTATGAATCTTATTTGGCGTTTAAAAATGCGGGCGTTGATCGCTATTTGTTGCGCCACGAAACTGCAAACTCGGAACATTATCGCCAATTGCATCCTAAAAATTTATCGGATACTTCCCGAAAACAGTGTTTGTATGATTTACAACAGATTGGGTTTCAAACCGGAACAGGTTTTATGGTGGGTTCTCCTTTTCAAACAGTTGAAACAATTGCCGAAGATATGATGTTTATTTCAGATTTTAAACCGAAAATGTTGGGTATTGGTCCGTTTATTCCACATAAAGATACTCCTTTTGCAGATTTTGATGCAGGAAGCGTAGAACTCACACTGTTTTTGCTGGCGCTTTCCCGAATTTTACTGCCTAAGGTTCTACTTCCGGCAACTACAGCATTGGGTACCCTTGATCCGCGTGGGCGCGAAAAAGCGGTGTTGGCAGGCGCAAATGTGGTTATGCCAAATTTGTCGCCCCTCCATGTACGCGAACAGTATATGTTGTATAACAATAAACTATCTACCGGTTTAGAAGCGGCGGAAGGGGTGCGACAATTAGCCGAAAGTATGGAAACAATCGGGTATCAATTAGTGCATGAGAGAGGGGATTATTTTAACTTCTAAATATAGTTTTGTCATTTTTTCTAAGAATTGCAGAACTTGAGAAATATCTTTAACATCCGTCGGCAAATTAATAATATGTTCTCCCGCAAAAACTGCATTCGGATATAATTCAGATTGAAGTTTCCACTGTTCAAAGCCTTTTTTAACAGGATGCAAAGGACTATTAAACCAATCTCCCAACTCAATTTTGTTTTTTTCAGCCAAACGAAAAACTTTCTCTCTGTTTTTTACGAGTAAAGGATATTTTAAAAAAGAATGATTATCGAATAGCGAGAAAGGTACATGATTTTTATTTTTATTCATCAAATATTCCGTATAAATTTGAGCATTTTCTTTTCTCCGTCTCAAAACAGCAGCAAGCATCTTTAAATTCTGAATCCCTTTTTTCGTTTGAACTTCAGAAAGTTTCATGAAATAATTGCAAGGCATTTCAAGAGATGTAATCTCTTCCCCAGAAGAAGATCCTAAAACCAAATTATGCCTGCTTAAAAAGCGATAAAGTTTAACAAATAGCCAGTAAGTGTTTTTATTTAAAAGTTTTTCTCTTACAAAATAGAGAAGTTTCAAAGAGATACGTTGTTTTAATGAGGGAGAAATTAGATTTTGGTTAATTTTTTGAACTGGTTCAATTAAATCTTGATTATTTATCAACGCAAATCCACCGGTTCCTGTTGAAAAAGGTTTGTTCCACTGCGTTGAATAAAAAGCGGCATCGCAATAGGAACCATTAGGTTTTTGATTGTAATAACCTCCAAAACCGTGCGTACAATCTTCAATCGTAAAAATATTATGCTCTTTCGCATAAGTTACAATTCTTTCAATATCTGTACTTAATCCAAAAGTATTTTGACAAATTATCACTTTTGTTTTAGGAGTAATTTTTTTTATAATTTCTTCAAAACGTGCATTATAAGTTGTTAAATCAATATCCACATACACCGGTTTAGCGCCAAGATAAAGGATGGCATTGGCAACCACCACACAAGTAAAAGCCGGCAAAATTACTTCATCGTCTTTTTTCACACCAAGTGCTTTTAAAATTGCATAAAGTGCTACACGCCCTTTCCAATAAAGAAAAATCTGATTTTCGCAGGCATCTAAATAAGAGGCAATCTCTTTCTTGTAAACGAGTTCAAAATTATTGAGAGATTTAGTTTTCATCTATAAATAAGAGCAATAATTGATTATAAGTTTGAATTTGCAAATTTAAAATAAATTGTTGAAAAAAAAAATTCTATGAAGGAAAAGATGAAGATTTAGCTCAATTATAATAAAAATACGTTTTTGCTGTTTTACTAAAACTATTTTTAATATATGTCAGGAATAAGAAATTTTTTCTTTTCAAGTAAAAAATTAGGCTTCCATATTTTGTTGGCTATTGCTATTTTTATTGTTATTTGCGTGGGCGCTCTTTTTGCTTTGGATTCCTATACGCGACATGGAACGGAAGTGGTAATGCCTAATTTTATTGGAATGAATTCCAATGAATTATTAAAAAAAGATAGCGTTTCAAAAGATTTTATTATTGTTGTTTCCGACTATCTGTTTGATAAAAAAACACCTCCCGGAACAGTATTAAAACAAGATCCCCATGTGGGCGAAATGGTGAAAAAAGGAAGAAAAGTATATGTTACAGTAGCATCTAACGTACCCCCAAAAGTAATTATGCCGGAACTGCAAGATGTGTCCTTGCGTCAGGCAGAAATTATGTTAAAAGCGCTTGGACTTGAATTAGCTCCCGTTATATATAAACCGAGTCCTTATGAAAATGCTGTTTTAGAACAACTGTATAAAGGAAGACAAATTGTATCAGGAACCGAAATCTGTACAGGAGAAACCATAACATTAGTAGTAGGAAAGAATCCAGAAGATTTACCAAATGAAATTGAAATTGAAAACGAAAATATTTCAGAATGAAAAAACATCTTATTATAAAATGTAATAATATATTATTAAGTTTTACCATATCCTTAATCTCGTTTTGGCTTTTGGGTTTTACTGATGCAGTTTTTGCTCAAGAATTTTTAACAGGACTTAAAACAAATCCGCAAATTATTAAAGATTCTAAACAACATACAGGAAATAAAGATGAAATTCAGCCTTTATTGCTCCCTTTTATTGAAGATTTTTCAAATTATACCGGTTTCCCTGATGAAAGGCTTTTTGTTGATTCACAAGCATTCGTAAACCAAACATTTCCTGTTTTTCCTCCTACTATCGGTGTTGTTACTTTAGATGCTTTAAACGAAAAAGGTGAAATTTATCCGCATTTAAACGCTACTTCAAAGGGCGCCGACACATTGACATCGAGATATATAAGATTGGATTCGCTGTTTTCTGATGGAGAAGCGATTAAAATTACGCCGGAAAATTCGGTTTACTTTAGTTTCTATTTTCAACCCGGAGGAGCCGGCATCGTTGGACAAGGTCCTGAAAATAATATCGGAAATACCCCTAATGTAAACGACTCATTAGTATTGGAGTTTGGATATTTGCTTGTTTTGGAAGATACTGCCTATACCGTTTGGAATCACGTTTGGTCAACGTCCGGTTTTAATGTTACGCAATGGACAGCGGAAAACCCACTCCAATATTTTAAACAAATATTGATTCCTGTTACTGATGAAAACTATTTTAGTGAACATTTTCAATTTAGGTTTAGAAATTATGCCAGCCTTGAGCCACAGCCAGGGATAACAGGCTGGGAAGGTAATGTAGATCAATGGCATATTGACTATATTCGATTGGATGTGAATAGAAATGATGATGATGTTTTTACCGAAGATTTAGCATTCGTGCATCCTACTACCTCTTTTTTAAAAAAATATCAATCCATGCCGTGGAAACAGTTCCAATTAACAGATATGGATACTATCTTTACCAACAAACTTACCAATTTGAGTAATGGAGTAAAGGGAGGAAGTTATCAATTTTACATTTCACAAAATGGAGAAGTTGTTCACAATCATATAGCGGGCGCAGACAATGTGAATCCTTATTATACTCATGGAATTGTAACGAATACAGCTTTCGCTTCGCCCGGAATTGATTTTATTCCAGATTTGAACGATACTACTACTTTTAAGATAACTCATGTTTTTCAATATTCTGCTGGTAGCGCTATGGATTTTTGCGTAAAAAATGATACATGTGTTTTTGAACAAAAATTTTCCAATTATTATGCTTATGATGATGGAACAGCAGAATATGGATATTGTTTGAATAACCAATATAATATTGCTAATTTGGCGATGAAATATTCGCTACGGGTTCCAGATGAACTCAGCGCTGTTCGCATGTGGTTTAACCATACTAAAAATGATGAAAATAAAGAGGCTACTTTTAATATAGTAGTTTGGAAAGATTCTACAGATTCTCATGGTGTAAGTGTAAATATTCCCAGTAAAACAAAACTCTATTCTTTAGAGGGTAAAAAACCTGATTTCGCCGAACAATTTCTTGACTTTGTAGAATATAGGTTTGATAAAATGATTTCCGTTTCCGGAGATATATGGATAGGATTTGAACAACAAGGTAATGTGCAATTGAACATAGGATTTGACCAAAACAACGATTCAAGAGATTTTTTCAAATACAATACAAGTGGAACATGGGAAAAGTCTTCCTTTAAAGGTACTCCTATGATACGACCTGTATTCGGAGAACTAAGTAATGCGATCCCAAAAGAAAATATTGATTCATCTATAGTAATCTATCCAAACCCAACGACGGGAGAACTGAGAATTGAAAATGGAGAATTGAGAATTGAGGATGTGGAAATATTTGATATTTACGGTAGAAAACAACTCTCAACTTTCAGCTCTCAATTCCCAACTCTCAACATTTCCCATTTCCCCGCCGGCGTCTATTTCTTAAAAATCCACACCGAAAACGGAATGGTAACGAAAAAAATTATTAAACTCTAATCATTAATCACTAATGTACGGGCGTTGCGCGCAACGCCCCTAAACACTAATCACTAAATGAAATTATCCCTATCCCGTCCGCTCGTTTTTTTCGACGTAGAAACTACCGGTTTAAATATCGGAAAAGATAAAATTATTGAAATTGCCCTACTGAAAGTTTACCCTGATGGTAGCGAAGAACAGAAAGTATGGCGCATAAACCCTGAAATAAAAATTTCAAAAGAAGCTGAAGCAGTGCATGGAATCAGTAATGCCGATCTTAAAAATGAGCCTGTTTTTGCAGAGGTAGCGGACGAAATTCTTCAATTTCTCGAAGACTGCGATTTAGCGGGGTTTAATTCCAATAAATTTGATCTTCCATTATTAGTAGAAGAATTTTTAAGAATAGATAAAGATTTTAACCTGACAGGAAGAATGCGTATAGATGTACAAAATATTTTTCATAAGATGGAACCTAGAAACCTGAGTGCTGCCTATCGTTTCTATTGCCAAAAAGAACTGACAGATGCCCATCAAGCCCTTGCAGATACTCGCGCTACCTTTGAAATATTAAAGGGACAGTTAGATAAATATGAAAATTCATCATACAAAGACACTAAAACGGGAAAAACTACAATATTAGAAAATAATGTTAAAATGTTGAGCAGTTTTTCCACCGAGAATAGAACTGTGGACTTAGCGGGACACATTATTTTCAATGAAAATGATGAAGAGGTATTTAACTTTGGAAAATATAAAGGAGTACCCGTGCGTAAAGTTTTTCTGATAGAACCTCCTTATTACGATTGGATGATGAAAGCTGATTTTCCGCTTTATACTAAAAAAATTATTTCAAAAATTTATAGAGAAACAAAAATCAAATAGATGTAACAATGGATACCGAAAAAATAGTTTTTATTGTTCTTGCCTTAGTTTTTTCAATAATTAGCATGTTATTAAAATCGAAAAAAAAGAGACAACCTATTTTACAGGAAGAGGAATCTGATCATATTTTTGCACAAGAAACAGATTTCTTAATAAATTCAAATTTTGACACCATTTTCGAACAAAATAATGACACTGTTTTGCAGCAAAATGCTAATATCTATTCAAAAAATAGTCCAAAAAAGAAAAATAAGCAAAAAATAGATAAAGAAAATTTTCAAAAAGAAGATTCAAATAAATCTTTGCAAAATATTGATTCAGAGGGAGAAATTGCTTTGTTGGAAGATTTTAATGGGACAGAACTACAAAAAGCCTTTTTGTACGGAGAGATTTTTAAATGCGTTAAAAATTAACTACTTACTTTTTTATTTATTTTTTTTTTGAATTTCTTTATATGAGAAAAGAAATATTTTTATCTTTACGCCCTTAAAAATAATCTTAATAATTTTATGTTTAATATAATTTAATGGCTATGATTAAAAAATTACTCTTTACACTTTCTTTGTGTATGCTGGTTGTGGGTGTTCTCTACGCCCAAAGCACCATTAAAGGGGAAGTAAAAGATCTGAATGGTGATGGGATTCCATACCTCCAAATTCTGTTAAAACAGGAAGGCAGGGTGGTTAATGGAGCCTATACCGATGATCTTGGCGCTTACCAAATCTTTAGCATTCCTGCCGGAACGTATGACATTTCTGCCGGCGGAACATTCAACTGCTTGAGTACATATACCGAAAAAGGTATCTACGTATCAAGTTCTGAGGTAAAGTTCGTTAATCTTACGATTAATTGTTCTTCCACTGAATTGGAAGAAGTGGAAGTACAATATGTACCTCCTATTTTTTCAGCAGACAATACTACTTCATCTTCAAAATTAACAGGAGACGAAGTACGTAAAACACCAGGACGTTCAATTACAGCCGCCCTTTCAAGTTTAGGAGGTGTGGCAAGTGTAGATGGAACAATGACATCAGTGCGTGGCAATCGTAGTGACGGACAACAAACTATTATTGACGGAGTACGCGTTCGCGGAACCGCAGGCGTTGCCATGCAATCCATTGAAGGAGCTGAACTTATTCAAGGAGGCATCCCAGCCGAATATGGAGATGGTACAAGTTTCCAAATTCTTACTACAAGAGGAGTTGCAAAAGATTATCACGGTAGTTTTGAACTACGCAGTTCACTTGAAGGTTATGGGCAAATGTTAGCGGCGGCTACATTATCAGGCCCTATACTCAAAGGAAAAAAACCGCAAGATCCTGCAAGAATAGGTTTCCTTATTTCAGCAGAAGGAAAATATAATATTGATAGTGATCCTGCAAGAGGTGGTACATGGATGGCAAAACCTGAAATCACCCAGGACATTATTCTTAATCCTGTTGAATACAGGCTTATTGCAGATAACTACTATGTTGCATTTTATAATGCAAATAAACTTACAAGTAATGATTTTCAAAAAATAAGGGTACGTCAAAATGCCCAAAATTGGAGTTTTATTGCTCATGGTAAGATAGATATTATGGGAGGCGGAAAAGATTCGCGAGGAAGACCAAAAAACAACTTAAGATTTTCTATAGGAGGCTCTTACGAATACATTAATAGCCTTGATTGGAACCGCAGAACCGCACTTTTTAACTCTGCACAGAACGGAAATACTATTACCAATACACTAAGATTAAATGCAAGATTGAATCACAGAGTTAAAACTGATACTGCTGCAAATGCCATTCTTAAAAATGTTATGTATGACATTAATTTCAACTATACTTTATATAATCGTAAAACCGAAGATAGAAATCTTCGAGATAATCTCTTCGCCTATGGATATATCGGAAAATTTTCAACAGAGAGAGAGAACAATTACGGACCAGATTATTTGAGAATTGAAGTCCAAGAAGGAGACACTATTGACGCGGAATTAATAAAGCTAACTAATTACCTATCACCCAAGTGGGTAACTTTTAATCAAAAAGGATTTTTAAATAATGGAAATTTTTATAATCCTGATTTACTTCCCTATACTCAAAATTTTATCGATTTTATAAAAGAAAAAACAGGTGTTGATATTAATTCAGCCACAGAAGAAGAAAGAAGAATTGTTGAAATATTTTTAGGAGGCTCTTTAGACTTCTCTCAATTTCAAGGTTATTATGGACTTCTAAATGGAGATAGCCCCAATTTTATTGCAAACGGTTTATTTGCACCACCAGGAGATATTAATTCATCTTATATTAAAGCAAGAACAGAAGCAATTGGTGCTAAAGCAAGTTTATCACTGAATATTAAAGACCATGAAGTAAAGTTCGGATTCGATTTTGAAAAACTTACACAAAGAAGTTATCAAGTAAACGCTGCAAGGTTATGGGGACTAATGAGAACTTTAACTTATGGCAGTGCATATTTCCCTTTCGATTATGAACACTCTTACTGGAAAAGCGGTAATCCATATCCTGTTTATGATTATGATGAAATGGGATTTATTGTCATCCTTGATACATTAATGTATCCGGTAATGCCTTCCCTTACTAATTTCGATATGAATCTTAGAAATTATAAAGGCATTAAAGATAATACTATCTATCTTGATATTGACAGCTATGATCCCAATGACTTTTCTTTAGATTTATTTTCAAATTATGAATTACTAAATCAGGGAAATAATTTGGTTGCATATAGTGGATATGATTATACAGGAAAAATTTCAAATAAAAAATTAAAATTGGATAATTTTTTCAGTAACACAGACTTGCACAACAAAGACAAGTATGCTATTGGAGCTTTTGAACCTATATATATGGCATTTTTCTTGCAAGATAAATTTTCTATCTCAAATCTTCTTTTTAGTTTAGGGTTGCGACTTGATTATTTTAATGCTAATCAACCGGTATTAAAAGATCCGTTTCTTCTAAGAGGAGCATATACAGTCCAAGATTTGATTGAAGAAGGGTGGGTAATCCCTATTGATAACTACAAACCTAATTGGATTCCTTATGTATCTTCTGCAGATCAAGATATTGATAATGCACCTCATTCCATTGTTGCATACAGAGACGGAAAAATATGGTACAATTCATTAGGACAAGAAGTTACTGACCCTTCAAGCTATTTAGGTCAAGGGGGACCTGTATTAAGTGAAACTTATTTACCAGGTTCTGTTTCAAAAGTTTCGCAAAAAGCATTTGTAAATTATAAACCTCAATTAAGTTTGATGCCTCGTATCTCTTTTTCATTTCCTGTTTCAACCAACTCATTGTTTTATGCGCATTATAACATCATAACTTATCGCCCAACTAACTTGCAAATTAATCCTATTGCTTATTTATTCATCTCTGAATATAGATCTTCAAGTAGTATTATTGCAAATCCTAATCTTCGTGCGCAACGTACTGTGGATTACGAAATCGGATTCCGCCAAAAAGTAGGTGAAAATGCAGGACTAAGCCTTTCAGCTTTCTATTCTGAAAAAAGAGACCAAATTCAATCATACCGCTATACTGGCGCTTACCCAAATACATATTATTCTTACGAAAATCAAGACTTTGGTACAGTTCAAGGAATTATGTTAGAAATGGCTATGAGAGGTGCAAAAAATTTAACTTTTAGAGCCAATTACACATTATCTTTTGCGAAAGGAACCGGCTCAAGTGCTGGCTCCAATCTCGCCATTATTGCATCGGGACAACCTAATTTGAGGACGCTCACAAATTTAGAGTTTGATCAACGACACAATATTTCTGCCAGTGTTGACTTTCGCTATGGACAAGGTACTAGCTATAATGGACCGGTTTCCGTTAAACAAAAAAAAGGAACAGATACTAAAAAAGAGATTCGTTGGTTGGAAAATGCTGGAGTAAATTTGCTTGTTACTGCTGCTTCAGGAATGCCATATTCTAGATCAGGTATAGTATATTCAGCATGGGGATGGGGAGAAAGAATTGCCCCTCAACTAAAAGGAACCATCAATGGTGCCAACATGCCTTGGATATTTAGATGTGATTTAAGAATTGATAAAACTTTTATGCTAAACTTAGCAAGTAAAAAAAGTAAAACAGAAAGTGGAAAGAGTAATGTAAAACCCGGTATGCTCTCTTTCTATCTCGAATTTTTAAATCTGTTGAATCTGAAAAATATAATTAGTGTTTATGATTATACAGGAAGTCCTGATGATGACGGATATTTGTCATCATCATTATTCAATAGTATTGTTCAAAACGATTTAATTTATTCTATGCCGATTCAATCAGCTAGAAATTACTATCAGATGGTTGTCGCAAATCCATATAATTACAATCAGCCTTTTACAGTCTGTTTAGGTATTAATTTTTCATTTTAATGTTTAACTAAAATATAATATATATTATGAATAATAAATGTAAATTTTTAATTATTTTATCCCTTATTCTTATTTTTGCAACTTTGCAAGTAAAAGCAGAAAAATATAAGGGTCATGTTGTCAAAAAATCCCCTAAGGAAAATGCAAATTGTTTAGCTCCTGCAAATATTACAGAAATTTCCTTAAATAATGTACGAGCTGTACTAAAAACAAATGGAACTATGTGGTTTTTAGAAAATGCTGAATACGAAGTACCTAAGGGATCAGGAAAAACTTCTTTATTTTCATCATCACTTTGGATTGGTGGTAGAGATATGCCCAATGGTCTCGGATCCTTATATTTAGCCGCAATGAGATTTAATCAAGTAGGAAATGACTATTGGACAGGCCCACTGAAAATGAAAGATTTTTCAATTGACCCATTCTCTTGTAGCTACTATGATAAATTTTATCGTATATCAAGAATAGAAGTAGAAAGACATATAGTTGCTTTTGGAAATGACCCATCCTATGTTATTCCTAAATCTATAATAGATTATCCTGCACATGGACGCGAAGGATCAGGTGAATCACGGTTTTTAATGCCCTTTGTAAATGTAGCAGGCGACCCCAATACTTATGAACCCGAATTGGGAGATTATCCCTATTATGACTTTTCAAATGACCTTTGTCCGTGGACAGACATAAATAAAGAAAGGGCTAAACTTTGCCCATGGGTAGATGAAAATGGAGATTGCGACCCTCTCAGTCCAAATCCAATTCCTAATACTTACGCACTGCCAATGCCAATGGAAAGAATAGAAACACGTCTGAATAATGAATACGGATGGGATAACAAAATGATATATGCTGACCACGTGCTGAAAGGAGATGAAACTGTTATTTGGTTTCTTAATGATAATGGAGGACCACACACAGAAACCGGCTGTGTTAATTCTATTGGACTCGAGATAAGAGTGCAGGCTTTTGCTTTTGCAACTAATGACGAACTTAATAAAATGACATTCTATTCCTACGAAATAATTAACAGAGGTTCTACTACCCTTTATGATACTTACTTCTGTCAATGGTGTGACCCTGATTTAGGATATGCAAAAGATGACTATGTAGGTTGCGATATTATTAGAGGTTTAGGTTATTGCTATAATGCAACTGAAATTGATGGAAGTGGAGAAATTTTTGCTTATGGAGAAAATCCACCAGCAGTTGGATTAGACTTTTTTCAAGGTCCTTATATAGACCCTGACGGAACAGATAATCCAAAGTTTGATAAAAATAAAGCTGATGTTCATGGAGACCCGGAAAAAGTAGAATATTGTAAAAGATTTGTGGATTATGTTGTTGGATTAGAAAGAGATAATCCTAATAGTGTGTATGTAGTAGATGATACAGTTGAATTGCGTTTTAATAATCAATTTGCCATCAATGGAGTAAATTTTGGAGATGGAATTGTTGATAATGAACGTTTTGGAATGCGCGCTTTCACCTACCATAATAATGAGCAAGGAGGTATGGGAGACCCTAGTGCTGATTTTCAATATTATCGTTATTTAACAGGACTTTGGAACGATGGAGTACCTTTTTCTTATGGAGGGTCTGGCCATTCTCTCGATGATAATATTCTTTATTGTGACTTTGTCTTTCCAAAAGGTACAGACTTATGTAACTGGGGTACAAAAGGAATTGCTCCGGACGAACAACTGTATGGAGGTGGAGGCTGGAAAGGATCATGGTCGGAAGATAATCCGAATGGCATTGGTTCATCACCCAACGACCCTCAGGATCGTCGCTTTATGCAATCTGCAGGCCCATTTACCCTAATACAGGGAGCATGTAACTATATTACAGTCGGTGTTCCTTGGGCAAGAGCAACGCAAGGAGGCAGATTGGCTTCTGTGGATCTCTTAATGATTGCAGATGATAAGTGTCAAGCCCTTTTCGAAAATTGTTTTAAATTACTTGATGGACCAGACGCACCCAATTTGACAATAAGAGAATATGATCAAAAACTAATAGTATTAATATCTAATAGCCCATTAAGTAATAATGCTAATGAAGATTATATAGAAACTGACCAAACTATTCCCAAAACACTTGAATGGATTAGTGGTGAAACAGACAAAGAATACCGTTTTGAGGGATACCAAATATACCAGGTTATTGGACCTGAAGTAGGCGCAAATGATTTGGATAACCCAAGTTTAGCCCGTTTAATTAGACAATACGATATCATTAACTTTGATGATAAAGGTAATCCAGTTGGAAGACTTATTAATTGGGAGTTTGATGAAAATATGCAAATTGATGTTCCGAAAGAAAAAGTTAATGGAAGCAATTTAGGTATTGAACATTCATTTGAAGTTACGCAAGACGCTTTTGCTACTGGATCAAAACAATTAGTAAATTATAAAACCTATTATTTCATAGGAGTTGCGTATGCTTATAATCAATTTTGGCCATATAGCGTTGACCCAGTTGACGAACATGGATTGTATGGACAGAAACTTCCATATTTAAGAGGTAGAAAAACCGCAGAGGGACAATCAGTTGTACCTATTGAAGGAATTCCACATCCACCATCACTACATAATGGTGGAACTACTCTCACCAGCGATTACGGATCAATACCAAGCATAACGCGTATTGATGGACAAGGAAACGGTGGAATAGCTTTGGAACTTACTAAAGAAACTATTGACAAAATTGTTAGTGGTGGAGATAAAGGTGATTATAGAGTTAGAGAACTTAAATATGAAAAAAACGCAGGACCTCTCAATATTAAAGTAGTTGACCCTTTAAGAGTAAAACCTTTTGAATTTTTGCTTGTGATCAATGATCCTATTATGGATAATGATTCGGTTTCTTCTTCTGCAAAAAATAGAGCAGATGTTTCTGATAATGCCTACTGGATACTTACTATTGACCCAACTGTTTCTGATAAGGAACTTATTGAAGTAGGACTAGTAGATAGTAAGGGTAAAGTAACAAGAGAATTTACTTCACAAACAAACATTGGACAGTTATATGAGCAAATTATTTTCCCGCTGGGTATCTCTATTGGAATTAAAAATGTAGATTTCGTTTCAAGAGACCCAAAAGTTAAACAATATGAAAAGAAAATATTGTCAAGATATAGTAATGATCTCTACCGAATTAAATACGCATTTTATCAATCAGAAAAAATTGATATTAATAATGATATTGTTTGTGAAAAAGGTTTCCCATGGATTACTGGTTTAGTTGACGATAATAAAAATCTCCCCTCAAATTGGATCCGTTCAGGAAATTATAATCTTGGAGTTTGGTCGAATTCTAACACAATAGATATAATAGACACCTTTTATAAAAGAAGATTAGAAGACTTCTTCTTTCACACAACGTGCTTAATACCTGACGGACCAGACGTAACTCAAAAAGCAGATCGTGCTTTTAAAGATTATCTCGGTAAATTTGGAACTGTATGTGGAGGCACTTGGGCGCCTTACGTATTAGCTTCACCTTATGATGGTGGACCTCAAGCAAAATATACAGCACCAGAACCAACTTTCCCTGGAATTAATGAACCTCTTTATGATGGACCAGGTGGCACAGCTGGTGCCTGTCTCGGAACAAATAATTACTATGATTTTACAAAAGTTACTGATCTTAGATGCCAACCCGGTTATAATCAAACTATGATTAATCTTTATTCAGTGAATGTTGTTATTACACCGGATAAATCCAAATGGACAAGATCTATCGTATTGGAAGCTTGTCAAGATCCCGCTTTATCAGAAGGAGGAGCGTTAAAAAATGAACCGAGAAAAGCTAAATCAGTAGGTAAAGATGGAAAACCTGATAATTCCACTGATGGATTTGGCGGTAATGGGGATGAAGGAATGGGCTGGTTCCCTGGATATGCTATTAATATTGAAACAGGTGAACGCCTTAATATTATGTTCGCTGAAAATTCTGATATTACTTTGAATGAAGAATTTGGTGAATATGTTAATGGAAGAGATATGATTTTTAACCCAACTTCAACCTATGCTATTGCTAAATATGATATTGAATATGGACCAATTTCTCTCACTGCTGGAACTCCTATTCCAAAAGTTTTATATGACGAATTTTATGAGTATTTTGGAGCAGAAATTTTATATTACATGGGAATTGAAAGAGTTTGGGGTGGAATGCATTATGTATATGTGTGCGGTAGTTCAGGCAATACCTCGCCAATTTTTTATCTTGCAAGATCAATCACTTCACAACTTCCAACAAATTTCTTAAATAATGCTGTGGGAAGACGTAATTACAACCTGTGGGACACTACCTTTACGCTAAATAACAAAAATTGGGGTGGCATTAAAGGATATATTGACGCAGCAGGAAAATATCCGTATTATGAATGTGGACCATATGATGAATCTAAATGGTTGGTTGAAAAATTTAAACAAGTCCAAAAATTAGGTATCGGATATAACACAATTCTGGAAAGGAAGAATGTTAAAATGCAACTATTCAATAATGTAATGTACACACATATACCATTACAGCCGGAAGATCCGGATATCCAAAAACAATGGATGTCTTGCGATTTAACTTATAAAATTAGAGTTACACGCCCCTATTTAAGATATATATCAAGATGGTATGATTCACCCGAAAAGAGAGATATTGACTATGAAGTACCTGGTGAACTTAACTATCAGGGATTTCCTGTTTTCAAATTCTCTACAAAAGAACTTACACCTGTTTTCGAAGATAGTAGATTATATCAATCTATACTTGATAATATTAATATTGTACCCAATCCCTATTATGCCAGATCTTTATATGAAGGAAATACGCTTCAAACTATGGTTAAAATTACGAACCTGCCTACCAAAACTAATACTTCAATCACTGTAAGTATTTATACGGTGAGTGGAACCTTAGTTCGTACACTGACAAAAGGGGATATCGAAACTACTTTCATAAATTGGGATTTAAAAAATTATGCCAATATCCCTATTTCAAGCGGCGTATATATAATTCATGTAAACTGCCCAGGTATAGGAGAAAGAATGTTGAAATTCTTCTGTACAATGCGTCAAACCGACTTAAATACTTTCTAATCAAATTATTAATTAGTAACAATAAAAATTTAGAATATGAAAAAAATAGATAACACATTACTGATTTGCATCATAATCGGGCTTTTTTCAGTTTCACTCAATACAATGGCTGGTAATAAAGACCGTTCAGGTCAAGCAGGCGCCCAGCATCTTCTTATTGATCCCTGGGCTCACTCTGCCGGATGGAATTCTTGTGGTGTAGCTGAAACACGTGGCTTGGAATCCGTATTCAGTAATATCGCAGGTCTTGCTTTTGTTAAAAGAACAGAAATTTCTTTTACTCACACTCAATATCTTTCTGGATCTGCAGGAGGTATTAATATTAATGCCGTTGGAATTGCCCAAGGACTTACTGCAAAGAATAAAGAAACCGGCAGAAAAATTGATTTAGGTACCTTAGCTGTTTCAGTATTTACTATGGGATTCGGAGATATTATGAATACCACAGTAGAGCAACCAGATGGAGATAACTCCATCTTCTCACCAAAATTAAACTATATAGGTATTCACTATGCAAAATCTTTTAATAGATTTATTCATGGAGGAGTTTCTTTCAAAATTGTAAATGAAAATTCTTCAAGCATTAGAGCTAATGGAGCCGCCATTGATATAGGTGTTCAATATCTTTCCGGACCATACGAAAACTTCAAAATTGGGGTAGCCTTGAGAAATTTAGGTTTACCCATGCGTTATAAAGGAGATGGTATTTCAACAAGAGGTTTGTTGGAAGGTACAAGATATACTTCAACAGTGGAAGAAAGAACAGCCGATTATGAACTCCCTGCTTTACTTACTATTGGTTTATCATACGATTTTCTCTTTTTTAATGTAGAGTACCAAAGAATGAACAAAGAAGATAGAAAAGCAGAAGGACTAACACGTAATGATGCCATACACCGTATCACCTTAGCAGGCTCTTTTATTGCCAATGCTTACTCACGTGACAATTTTGCAATAGGTGTTGAATACGGTTTCATGAAATACCTGCAAATACGCGCTGGATATCTCATCGAAAGTTTTAGTAAAAGAAATATTGATGGTAAAGATAAAATATTCGTAAATAATGAAAATTTATTCTTAGGACCAAGCGCAGGTGTTACCGTAGGAATTCCTTTGGCTAAAAAAGGAAAAGGAAATCAATTACTTTTATTTGATTATGCGTATAGATTCACAAACCTTTGGAAAGGAAACCATTATATTGGTGTGAAAATCGCATTGTAAAGATATATTTCCTTTTTATGTACTAATTAAAGAGGCTTATTTTAAGCCTCTTTAATTTCTTATTTTGTTTATTAAAAATACATTTATAACATGAATAAAATCAAATACTATTCGGAAGAAAGTTTATCAACTTTAAAAAATGAACTTCATTACTTGGAAACTATTGAACGCCAAAAAATTTCAGCCGCTATTGCCGAAGCCAGAGATAAAGGAGACTTGTCAGAAAACGCTGAATACGACGCCGCTAAAGAGGCGCAAGGGTTGCTCGAACTTAAAATTGGTAAATTAAAAGATTTAATTGCCAATGCTCGTATTTTAGATGAATCTAAAATAGATACATCTAAAATATTAATCTATTCTATTGTTACTATTAAAAACTTAGTAAACAATATAGAAATGACCTATACTATAGTTCCGGAATCGGAAGCCGATTTTAAAGCCGGTAAAATTTCTATTAGTTCCCCTATCGCAAAAGGATTATTAGGAAAAGAAAAAAATGAGATTGTTACAATTCAAGCCCCAGCCGGTACGTTACAGTTTAAAATTGTTAATATTTCAAGGTAATATGGAAACAATATTTACAAAAATCATAAAAGAAGAGATTCCTTGCTATAAAATTGCTGAAAATAATGATTATTTTGCATTTTTAGATATTCACCCTACCTCAAAAGGACATACTTTAGTAATCCCTAAAATTCAAAATGATTACATTTTCGACCTGTCCGATGAACAACTTTGTGGATTAATTCTCTTTTCAAAAAAAATTGCAAAAGCGTTGAAAAAAGCAATCCCATGTGAAAGAATTGGTATCAAAGTGATTGGATTGGAAGTCCCCCATACGCACATCCACTTAATTCCAATTAGAGTGGAAGGGGATATGAACCACGGAAAAAAAATACTGAAATTTACCCCAGAAGAATACGAAGAGATTGCAAATAAAATAAGATCAGTTATTAGTTATTAGTTATTAATAAGCAGAAAATTGAAAGTTGAAAATTGAAAATTAAAAATGAGTAGCAATGGGGCACGCCCCATTGTATGAGTTAAGGAGTTAAATTTTAAATCTTTAAATTTTTAAATCTTTAAATCTAAAAGTCTAAAATCTAAAAGTCTAAAATAAATGAACCCAAAAAGTATAATAGAATTAGAACAGATGGCGACGCAAGTGCGGCGCGATATTATCCGTATGGTGCATGCCGCAAAATCAGGACACCCCGGCGGCTCACTCGGGTGTGCCGATTTTATGACTGCCCTCTTCTTCCATATTTTAAATTGTACCCCAGAAAATATCTCTGAAAAAGGAAATAACCAAGATATGTTTTTTATCTCTAATGGACACATTTCACCGGTTTTGTACAGTGTTATGGCACGTAGAGGTTATTTTCCTGTAAGTGAATTATCTACTTTTCGTTTTTTGGGAACACGTTTGCAAGGACACCCCTCGCCCAATTATCAACTACCCGGAATAAGAGTAGCCTCAGGATCATTAGGACAAGGAATTTCGGTGGCAATTGGCGCGGCGTTATCAAAAAAAGCAGATCAAGACCAAAATATTATCTATGTGTTGTGTGGAGACGGCGAACTGCAAGAAGGTCAAAACTGGGAAGCCATCCTTTTTGCTGCCGCCAATAAAGTAGATAATCTTATGCTGATCGTTGATTATAACCAAAAACAGATTGATGGATCTATTGAAAACGTTTGCAATCTAAGTGATTTACAAGCTAAATTTAAAGCATTTGATTGGAATGTGGTAGAAATGCAGGGAAATAATATGAATGATATTTTAATAAAAATGAAAGATGCTAAAAATCTTACACATAAATTGAAACCTACTGTGGTTATCATGCACACTGAAATGGGTATGGGCGTTGATTTTATGATGGGAACGCACAAATGGCACGGTTCCCCCCCAAATGATGAACAAATGAAGTTAGCATTAGAACAATTACCTGAAACTATTGGTGATTTTTAATAAAATTCAGGGGCATGAAAATAATTTATAGATACCTCTTTAAAAAATTTTTTGGACCTTTCGCCCTCACTTTTTTCTTTGCATTATTTGTCTTGCTTATGCAATATTTATGGAAATATGTGGACGATTTAGTAGGAAAAGGATTAGAAATAAGCATTATATTAGAATTTCTTTTTTATGCTTCTGCAAGCATGGTATCATTAGCTGCCCCTTTGGCAGTTTTGTTATCTTCGCTGATGACATTTGGTTCACTGGGAGAACAATATGAACTTATTGCTATGAAATCTGCTGGAATTTCAATTAACAAACTTATTTTTTCATTAGCGCTCTTTTCTGTTCTCATTGCTACCGGATCTTTTTGGTTCTCGGATCAAGTGGCGCCAAAAGCATACTTTAAAACAAGAGCGTTGTATAGAAATATTATGGATCAAAAACCAACATTAAGTATTGAAGAAGGCGTTTTTTATGATGGCTTTGATAATTATAGCATTAGAGTAGGAAAAAAAGATAGAAATAATACAGATATTTATGATGTTTTGTTATTCGACCACACCAAATATCAAGGAAATACTACATTTACGTATGCAAAAAGAGGTAAAATGATTATTACCGATGACCAAATGTATATGCTATTCTACCTGTATGACGGTTTTTATTGGGATGAGAGTTCTAATTCCAACTCCGCTTCTAATAATCCTTTGCTTCGTACTACTTTTTCAGAACAATATAAAAGATTTGACATCTCTTCTTTTAAATTTGAAAAATCTCAAGAAAACTTTTATACAAAAAGCAATCAGGCATTATCTAATGCTGAACTAGTTAGGATGATTGATACTGCGATGATAGCGGTGGAAAGTAATAACGATGATATTATGGCAAGTTTTTTATCCTCCTGTTATTGTTTTAATCATTTTATCTATCCTGAAGATACGCCAACCTATAATACCGATCTCCCAAATATTCCATTTCAAGAATTGAATAATAAAGAAAAATCTGACGCGCTTGATAAAGTTCTTGCTATGAAAAATGATTTTACTAACGCGCTAAATATGAATATGGAATATAAAAAATACTCCTATTCAAACATTGCTTCCTATAACACGGAGTGGCTAAAAAAATATGTTCTTGCAGTGGCTTGTATTATTTTCTTTTTTATTGGAGCGCCGTTAGGGTCAATTATTCGTAAAGGAGGTATTGGTGTGCCGTTAGTTATCACCGTAGCATTTTTTTCTACTTATTTTATGCTTTCCATTTTTGGAGAAAAAATTGCAAAAGGAAGCGCAGTACCCGTTTGGTTTGGAATGTGGCTCTCTACTTTTATATTAGTTCCTGTTTGCGCATTCCTCACCTACCAAGCCTCCGTTGATTCGGCATTATTGTCAACAGAAGAAATTCATAAAAAAATCCAACAAATCAATCTGAAAAAAATATTTACCAAGAAAAAGAATGAAAATACTGCAACTTACGCATAAACCCCCGATGCCCTGTATTGACGGAGGTTGTTTGGCAATGAAACAGATAACTTCATCCTTTCTCAATGCAGGTAACATAGTTAAAGTAATTTCAATAACCACAGAAAAACATCCGATTATTCATTCTGATGAAACGACTCGCTTTTTTAACCAAACACAATTTCAATCGGTTTTTATTAACACAAAAATAAAATTAGGAAAATTACTAACTTCTTTTTTTAATAATAGTTCTATTCAAGCCAACCGTTTCTATTCCAAAGAGATGGATAATAAATTAATGACGGTTTTATCAGAAGAAAAATTCGATGTGGTTATTTTAGAATCTATTTTTGTGGGACATTATATTGAAACTATACGAGAATACTCCCAAGCACGCATTATTTTAAGAGTGCACAACATTGAACACCTAATTTGGGAAAGATTATCAAAAAAAACAAAAAATCCGGTAAAAAAAATTATTTACAAATATCTGTCTAATTCCTTAAAACGGTTTGAATTATCTTTATTTCATAAAATTGATGGATTTATACCTATTACGGAAGTGGATCATCAATTTTTTAAAGAAAAATTTCCAAAAATTAACAGCATGGTTATTCCGTTTGCCGTAGATTTATCGAATTATCCATATAAAGAACATAAAATTAATAAAAACAGGATTACTTTTTTTCACATTGGAAGTATGAATTGGCAACCTAACATTGAAGGAATGAATTGGTTTTTAAATAATATTTGGGAGAAAGCAGTTGCAAAATATCCTAACATTTTTTTAATTCTTGCAGGAAAAGGAAACAAAAAAGTATTTGAAAACAAAAGTTATACAAATGTGCAGATTTTTGATTTTGTTGAAGATGCGCAACAATTTATGAAAGATTATGATATTATGATTGTGCCGTTATTATCAGGAAGCGGAATGCGGATTAAAATCATGGAAGGAATGGCTTTGGGAAAACCAATCATAACTACCACCACGGGAGCAGAAGGAATTGAGATTACCGATAAAGAGAATATTTTCATTGCAGATACGCCCGAAGAGATGATGCAAGTTATTGAGTATTGTAGAACTCATATTGAAGAATGCGAAACAATAGGCAAAAACGCTCGACAATTGGTTGAAAATAGATACAACCAAGAAAAAATTACGAAAGATTTGATAGCTATCTTATATTCATAATAATTCTTAATACTTAATTTGATATGAGTAAAATTTACACCAAAAGCGGAGATACAGGTTACACCTCGTTGGTAGGTGGAATTAGAATAAAAAAATCGGATGCAATTCTTGATGTTTACGGAACTTGCGACGAACTCAATGCGCACATCGGGGCATTAATTGCTGAAGTAAATATTCCATTTTTAACTGAAATACAGGAAAAAATGTTTTTCATAGGGGGTATTGTAGCTACGCCAGTTGAGAAATATGGACAGTATTGGAAAGAGATTACATGGCATCCTTTTTTAACAAAAGTTGAAAAAGAGATAGATGAAATGACAGAAACTCTATCTCCATTAAACAATTTTATACTTCCGCAAGGGTCTCGTGCTATTGCTCAAACACATATTTGCCGCACTGTTTGCCGGAAATTAGAGCGAAAAATGTCTCATTTTAAAGCACAGTCAGATACTTTTTTAATGATGCTTCAAATTACAAATAGATTGTCAGATTACTTCTATATTTTAGCCCGATTTCTTCATAAAAAATTTGAAATTGAGGAAAAGTATTTAAAAATCAAATAATTAAAAAAAAATCAAAAACCGATATTCTTATTTATTAAAATTTATTTTTGCGCCCCACAAAAACGAAACTGATTAATACCTTATTTTATGTATTGGACGTTAGAATTAGCCTCAAAATTGGAAGATGCACCATGGCCTGCTACAAGAGAAGAACTAATAGACTTTGCTATGCGCTCAGGCGCTCCTATGGAGGTTATTGAAAATTTAAAAGAGATCGAAGATGAAGGTGAAACGTATGACAATATTGAAGACCTTTGGCCCGATTATCCTACCAAAGATGATTTCTTTTTTCATGAAGATGAGTATTAATTTTTTTGCAAAAAATACTTTTCTTTGATAATTACTGATTTTTATTTTTAAACAGCCTCACCCCTTCTTCCAAAAATTCTAAATATTTTTCAACGTTTAACTCGTAATAAAGAGGTCCAACCAAAAGATTCCCATCGGTATCCGCAATAATATAACAGGGTTGTGAATTTTCTTTGTAACGGTTTTGTTCATAAAACATCGCTTTTTTCCCCAGCATAGTAATTGTATTACCATTGCTATCCGTAATATAATCTTCAGGAAACAATTTTACTACCTTATCATCAACATATTGGGCAACTACTACAAATTTTTCTGCAAATTTGGCACGCACGCGTTTGTCTGACCAAACTGCTGCTTCCACATTGCGGCAGTTCACGCAACCATGTCCAGTAAAGTCAATAAACACCGGACGATTTACTTTTTTGGCCACGCGGAGCGCCTGGTCTAAATCGAAATATCCAAAAATACCGTGCGGCAGGTGCAATTTGTCAGCATAATGCGGTTTTTCCCATTCCTCTTTATCATTAGAAACTGTTGAAAAAGTGGCAGTTTCTTCTCTCACAATTTTACTCACGTCAAAATCTTGAGTGGGCATGGGGGGCAACCAACCGGAAATTGCCTTCAACGGTGCGCCGAACATACCTGGAATAAGGTACACCACAAACGTAAAAGTAAAAATAGATAAGATATATCGAAACCAACTTTTTTGTACCGGCATTTCGTCATCATGAGGAAATCTAATTTTTCCAATCAAATAAAGTCCCATCATGGAGAAAATCACGATCCAAAAGGCAAGATATACTTCGCGGTCTAAAATACGCCAGCCGTAGGTTTGGTCGGGAACATTCAAGAATTTTAATGCAAATGCCAATTCCACAAATGCTAACATCACTTTCATGGTATTCATCCAGCCGCCCGATTTGGGCATCGTTTTTAACATACCCGGAAAAAAAGCAAAAAGGGTAAAAGGCACGGCAATGCCGAGCGAAAATCCTAACATACCAATAACGGGTTTCAAAAAAGAGCCATCGGCAGAGTTTAATGCTACGGCGCCCGCAATGGGCAAAGTACACGAGAAAGAAACCAACACCAACGTTAATGCCATGAAAAACACCCCAATAAGTCCACCGCGACTTTCCATTTTTGCCGATTTATTAATCCAACTGCTCGGTAAAGCAATTTCAAAATATCCAAACAGAGAGATAGCAAAAACAACAAAAATAGCGGCAAAAAGAATATTAGGGATCCAGTGTGTGCTGATAATATTTGCAAAATCAGGTCCGAAAATGACTGATAGTAAAATACCCAACAGTAAGAAAATGATGACAATAGAAACTCCGAAAAAGAGTGCATATCCTTTTGCCCGTTTCTGCATTTTTAAGAAATAGGAGATGGTCATAGGTATCATGGGAAATACGCAAGGCATAGCTAAACCAGCCAAACCACCCAAAAATGCAAGTAAGAAAAAAATCAATAAAGAATCATCAGAATGATGTTCCACATTATCACTAACAGTTATAAAATCCTCTGTTTCTTCTATTTCAGTCAAATCGTTTTCTAAAATTTCAACATCTTCAACAATATCTTCTACCTTTATCTTTTCAAACCCGGAAACAGTAAAACTAAAATCTTGGTCTATCGCTACGCAGCGTCCATCAATACATGCTTGACCGGAAAGTTCCCCTTGCACATTAAAAGTTTCATTCGTAAGTACTTCAATTTTTTGCTTAAAAGTAACTTTTTTTACAAAAACGAGCGAAGTATCGCCAAAAACGGGGTCAAAATGTTCTTTGGGTTTGGGCTCCCACACTTTGCCAATTCTTTTATAATTTTTTGAGGTTTTAAATTCAAAACTCAAAGGAATCTCAAATCCAACATGATTTTGAGAGTACAAATGCCACTTGTCTTTAATAGTAGCAATAAATTGCAGTTCTGCAATTGAATCATTGAGTTTTTCAGTTTTAAATTCCCACTTTACGGGGGTTTCCATTCCGCCTTGTGAAAAAACGGTAAAATTTAAGGAGAAAATAAAAATTGCGAATAAGAGAAGATACTTTTTCATAAAAAAATTATTAGGCAACAAAAATATAGTTTTTATTGCACCCCTATTTTTTTCAAAAATTTCCTCTCTATAATCGGATTGATGGGAAACCCTTTGTAGCGCAATTCAAAATGCAAATGAGGGCCGGTTGATTTGCCGCTGTTGCCCCCAAGACCAATGGTTTGCCCTACTTCAATTTCCTGATCTACCTTTACTAATATTTTATCTAAATGAGCATAAACCGTTTCACTCATATTGTAGTTTCGGATTACTACTACATATCCGTAAGTTTTGTCGTACTTGGCGATACGTACTTTTCCGCAAAAAATGCTACGCACAGGATCCCCAATCTTTACTCTGAAATCTACTCCAAAATGTTTTCCGCCGCTTCGCATTCCATAACCGGAAGTAATCTCTAATGGTTTGGTTAAGGGGGAACACAAACTGTCGTTGAACGAAAAGGTATTTACTTGCGCTCCTTCCCGCAACGAACGAAAATCAATGAATGTGGTAGAAAAAAAATTGTAAAAATCGGCAGGCGCAGGCGGACAATGTTCACTCACTTTTTTCTCGCCCGACCATTGCTGCGGAAGCAAAATATACGCTTCATAGAATTTGATCATCATTTCTATCGTACTCTTTTCATTCTGACAATAAGTAAAATAACTTCCTGTAAGAAACAAAAACAATAGAAAAAATTTTTTCATGATGATGAAATATTAGGAGATATTTACAACAAAAGGCAATATCCCCGATGATTTCAAAGTAATCTTGTTTTGAAGTGTTTCTGCCAACGAGTCAAGATTTTCCAATTCACGTAAATAACTATCGTTTTTTAATTCTATTGAAATTTGAATAAAATCTGTTTTTTTATCCATTACAATATTTTCAATCTCATTACCTAAAATTCCTTCTTTAAAATAGAAAGATTTGATGAAAACTGTGATGTCGGCGGGGGTTACCAATCTATCTTTGGTTTGGAAATAATATTTTGCAATTGCTTCTTTTTGAACGTCATCTTTCATGCCATTTCTGCCACCTTTCGTTTCCATGAGTAAGGAGGTTTTATTTGTGTCGCAAACCAAAGGGGTTTTAACCGGTTTTGAAAATGGTTTAATTTCGTTTCCAGCAGCGCCGCAAGTAGTTAAATATTTGAGATCTACCTTACTAACTTCATCTTTATTCTTCTTTAAAACAGCAAAAAAATGATCATTGGTTATTTTTTCTTCCGCTTTATTTACAATACCTCTAAAATCATCCATAATCTCTTTTAACACATCCAACTTATCGGTAGCGCTCAACTCTTTAATATTCTGAAATGCATAATAATCGGCATAATATCGGTACAACATTTCCTGCATCTGTTCAAACAGTTGCGTTGCATTATAGCGTTCTACGCCATGTTGCCGAATCAAAACGTTTTCCATATCTTTTTCATAATCTTTATCATACAAAAAATTCAAAAAATGATCGGTTTCAGTAGATAGATCTTTTACCGGATTTCTTTCATTTATTGTAACCTCTTTTTTATCCACATTCACAATTGGAATACAGTTAATTTTCAGTATGTCATTGGAAGAAACAGCAGAATTAAAAGTAACTTCCAATTTCATATTGGTTTCCTCTTTTGCCATTATCTCTTTGCCATATTTTCCAATATAGTATAATTTGGTGGAATGGGTTAAAAACAGTTCTTTCCAATAATCGTAAGTTCCAAACAGATAATAATTTTGATTCAGGAAGAGATGTGCGTTGCTGAACCATTCTGTAAAAGGAAATTCATGGTAAAGAGAGGGTTTTATTAAAGGCAGTTCTTTGTTATTATATTTAATAGTTTCAATATAAATTTGTTCTGGGGTATCAATATAGATAGAAACACCGGACAAAGAATCAATAGGTTCGGCAGCCTGTAATTCCACTTCCCATACATTTTCTTTTGTTTGCTCCACCATTGTTAGTTTCGCATTGATAACCTTAGTATTTAATAAGGGAGTGAAAGAAATTTTTTGTTTTTTAAGATTGATAAAGTCAAAACCGCAAGTTTCGTCCATCATTTTTTCTTTACACCCCGCTTTTAATCCGATTTCAAGCAATGAAAATGCAGGAATGGGTTTAATGAGATGAAAAGGAACGGTTCGGTCAATCAGTTCTCTAACCGTTTCTTCTTCAAACCTGTCTATATTTTTTTGTAGATGATATGCCTGAAACGACATGGCAGACAACATCAGATTGATAACGGGGTCGTTTTCCAAACCCGCCACATGACGACCCGTTTTTGCCCATTGGTCAATAATGGTTTTCCTTATTTCCTTGTTATATTCTTCAAATGTTTTCATTGTTATTCCAAATAAATAATTCTATATTTTGATGATATTCTTTTTTTGTATCTATGATGATTCCTGTTACGGAGATTGTAATTTTTGATTTAATCTTGTTGTATTCGGTTTTTACTTCTACGTTTTTCAATCGGGGTTCAAACAGTTTGATAGATTTTTCCAAATCTTTCGCGTAGTTGTTTATATTATCACTTTTTCCTCCAATTTTTTTTCCTTTAATTTCATCTTTTGAACTTGGATTATGGAAATGACTGTTTTCTAACGAGAACCCGAATCGTGCATCGGGTATAAAACTGCCATTGTGCGATCCAACCAATAATTTGATAAAATCGCTAATAGAGGTTTTCAAAAATTTTTCAGCGCTATCTTCATCATAATCAGCATCAAAAGTGATACAATTGGTTTCATAAAAATTATCTTGCGAAAAATCTAAGGGTATTTTAAATCCGCTCATAATATTCAATTATACTTTAATTTCAAAAATATTCTCTACTTCCACCGGTTTTATATCAAAAATGGTATCTACATCAACAAAACAATCGTATCCTAATCGCATCATTTTTTCTATCTCATTAGGGTTAAATTGTTCATTAAGAAAACTTTTAAGCGTATAATTTTCTTCCATTTTGTTTTCATTTTTTAGATGAATGTAACAAATCCAGCACATTTTTTTCATCAAAAGGATCCACTCTTCCGGCGATTTTTCAGAGTTAAAACTATTGAGTTCTAATTGAAGTAAACTTATTTGAAAGAAATTTGGATCATTTTTAGGGTATTTTTCAATGATTTTATGTATTAGATTTTTTATTTCAATGAATTTTTGGCGTAACGAATCCACAGCATTTAGTGCAATAGATGGCGGAATGTAATGGTTATCAATTTCCCAATCTTCATTATTTTTATAAATTTTAAGAACAGGCATTCCATATTTAATGGGTTCAGATGTATTTTTTAAGGTAATACAATAATCGGAAAGCATATAGAGTTCTTCTTCATCTTCGGAAGTTTTATTTTTTTGATTTAGCGATAAAACCACATAACATTCATTTCCGGGCGCATCGTTTATGGGCATCTCTTTTTGAAAGTGATCCTCTTTTTCAATATTTATGATGAATCCCTCTTTTGTAATGGTTTTACACTCCATTATTTTTATCATTAAAAGATTGTTTGCAATCCTTTTTTCCATAATAAAATTATTTTCGGGCAAAACTCCATACAAACGGGAAGCGAGAAAAGATGCTAAAAGATTTTTTTCGGAAACGTGGAAATTGTCGGAGGCTATTAAAATGTCGGGCGTTATCACCAAGCCTCTTTTCCAATTAATTCTATTTTGCTTTTCCATATCTATAAATTTGTGTTATAATCAAGTATTAATTCTTCCCCCAGTATGAAGCGCTGTTGGTAATCTTTAATTTGAAAGTCGCAAGTTAATTCAACGGGAATAAACCATTTTTGTAAGAAATCAAAAAACGGAATCAGCGCTTTGCTCATGTTCATGTACTCTTCTTTATTCATTTTTTCTTTGTGGATGATAAAACGTTTTTTTAATGGTTTAATTTCTTTGATTTCAATTTTATCAACAGAGAGAATATTTTTTAATAAATCAATAATTAGCGGGAAGTTTCCTCTAATTTGGCTTACAAAAGGGAGGAGTTTTTTTAATGCGTCAATATTTTTGTCGGGTTCGGGTTTTGAGTTTTGATGTTCGGGTCTAAAAATATTGTTTGCTTGTGTGTTTATAATGAGTTCTATTTCTTCTATGAAGAGTTTTTGAAAAATCTCATTTCCTATTTCTGCTAATTCATTCTGTTTTTTTTCTAATTCGAGGTTTAGTTTAAAAAATTCTGTATCAAACGGTTTAAAAAATGCGAGGATCTCTTTTTTCTTTTGTGTAAGTTCTTTATATTTTTCGTTGAATTCAAAATAGCGTTTTCCTTTAGGTCTCAGCATATTTTCTTCAAAAAATAGTTTTTCGGGCAGGAGGTGAAAGATTCCGTCTCTTGATAAAGTGATAGTGGTATGATCTTTTTCAATATCTGTGTTTAACAAATCCGGCTCATAATTTCGTGAAAAGATTCCGTCCATTTGAACATTCAGATCTGTTTCGATGTTCATTTGTGCCATTTGAGTTTCGGCTCTAATTTGCATGTTGATTTCACTGTGATTTTTCATACCTATTTACACATTTTTGGACAAGTATTATTTTAAATATATATTTCTTTACAGAATTTTTTGCAAAATAACACAAAATTATCAAAATTCCATTCTTTCAACTCAAAAAAACCGCAAGAAGATTATGAGAATGACCGTTTGGAAGATCTTTTTGATGAACATTGGAACGATTTTGATCATTGGTAATAATTAGACAGGATTAAAGGAATGTTTCAAACTGTTTCAGATCTGCCGAAAGTTCTACATAATTGTATCCTTTTTCAGTAGTTATCTGTAAAACATCTAAACAGGGTATTCCAATTTTGTTTAAAGTTAAATCAAGGTAAGGAAACTCTTCGTCAATATCTTCATACGCGTGTTGGTAAAGTCCTCCGTAATTGATAGATAAAAATTCCAACTCTTTCGATTCATCTATAAAGTTTGGAATTTTTGATGCAGGCAGCATGGCGCTGTACCTTGTATTATCTGCCCTTGAAGCAAGATAATCTACAAATTTATCATTTCTCAAATTAATAGTAACCGATTCAACGCCAAGAGTTTTTTTAATGATTTGTAAAGCGTTTTCTACGGTTGTTTCTGCGCTTAGGGTAGGTATTTCGATAATATTTTCCCAAAATTCATGCGAAATACACTCATTGTTGTAAGAACTGAATTGAAAAGCACCGGCTTGCAAATTTTTTCCTTCATAATGAAACATACTTCCAGCAAGAGAACTAAATGCGCCTGATTGCAATTCTTCTCCATGAATAATTTTCATTGCCTCCTGTGCCTGAACGGCGCCTATGATTGAGGCGCTTACGGGTGTAGTGGCAACGCGTCCGCGCTCGGCGCTTCCCTGCGCAATTTGCGGACAGGAGGTTCTTTCATAATCTCTGGCTGCATCTGTATTTTCTTCTTCCGAAAGGCTACATTCATAGCAACTTACATCTCGTTTGTAAACCGATACCTGTCCTTCCAAATCACCAATTCCTCCTTCTATCCAGGTTTTTCCGGCGCGGAAGCAAAGGCGGTTGAGGAGTACGCGGGCGCGCAAACTGTCTAAACACCCTAACACTACATCCATTCGGCGATAGATGCCCAGTCCTACATTCGTCGCCAAATCTCCGCAAATAGCCTGCACATTTATAGTGGGGTTAATTTCACGCAAACGTTTGGCAGCGATCTCAGCTTTGTAGTATCCTTTGTTGGCGTCTTCCGGACGAAACAGAATGGAACGGGTAAGATTGCTATATTCTATTTGATCAAAGTCCACCACAAAAATATTTCCTACGCCAAAGAGGGCTAAATTTTTCAGTACTTCGTTTCCCAGTGCGCCGGCGCCTACTACTAATACTTTGGCATTGCGCACTTTGTCAATTTTAAACCAGGAAAGGAGCGGAAACACATCCTCACCCCATTGTTTTGTTTGTTTTTGAAAATCAGTATCCATATTTTTTATAATTACGTTGCAAAAATACGGTTTTTAACCGAGATATTCTTTATCTTATTATTAATAAAAAAATAGATATTTGCACTCCTTTTATAGAAAGCGTGCGTTCTCTTTAAAAAATTTGAATGATTGAATCTGAAAAACAATATTATAGCATTAGCGAAACAGCTGAAATGATGGGGGTAAAAACTTCACTTTTGCGTTCATGGGAAAATGTTTTTGAACTTATTAAACCTTTTAAAAATCAAAAAGGAACACGGTTTTTTACCCAAAATGATTTGGAAGTCATCCGCACAATACAATATTTAACTAAAGAAAAAGGATATACTTTGCAAGGCGCCAAAGAAGTAATTCGTGGCAATTATGCAAAAGTTGCTACCCAAGCAGATGTAATACATAAATTGAACATGGTGAAAGATTTTTTATTGGAAATTAAAAATAACTTGTAATGGACTCTATAAAGATGGTTGACCTAAAAAGTCAATATGAAAAAATAAAAAAAGAAGTGGATGATAATATTTCTCAAGTAATTGAAAGTACGGCTTTTATTAATGGACCCAAAGTAAAAGAGTTTCAAACCCATTTAGAAAATTATTTAGATGCAAAACATGTAATTCCCTGTGCCAACGGCACCGATGCTTTGCAAATTTCTTTAATGGCTTTAGGATTAAAAGTCGGTGATGAAGTAATTACTTCCCCATTTACCTTTATTGCCACTGCAGAAGTTATTGGATTACTTGGTATTACATGTAAATTTGTAGATGTAGAATGGGACACATTTAATCTGGATGTTTCACAAATTGAGCAAGCAATTACCTCAAAAACCAAAGCAATTATTCCGGTTCATCTTTTTGGACAATGCTGTAACATGGAGAAAATAATGCAAATTGCTAACAAACATTCTATTTTTGTGATAGAAGATACCTGTCAGGCAATAGGTGCTGATTTTATTTTCAGCGCAGGAGAAAAAAAGAAAGCAGGAACCATTGGAACCATTGGATGCACCTCTTTTTTCCCCTCTAAAAACTTAGGATGCTTCGGAGATGGCGGCGCCATCTTTACTAACGATGATGAATTAGCAAGAAAAATGCGCGGAATTTGCAACCACGGCATGTTCATACAATATCATCATGAACTTTTGGGCGTTAATTCCCGTTTAGATTCTATTCAAGCGGCAATATTAGACATAAAGCTGCAATATTTGAATGAATATAATACCGTACGCAAAAAAGCGGCAGTTTTTTACAATAAAATGTTTGAAAATCACCCAAAAATTGAAACACCTGTAATTTCTTCATTCAGTACGCATGTTTTTCACCAATATACGCTAAAATTGAAAGAGGTAAATCGAAAAAAACTCATTGAAAGGATGAAAGAAGCAGAGATTCCTGTGATGATTTATTATCCCATCCCGCTGCATCTGCAAGAGGCATTTGCTTATTTAGGATACAAAAAAGGAGATTTTCCTGTAGCTGAAAAACTGTGCGATTGCGTTATTTCTTTACCCATACACACCGAACTGACAGAAGAACAGCAAAAATATATTGGGGAAAAATTGTTAAATGAAATGAAATGATAAAAATAACCGGTATTGAAAAAAGTTATGGTACGTTAAAAGTGCTTAAAAGTATTGATTTGAAAATTAATGAAGGAGAAATCATCGCCATTTGCGGTGCATCGGGAGCAGGAAAATCAACGTTATTGCACATCATGGGAACATTAGATAAACCGGATAAAGGCGAAGTGGTTTTTGATACTACCTCTGTTTTTAAACTGAATGATGAAGAATTGTCTCTTTTTAGAAATCAAAATGTTGGTTTCATTTTTCAGTTTCATCATCTACTACCTGAATTTACTGCAGTGGAAAATGTTGCATTACCTGCCATGATTGCAGGAGAATCTAAAAAAAATGCCATAAAAAAAGCGCAAGAAATGCTTCAAATTATGCAACTTTCCGAGCGTTTTCTGCACAAACCTGCACAATTATCGGGAGGCGAACAACAAAGAGTTGCCGTTGCAAGAGCGCTCATCAATAATCCAAAAGTGATTCTTGCGGATGAACCCTCCGGAAATTTGGATACGGAACATGCTAAAAATTTGCATCAGCTTTTTTTTGAACTCAGAGATAAATTAAAAAAAACATTTGTAATAGTTACTCATAATGAAGAACTTGCAAATCTATCGGATAAAAAAATAATTATTAAGGATGGTAGAATATAATCAAAAAATGAAAATCGGGCTCATTGGCTGTGGATACCTCGGAAAAATTCATGCAAAATGTATTAAAGAAGTAAAAAACTTAGAATTAGTTGGCGTTTACGATATTTCTAAAGAAGCAGCGGAAGAAACTGCGAAACAGTTTGACACTGTGGCTTATTCAAATTTACAAGAATTAATTGTCCATTGTGATGTTGTAGATATTGTATCGGCTACCATTACTCACTTTGAGTTGGCACAAATCGCTATCAAGGCAGGAAAACATTGTTTTATAGAAAAACCGCTTACTGCAACTGTTGATGAAGCAGAAAAATTAATAAACCTCGCAAAAAAACATGATGTAATGATTCAAGTAGGGCATGTGGAAAGATACAATCCCTCTTTTATTGCCGCTTTACCCCATATCTCAAACCCTCTATTTATTGAAACACATCGATTATGCAAGTTTAATTTGCGTGGTACAGATGTTTCAGTTGTTCATGATCTAATGATTCACGACATTGATTTGGTTTTGTCCCTTATGCAAAGTGAAGTTATTGCTACTCATGCTGTTGGATATAAATTTTTAACAGATTCTTTAGATATTGCAAGCGCACAATTGCATTTTGTAAACGGAGGTGTTGCCAACCTGAATGTAAGTAGAGTTTCTTCACAACCTGTACGCAAAATGTGCATCTATCAACCGAAAAATTACATTACTGTAAATTTTCAAGAAAAAAAGGTAGAAAAAAATGAATTTGATAACACACAAACTATTATTACAGCAATTCCTATTATGGAGCATAATGCAATCGTAGAAGAGTTGTCTGACTTTATTCACACAATTCAACACAAAAGAGTACCGAAAGTTACTGTGAGTGACGGATTAAACGCTTTGCGAATTGCTGATAAAGTGTTTACTGTAATTCTACATCAAAATTACCATAGTGTAAAATAATAGCGATAAAAAGGCGTTTTTTAAACATGAAAAAAAATTACTTTTTGTTTGTTATAATACTATTTTTTTTACATATTTTCTCTTGTAAAAGACCGGATATTACCCCTGCTTACCTTTTTTTATCTGCTGAAGATTTTAAAGATTGTATTGATGTTTCTAACTTTAACAACGAATTTGATACCTCTTATGATGACAATGAATTGGATGTTGTTAAAAAACAGTATTTTAAAGATGTATTTGTAAGTCTAAATGGAACAGAGTTAGGCTATTGGCAACTTCCGTGTACAATACCATTGTTACCCAATTATTCAAATGAAGACAACATTAGAATAGTACCTTGTGTTAGGGTTATAAATACAGTAGTAACTACTGTTCAATATCCTTTCGTAACTCCGGTTGTATATTTTTTTGAATTTGAAAGAGAAAAAATATTTAAAGTACCTAAAATTGAATATAAATATGTGCCTAGTGTAGAATTTCCTATATTAGAAACATTTGTTCAAAGTATTAATTTTAAACCAATTGAACCTGATACAGTTAGCATGAAAATTTGGCAGGATGAAGCGTTAGAAAAAGATATTGGAAGAATTGTACTTAAAGATTCAGTGTCTTTTTTTGACGTAGGAACTTCCTATTTTTATTTGTTGGGGAAAGGAGAACGCCAATTTTGGGAAATCTCATATAAATCAATTAATGGACAAATGACAACCTATCTTAATTTTCAAAATACAATATCAGGTATAACGTATCAAAGTATGGTTGTTCTTCCTTCAACAAGTGGGGTTTGGAAACATACTTACATTGATATTACAGATATCATCAGACAAGCATGCGATGTAGCCTCTCAAGTATCTGTTCGCTTGGGAATAAGCGGTAATAAAAATAATGACTCATTCGATGCTGAATTTTATTTTGAATATGTAAAATTAATAACAATGGCAGCCCCTTATTATTAATAGTATGAATAAATCTCGTAAACTCTTTTTTTATGTTCTTTTCGATATTCTTTCCGCTGCTTTGACGTGGTTTTTCTTTTTTATTTATCGTAAATACAATGTTGACCATTCTGTCTTTAAACAATTTACAGCATTTATTCTTCAAGACTCTAAACTATATATTGGAATTATAGCATTGCCTTTTTATTGGGTTTTTTTACATACTTTTATAGGTGCTTATTCAAATCCCTTTAGAAAATCTCGTCTCAGGGAATTGGAAATTACCATACTCACTACTTTCTTCGGAACTTTGATTTTTTTCTTCGTCTTTATTCTTGACGATATCGTAAATAAACCTTTCGACTATGTTAAATATTTTGCTATTTTACTTTTTCTTCAATTTATTCTAACCTATATTCCTCGTGTGCTTATTACAACAATTACTATTAACAAAATTAACAGTGGAAAAATTGGATTCAGAACTTTAGTAATTGGGAGTGATATTGTAGCGCTAAATGTCTATCAAAATATAATCAAACAAACTCCTTATGTTGAAAAATATATTTTAGGATATATTAATGTTCCTGAAGAACAGGATGAATCAATTGCCTCTAAACTTCCTTGTTTGGGAACACTTTCTCATTTATCTTCTATTGTAAAAGAACATCAAATAAAAGAATTGGTTATTGCCGTGCAAAATGGAAAACGAAAATTATTAGAATCCATTATTACTTCTATTGATGATAATCATGATCTTACGCTTAAACTTATCCCGCAATCGCAAGATTTTTTAATTGGAAATGTGAAAATTTCAGCCATTTTACAAGAACCTTTAATTTCAGTACCTACAAACGATTTGCCTGTTTGGCAGTATTTTGTGAAGAGGTTTATGGATGTTACTTTCTCTATACTTGCTATGTTAGTGCTACTTCCACTCTACATTTTTTGTATTATTGGTATAAAAATCTCATCAAAAGGATCAATTTTTTATTTACAGGAAAGAATTGGACTCAATGGAAAACCATTTCAAATTATTAAATTTCGCTCTATGGTGGCCAATGCGGAAACAGGAACTCCGCTACTCTCCAGTAAAGATGATCCGAGAATCACAAAATTTGGACACTTTATGCGCAAAACAAGAATGGATGAAACACCACAATTTGCAAATGTTCTCTTGGGAGATATGTCCTTAGTAGGTCCAAGACCCGAACGACAATATTACATAGATCAAATAGTTAAAGTTGCTCCCCATTACAAATTATTGCTGAAAGTAAAACCGGGAATGACTTCATGGGGACAAGTAAAATTTGGCTATGCAGAAAATATTGATGAAATGATAGAGCGTCTAAAATGGGATATTCTTTATTTAGACAATATGTCCCTTCAAACCGACATTAAAATATTAATATATACTGCATTAATAGTTCTAAAAGGAAAAGGAAAATAATGCCTTACTTTTTTCAAGAAAATTTATCTCAAAATTCATTGATTCTTTCTGCGGAAGAATCGAAGCATATTATTAAGTCTATGCGGCTTAAAGAAGGTGATTTTATCTGGATTACAGATGGGAAAGGAACATTGGCAAAAGCAGCATTAACAAATCTGTTAAAAAACAATTGTGAAATAAAAATTATTGAGCGTGAGTTTTATGATAATTCAACAACAAATAGTTTGCATCTTGCTGTTGCGCCTACGAAAAATCCGAACAGAATGGAGTGGTTGGTAGAAAAAGCGGTAGAATTAGGAGTATCTCAAATCTCTTTTGTTATTTGCGACAGATCGGAAAGAAAACATATTGACTTGAATCGTTTACAAAGAATTGCCATTGCTGCATTAAAACAATCGCAAGGAGTATGGCTTCCTAATTTACAAACTCTATCTTTTATAACATTTATTCTTGAATGTAACAATTTAAAAGCCGACAAATATATTGCATACTGTAATAATAGAGAGCAGGCAGTTGTTATTTCACAAATCCAAAATAAACAAAAAGACACCATTTTTTTAATTGGACCTGAAGGTGATTTTACTCCTCAAGAAATAAACATTGCTAAAGAAAACGGATTTCAGCCAATCTCCCTAGGAAAGAAAATTTTGCGAACAGAAACAGCGGCTCTTTTAGTAGTTTGTAGTTTTATTTTATAAACCAAAAAAAATGAATACCTTGTTTTTATATTTTAATATCTCCCCAATTTTCGCCCGACTTGATGCGGTAAAGTTGCATTTCGCTTATTCCAAACTGTTTGGCAATCATCTTCATCCGCGTTTTGCGGTTAGGATTGGCAAGCATCTTTTTTATTAACATTACTTTTGTTGAGGTGAGTTTGCTTCCTTCTCTATTTCTGTTAAGTTCAACTAATCGTTTTGTACTTTCAATTCTCGATTTTTTAACTCTGGGACTTGTACTGTGATGTTTCATCATCTCTTCTTTTGTCGCCCAAACAAGATTGCCCATCACATCGTTTGCAAGATTGTGATCCAAATGCAAAATATGGGTATGTTCTTCCGATTTTTTTTCTAAAAAGTATTCTGCAACAAGTCTGTAGTAAAACTTATGTTTGTTAGATATTTTTTTACCTTTATAGATTTTATACCTGAAAACTCGGTATCCTTCTAACATAGAACCTTTCAAAACTCTCCCATCCTCAAAATTTTCTGTAAAACTTATTAGTCGTCCAAGATTTGAAATAGCATACCGAAGTCTCATTTTAACATCCAATTCAATCTCTTTAAAAACTTCTGACGGCAGCATTTGTACCCTGTTGTCGTCAAGTTTTTGTTCACGCTTTACTTTAGCATTATCTTTCAGGGTCATTGTTTAAAATTCTTTATTTGTAAAAAGGAAAATTTTTCCCCGGATAATACGCTTGTCCTGCCAAAATTTCTTCAATACGAAGCAATTGATTATACTTTGCAATTCGGTCGGTGCGGCATAACGATCCCGTTTTAATTTGTCCGGTATTTAATGCAACGGCTAAATCGGCAATAGTGGTATCTTCCGTTTCACCGGAGCGGTGCGACATAACAGTTGTATATCCATTGCATTTTGCTAAATTTACCGCATCAATGGTTTCGGTTAATGTTCCAATTTGGTTCACTTTAATCAAAATAGAGTTACAGATTCCTTTTTCAATACCTTGTTGCAAACGTTTTACGTTGGTAACAAAAAGGTCATCTCCCACCAATTGGATTTCGTTTCCTAATGTATCGGTCATCATTTTCCATCCATCCCAGTCATCTTCCGCCATACCATCTTCAATAGAAACGATGGGGTATTTTTTTACCCAGTTTGTCCAATAATCTACCATTTGCGCCGGGGTTAATTTATCACCGGTTGATTTTTTAAGATGATAAACATTTTCTTCAGGAATAAAATACTCTGAGGATGCTGGGTCAAGGGCGATGCAAATATCTATACCGGGTTTGTATCCTGCTTTTTCTATAGCTTTAAGAATTACTTCAATAGCTTCTTCATTTGCTTTCAAATTAGGGGCAAAACCGCCTTCGTCTCCCACATTGGTGGAATATTTCATTTCTTTTAATACCGATTTTAAGGTATGAAACGTTTCGGCGCCCATGCGCAGCGCTTCTGCAAAAGATTCTGCACCCACCGGCATTATCATAAACTCTTGAAAATCTATACAATTATCAGCATGAGAACCGCCGTTTACGATGTTCATCATGGGAATGGGCAGGGTGTTGGCATTTACGCCACCCACATAGCGATACAATTCCTGGCTGCTTTCCTGTGCTGCCGCTTTGGCAACGGCAAGCGAAACGCCCAAAATGGCATTAGCGCCCAAATGGGCTTTGTTTTCGGTTCCATCAATCTCTATCATGTGCGCATCAATCTCATTTTGATTAGACACTAACATTCCTTTCAGTTCGTTTGCCAATATATTGTTCACATTTTCCACGGCTTTTAAAACGCCTTTACCAATATATTTCGATTTGTCGCCGTCTCTTAGTTCTACGGCTTCGTGCTCACCGGTAGAGGCTCCTGACGGCACAGCGGCGCGTCCCATAGCGCCGGCGGCAGTATATACATCCACTTCTACGGTTGGATTGCCTCGCGAATCCAAAATTTGACGACCAAAAATTCCAATTATTTCACTCATTTGAATTGATTTTTAATATTTTACGTATTTATTTTAAGGGCGGCAAATATAAAAAAAAAATGAAATGAGAATGAAATAATATAAAGAGATAATATCAGAATGAGATGATATTTATATTTCTGCTAAAATAATAAGTTTGTCGTAATGAAATCCAACAACGGCAAACCCTCTTTTGTAATTGAAATATGATGAGATTGATGCTCGTAATATCGTGAATTAATTTGTTGTAATGACTTTAGGAAAAAATTCAGTTTTTCTGTTCCAAAACGCTCTTCAAGTAATTTTAAATCTATCCCCTCTTTCGTTCTTAATCGTAATAATACATATTCATTGTATTGATTATCAGGTGTTAAATATTCTTCCTCAAAAAAAGGTTTATCATCTTGTAATGCCTGAATATATTTTTCTACATTTGAAATATTCCAACTTCTTGTAATTCCTGAATAACTGTGTGCCGAAGCACCAAAACCCAAGTATCGAGTTCCATTCCAGTAATTGAAATTGTGTTTTGAATGATACCCTTTTAATGCAAAATTGGAAACCTCGTATTGTTCAAAGCATGCTTTTTCTGTTTCATCCATAAGTAGTTTCATCTCATTTAGAGATTGTTCTTCGTCTATGTTGGGTATTTTTTGTTGTATTATTTTTTTATGTAACAACGTATTCTCTTCAACGGTTAAGGAATAAGCAGATAAATGTTTAACAGGAAGATTGAAAACTGTTTTTAATTCTTTCTTCCAATCTTGCACCGAACGCAAATATATCCCATACATTAGATCAATAGAAATATTTTCGAAACCGGATCTTTGTGCATTTTCAATAGCACGTTGTGCCTCTTTTGCTGAATGTGTTCTCCCCAAAAAGTGCAAAATAGCATCATTAAAAGATTGAATACCAATACTGATTCTGTTGAATCCTATTTTTTTTATCTCAGACAAATGTTCAAGAGTGCATTGTTCAGGGTTTACTTCTATGGTACATTCAGCTTCTGCATCTACTTCAAAGTTTTCAAAAATAGTATTCCATATTTTTTCTAATAAATAAACAGGCATTAAAGAAGGTGTGCCTCCACCAAAATAAATAGTTTTTACTTTAAAATCTTGAACTTTAAACTTTGAACTTTGAATTTTAAATTTTACATTATTGATAACTGCCTCCACATACTCCTCCATCTTATTTATGTTTACAGTAGAATAGAAGTTACAATAAATACACTTTTTTTTACAAAAAGGGATATGAATATATATGCCTGCCATTCTTTTAGAGAATAATGGCAAAAATATGAAAGTTTGAGAATTTCAAACACAAGAAAAAAACCAAGGTCGAGATACTTTATCGGTTTATCATAATTCTTTCTATACGAATGAAATCACAAAAAGCACTCATAGCCATTACTTGAAAATTAGTTGGTAATTATCTACAATGTGTTAATTAGCGAAAATGTGAGAGCATGGTAAATAAACAAAAATCAAATAGAAAAAAATAACTTTTTTTCCGTTCCTATTAAAAAAATTTTATTTTCGCGCTATCAAATTGATATCATAATGAAAGATAAAATTTTGTTTTCAGAACAGCAAAAATACAACCAAGTTTGGCACTGGATA
>JGI24702J35022_10000042_pt1 | contig 52897 bp, 73 predicted proteins | sample TergutTh196P4_FD_35022 | JGI IMG/M metagenome (IMG submission 35022) | reverse complement strand
CCCGCCGTCGGCGGGCGGGAGAAAATAAATATTGTTATTAGCTTGACAATTTTTTTTAAAATTAAATTTGTTATATTACTTGCGCCTGTAGCTCAGTGGATAGAGCGTCAGACTTCGAATCTGTGCGTCGTAGGTTCGACTCCTACCAGGCGCGAAGAACTCTTGATTAAAGGGATTTAACAATCACTCATTTACATTTATGTTCACAAAACATTTTTTAATTCTTTTGCAATAAATTTCTGATACTGCTGATACATAAAATTATAGAAAAAGGCAGGATTGTCTGTTTCTCTGGCTCGTTCCAATCCTTGGATGTAGGCAATGCGACTACTTTTGAAAACATAAAATATCGGTAAATCAAACATTGCTAAAATATAATTCATCAATAGCCGGCTTGTGCGTCCGTTGCCGTCAGCAAAGGGATGTATGCTCACAAATCGGTAGTGTAATTCAAAGGCTAATTCACATTTTTGACGAAATGTTTTTACTGTTTCTAATTTTTCGTTTATCTCACCTATAAGCGTTTCCATAAGCATTGGCACTTTGCCGGCATCGGGAAAACGCCTCTCGCCTGAAAATACACTTAACAACCTGTAATCGCCTTTGGTACTGTCAAAATTTCCCAAAGCGGTGTTGTAGTTTGCACCCGTGTTTTTTACTACCAATGCCCCGATTTCTTTGATTAAAGTTTCCGTAATGGGTGTTTTTTCTTTGGCTTTATTCAATGTAAAAACAAGCGCTTTCTGATGATCAATTACCATTTGTTGTTCGCTAAAAGGTTTATTTTTGGCGGGAATATCAAGGTCGAGCAAGTTGTAAACCTGCCCCTCTGTCAGCGTACTGCCCTCTATTGCTGTCGAGTGGTAAGTGATGGCAAAGCAGGTCAATTTTGCCAAATCTACCTGTCCTTGCATTATTCTCTTATATTCAGAGATAAGATTTTCAAGTTTATTTATTTGATTATCGTTCATAAATGTTGAATTTTTCACACTTGGTTTTTTCTATAATTTCTGAGGCGTTTGCCAATGGCGACTAACTCTGTGCGAAGAACTCCTTGACTAAAGCTGTATTTTCCATATTAACCGCTTCGGAGTTGCAAACCTTTCACTCTCCCTACACTTTCCACGTAGATACTGCCGACATTGTGCCAAACCGCATAGTTAAGTGCAGGCATCTTTCAAGACGCCGTTCTCAAACGTTCCATCACTATAGTGGATATGTAATTGTTTATAGTTTGTGCGTTTTTATCTGCATTATATCGAATTGTATCAATGACTTCAGCCGGCAGTTGCAACGTTTTTAGCAGCAACTCGCCTTGAGCTGACTCAACAACTTGCCTTGCTTTCTCAGGCATTTCGCTATCGCCTTTTTGCCAAATCACTTTTACATCATCATTCATTTTAGTACCTCTTCAAGGAGTTTTTCATTGCTCGTTGTTATCAAATCAGCATGTATAACAAATATTTATATATTTGATGCGTTTGTCAACAACTTTGCCGGTGCGGCAATATAGCTCCGACAATATAGAATGCTTACTTTTTTGCACGATTTTTGCTGCGGGGTTACTGCCTCCGCTCTCGCAAAACCGCTTGTTATGCGCTGGCATTTGTAACGCTCTTTCTTTTTTTCTTGTTGTCATTGTGCCTTTACTTTTCGTATCAATTCCGCTGCTTCGTGTTTACCTAAAATCGTGGCTTCTTGTTCGGCTGTACAATAATCGTCTATAATTGTTTTGAGAGTGGTGTCCGCTTTGTTGTCGAGTAATATTTTTATGGCTTCGAGGTCGTTGCGAGCGGCTGCCAAGTGTAAAGGCGACCAACTGTTAAGTGCCATTGTTGCAAGTTCTGTTCCTATGTTAATGTCTGCACCGCTGTTGATAAGTAGTTGTAACATTTCGTATTTATCGGAAAATTCTCTGTCAATGCAACTATGTAGTGGCGAATATCCCTCACTATCTACAAAGCGTAAATTTACGCCCTTGGAAATTATCCACTTCACACATTCAAGCGAGGCACAATCTATGGCATTGGTTATCCAATATCTTCCCACGCAAACATCGTCAAGTCCATTGGGAAAATCGGGAAATTGCTTTGCAAGGCACTCCCAATCCTCAACTGTTCCATTCTGTAACTTGCTAAATATCAAATCTATTTTTTCGTCAATATTCATCTTACAAGTTTAAAATATTGCATATTTCCATTCGTTGCCGTTTTGATTTTTAATTCCGCGAGCGTATTTAAAAAAACAGGGAACAAAACCTACCTTATCGGTTTCTTCAATTGGTTCTCCTTCAAAGTTTGGATATGCTAAATGGTATTTTTTTAATGTTTGTCTTTTCCATTTCTTCAAAATTTTTGCAAAGTTAATATTTAATCTGTCAAATTGCACTTCGCTTTCAACCTTATTTTCTGTCGCTGTCAGTGTCCGACGCTTGCGCATAACTCATAAATATACGCACCTTTATTAGTCCCAAAAAGGAAAAAGTTTCGTATATCCTTCCATTTGGGGTTGTAATATGTATATTTGTTTCGTTTGTCAATAACTTTGCTGCTATTCTCCGCAATCCAGACCGTCAGATTTTTTGTGTTTTAAAGTACCATTTTTATCAAAAAAAATTTGCACAGCTATTATTATCTATTATAATTTAAAGCAAGGTATCACAACTTTTCATTCTTTAAATCAAATAACCGATATTGTCGAGTGTAAAAAACTTTTGGAGATTACCAAATGAGAATGTTATATGTATAGGAAAAAAATTGAAATCTGAATATGATTGAAATACAAAAAAATTACAAATCAAGAAACTTAGGCGGCAAAGTCTCATATCCCATAGCTTCTATTGCGTGATTTATGGATTGCTTCCCTTGTAAAACCATCAACTTCGATGTGCAATGGGCAAGCAATTTGCCATTCTTGTCTTTTGCCGATGCTTCGGCGAGGCAAATACTTCTACCGACTTTGATTGTTTTCCCTTCAACTATCATCAAACCATCATTTATCATTGCCAGAATATTTACACATACGTCAATAGTAGTGAGACCAATATTTTCATCAAGTTCACAATATGCCGACCAATATGCGGCTGTATCAAGAATTGACGAGTAAACTCCGCCGTGAATTGACCCAAAAGGATTCAGATGTTTATTTTGTAGATTTACCTGCACTTTAGAATATCCGATGCCCAAATCACATACTCTCATGGAAACCAGTTCAAAAAACGGACCGCGATTGATTAAGTTCAAAAGAGCATTGATATGTTCGGGATTTATTTTAGGCATTTTACTTCACCATGTTAATTGAATTTTTCACAAGTTAAAAATTCTTTCTATTTTGTATTATTTTTCTTGTCTACAATTTTATTAGTATAGGGTATAGTTCAGTTTATATACATACTTATAGTGAGTGATTATAACGCTGTTATTTGTATCTTTCTTTAAACTGGGGTCAGAGCCTGAGTATGTGAGAAAAAACTCTAATTACTTTCTAATAAGCGTATATGTATTAAATCCACCTTCAGGCGCATTATTAAAATAAGTAGTTTTATTTAATTCATAATGAGCAGCATAAGTGATCCCGCCTCCACCATCTCTAACTCCTTTGACTTGTATTTTAGCTATGGCAGGGACGGTTATTTCTACAGGTTTATGCTTAATCATGAAAGCGTCGCCGAGCGGCGTTCCGTTCACAAAAACCTGAACATAGTCGCCATCCTCTGCAGCATAATCCCAAATCCAGATTTTTGTGTCTTTTTGACTATGATTGTGAGCAATCGTATAATTCCGGCTTGCAGCGCTTTCATCTCCGCTCAAAAGTATTGTTCCGACTGATAGTGATGTAGAAACTCTGTCAACAAGAGCTTTTTTTGCAGCATTCGATGTATCAACACTGCTTGAAGATGATAAAAGAAATCCTGCAATAAATATTGCGGCACAAATCCCTCCAAATATTATGAATAGGTTATTATGTATTCTTTTTACATTTTTTCCTGTTGAATTATTTACATCGTTCTTTTGTGTTGAATTATCTGCCGAATTGTCAATTCCCGATTCGGTAGATACATCGTCTGTAAATGTGGTAGAATCAAAAGTCTGCGTTTTGTTTTTTTTCATGGCATTTTGTAATCTTTCATTCAAATCCTTATTCATATTCATCGCCTCCAATATGCTCAACTCTTTTCCAATTAAAATAAATGCTCATCAAAATTCGCCCAATCACAATTTCAAGCAGCATAAGTATGAAAAATATTGTATGCCTCGTTTCATTTTGTACTTTATACCCGTAATTCAAAATCATCAATGCAATACCCATAATGACAACATTTATATAAAAGATTTTCACATAAGGAAACAACCATGGTAATTTATAGTACATTTTTCTAAATACCGGAATCAGCAAGGAAACCGCTATGGGTATAGCAAAAATCCAAATGGAATCTGCGCTGCTGCCTGATGTCGAAAATCCGGATATAAGGACGGCTTCTATATCATTGAATATTATTAATAGCATTAATGGCAACAAGGGTATGACCCAACCCATAATCGCTAAAAAAGCAATAATGCTAAAAATTAAACCAATAATGCTAAAAAATTTTTTCACAATTTATATCTCCTCAATGTCGTCAACTACAATCGAAGTTAGCTCTTCGCGCGTTAAGTCCGTATCCGAGCTCAATCTAAGGGCTTGCTTGTTTACAGAACGTTCAAACAAATTACGAACATAGCGTCCGTTCCCAAAAGCCTCTTCTGTTAGTGCATTTTTCAAAATGCTGTTCAATTTCTTTTTAGCCTTGGCATCTAACGCATATCCTTTAGAATGATATAAGTTGTCGGCAATTAAAAGTAATTCATCTAACGAATAATCGGGAAATTCTATAATATTCGGAAACCTTGATTTTAACCCCGGATTTGTTTTCAAAAATCCATCCATATTACGACTATACCCTGCCAGCATAACCACCAATCGCTCACGGTTGTCATCCATAAGCTTTACGAGTGTATCTATGGCTTCACGACCGAAATCGTTTGAACCGCCTTGAGAAAGCCCGTAAGCCTCATCTATAAACAGAATACCGTCCATAGCTTCCATAATCTTTTCGGTTGTTTTAATAGCTGTTTGTCCCACATATCCTGCTACTAACCCGGAGCGATCTGTCTCTATAAGTTTATTTGTATTTATAATTCCCAGATTATACAGTACATCCGCAATTGCCCGCGCAATCATGGTTTTACCGGTACCGGGATTGCCTTTAAAAATCATATGTAATGATTGAGTATTATCTACAGGCAAGCCCATTTTTTTGCGTTCGCTCTGTATCTTAAGACGAGCCTCAAGACTTCTTACATAATCCTTAACTTCGTTCAGCCCTATGATTTTTTCAAAAGTCTGCTCAAGATTAAATCCTATCTTTGCCTTTTTTTCTATTTGAATATCCCGGGCTATGATCTCCGTCAGTTCACGCTTTGAAATATTTTCAATCAACCCAATTCGCGCAGATTGATTTCGCATAATTTTTTCAACAAGATTTCGAACCATGCGTCCATTGCCTGACGCAGTGTTTGAAGTTTTATGCGCAATTATTATCTGTTCCTTAAAAACAGGCTTCGCTTCATCTGCAAGCGCAAATCCTTTACTATCTATCATCTTTTCTGCAATAACGAATAATTCATCCGCGTTATAGTCAGGAAAATCAATTACTAACGGAAATCGTGACTCAAGCCCTGAATTTGTTTTGACGAAATCGCTCATTTCTTTTTTATATCCGGCAAGTATTACGACAATTTCTCCTCTATAATCTTCTATCAGTTTGACCAAAGCGTCAATAGCTTCCTTGCCGAAACCGCCGCCATTGTCGGATAACGCATATGCCTCGTCTATAAACAACACGCCGCCTAAAGCGTCACGAAACATCTCTTCGGTTTTTTTAGATGTTTGCCCCACATATCCTGCAACTAATCCGCTGCGATCGGTTTCTACCAGATGACCTTTCTTTAACATTCCCATATCTTTAAACATGGAAGCAACTACACGCGCAATGGTTGTTTTACCGGTACCCGGATTGCCCATAAAAATCATATTAAGAGATTGAGTGGAATCTATGGTTATACCTGCTTTGCGCCGTTTTTCATTGGCAATAAGCAGAGTGTACTGTGTACGTACAAAATCCTTGACATTATCAAGACCGATAATTCCTGCAAGGCGTTTTTCCAAATCAAATGTTTCAAAATTTTCAAAATTAAAATCAGCGCTCAAAAGAAAGTTCATATCATCTTTGGGCGTATCTTTTGTAATTCTTTGAGATTGTTCTAAAATAGCAGCTTCAATAATATTTCGGACAAGCCTGCCATTGCCGCCGTCATTTCTGCCTTTTATCTGACTCTTTTCAAATAGGCGTATTAAGCCGTCGGTACAGTTCTTAGATATGACATATCCCTTGAATTTGGCTGTAATATGGGCAATCTGAACCATTTCGTCAGTAGTATAATCCTCAAAATCAATTATATAAGGGAAGCGTGATTTCAGACCTGGGTTGTTTTTTAAAAAATCCTGCATTTCGTCATGGTAACCGGCTAATATTACAACAAGATCATCACGGTAATCTTCAATTGCTTTAACCAAAGCATCAACCGCTTCAAGTCCGAATATGTCATTTTTATCACGGCATAGCGAATATGCCTCATCAATAAATAATACTCCGCCAAGAGCGCTTTGTATTACTTCATTCGTTTGTTTTGCAGTATGCCCCACATATTGACCCACAAGATCAGAGCGGCTCGTTTCACGCAAATGCCCTGTTGTAAGCAATCCGATTACTTTAAAATACTTCGCGACAATTCGGGCAATGGTGGTTTTTCCCGTACCCGGATTGCCTGTGAATATCATATGTCTTGACAGAGATGCGACTTTGTTCCCCGCCTCTTCCCGCAATTGTTGGACTTTTAAATTATTTTCCAAATTAAGTACAAATTCTTTTACCTTTACAAGACCAATTACATTAGCAAGCTCAGCTTTTATCTCATCAATGTTTCCGGTGCTACGTTTTGGCATAAAATGCGTTAGCGGGATAACGTTTTTTCTCCCTTGCTTTTCAAATGAGATAGAAATCTCCCCGTCCGAAGCGTTGTAGTTCAAAAATCCGGTAATATCCGCATTAAAACTATCACTGCGTAGTTTATACTCAGCCAAAGCCTTATATATATCATTCATTATAAAGCCATGTAGCGATTTAAACCCTTCTGACTTTTTATACTTTGAAACACAGTAACCGGCAAATGCTGCTGATAATTGTATAGAAAACCCGAGAGTTGATTTTACTTGCAAAAATAGATTCCAAAGAATTTTTTTTGTCACTCCGGCAATTTCATCTTGCGAATATTCGTTCATGATAATTATGTCAGCAACCTTATCCATGAACTTTGACCCGAAAGTATCGGATATTTTATTTTCCGAAGAACTTGTAATAAACACAAAATATTTTCTATTGGAGGATATTTCGCTTATGGATGACTGCATTAACATTCCGGTAGCCTGAATTAGATTTTCTCCTTGCGCTGTATATCGTTCGCTGAATTGATATTTTCCCTGTGTCACAAGATTGATTATGATGCTAAGTATATCAGGGTGGCAGTTTTCGAAATTGTCAAAAAGAATTATTTCCGAGTTCTCATATAGGTATAACCCCCCGCAATCATAATTCCAAATACCCACATTATCTGCAAATGAAATTAACCAGAACTAACCAAAATAGCTATAAAATCAGGGGTAAATTATCATAATTTAAGACAAAATATTAAGATAATGCGAATATTTTACCAACAACAAAACTAAAAACGGCAAGAAAAAATTTACATTTGTTGAAAGAAAAGCAGCTATCATCAACTTTTTGAGCCTCAAAAATTGAAGTTTTTGCTGAAAAAAACAAGCCATTTGCAGAAGTTTTACCACCAATATTGACCTCCGATTTTTACGCCTTCAACTTTTTTTTCTGAAAAAACAGGACCGGCGCCAAAAGATAAAGAACCCCAACGATGGAAATATGATATACTATACATGCGCTGATCCACGAGCAACACATCAAACAAAACACCATGATTTTTTGTAATCCATGCGTGCGCTTCCGGGATATTTGACTTTGGAATTTCAGTGTGTATTTCACCTTTCCCATCTGCTTGAGTAGTAAAAGATATGCGATTTTTTTCTGTGTAATTAAAGTCTGAATGAGTTATTTTTTCACCTGAAACTTGGGTGACTTTAACATCATCAAGTGGATGTGGATTTTTATTTATGTAAAACAAAAAGATTACTACAGTTATTACTATTCCAGTAATTAAACCTACAAAGAATCTATTCATTACCGCTGCCTCTCGTAAACTCAATAACCCAAACATAAGGATTGCTATTCCATGAATAACCGCGTTTGGCATTGATAGAATCCCAGAGTTTAATAAAAGCAGTTGTGTATAATCGATTGCATCCCAGACAACCCTCGCTTGTATAACAAGTTTCAGTAACACCTGCACATACAGGTGTTACACCTTCTTCTATGCAGTCAGTCTCTCCAATATCCTGTAACCTCTCAATTCTTACAGACTTAACTTCAAGAAATATGCGAGCAGCTCTATGAGGCATGAATATTGAAGGCTTCCAATTAAAGCCAGCTTCTATTAAATTTCCTAAAGTTGTTTCGTTTACACTTGCTTTATAAAAATATCTGCCATGTGTCATACAATATAACCATGTCTCCCGCACCCATAGAATATCATTTATTTTGTATGGAATAGGTATAGATTGACCTTTCCATCCTATATATCGCCCATTGGCTATCCCGTGCGAACCAAAACCGTTCACTATCCGCCGAGTTTGACTCTTTCTGCCATCAAGAATTGCTCTCACCATATCAGTTGAAAAAATTATACCCTTCATACAGTTATCCACCTCCTGAAAAGATATAGAATATAAACTAAAATACAGGCTTCTGTTAATAGGCCTGTTACTACAGCCCATACCCATATTTTTATAAAAGTTATTTCTTTGTTAATGTCTGCCACCATATCATTTAGAATTTTATTATTGAGGTTAAGAATTTTTTCGCATTCATGGTGGATTTTATCTGCTTGCAATTTGATAGATATTTCTGTTAATATTCCATTAGCAGAAGCCATATTTTTTTTAAATGTATTTCCCCAATTTTCTGTTTCATTTAATTTATTTTTTATTTGACTCATTTTGCGTCCTCATCATCAAAAAGCCCCTTTTGAGATTTTATATGATTAGAATATGCTATACTCTTTTTTAATTTTGTTAAAAGATTATTAGTCAATCTTTGGATGTTTACTAAATCATTTTTTATGAAATTCTCATATTTGTAATTTTCATCAAGAATATCATAAGTAAATTTTAGATCTGTTTTAATTCTTGAAAAAGTTCTTTTAATATCATCAGTCATCTTATACCTTGATTAAACTTTTGGTTAAAAATATTGTTAATCTTTTGCAGTTGTTTTTTAGCCATATGGGTATAAACTTGAGTTGTTGAAATATTCATATGTCCCAGTAATTCTTGTACTGAACGTATATCAGCGCCAAGCGCTATCAGATGTGTTGCAAATGAATGTCGTAGAGTATGAGGTGTTATATTCTTCTTTATTTCTGTTCTTGTTGCATAATTTTTTAAAAAACGCCAAACTGATTTTCTGTTAAGCTGTGATCCTTTTTTGCTGACAAATAGAAATTCAGATTCTCTATTCCCTATAATAGCCTGTCTTGATTCTTTTATATATTTTTTAATGAGTCTTGCCGCCTCTTCACCTATTGGGACCATTCTATGTTTGTTCCCTCTACCTGTTACAGTAACAAACATGTTTTCAAAATCTACATCTCTATTGTGTAAGCCTATTGCCTCTGATATGCTTAATCCGCTGGAATATAGAAGTTCAAATATAGTTTTATCACGCAATTCATAGCTATCCTCTTCTGAGATTGAATGAAACAGCTTATCAAGTTCAGTGATAGTTAAAAAATCCGGCAATGATTTATCAACATGTGGCATTTCAACTTTTTCAGCAGGGTTTTTAATGGTATCAATATTGTCTGTGATAAAATTATAGAATTGTCTTATCACTGCTAATGATCTTGCTAAAGTTCTTGTGGAATTCTTTTTATCATTTTTTTCATGTTTAAGAAATTGTTGAATATCCTCTTGTGTGGCATTAAGAATATTTTTATTCTTTAATGATAGGAATTCATTAAACTTTTTTAAATCATATGTATATGAATAGATAGAATTTTGAGAAAGTCCTTTTCTTTGAAGGGAATTTTTAAATTCTTTAATAGCCGCTGCTTCTTTCATAGATACCTTCTTTACTCATACAATTTCGTTTTTTCTTTTTTAATCCTATTTAAAGCAATATTATAAAAATTTTTTTCTATTTCAAATCCAATATAATTTCTTCTGGTTTTCAAACAAGCACAAGCAGTTGTACCGCTCCCTAAGCAATTATCTAAAATTAAATCATTTTCATTACTGTATGTTTTGATTAATATTTCAATCAAAGCAATTGGTTTTTGAGTTGGGTGTGATACCTTTTCTTTTGAATTAGAAACAACACTCGGACATTCAATAACACTACCAAGTCGTTTAAAATCAGGCGAATATTTTTGAAAATTTATTGAATTATTATTTAATCCTTTCCCAGCAAAGGTTACTGAACTATTCCGAAATCCTTTATAATTATTTTTTTGAGCCTGTTTTACTCTATTTGAAATTCTTGGTATATACTGTTGATTATAGCAAGGTTTGTTTTTATAAAATATAGAAATCACTTCATGGTAATTCATCGGCTTTACATTACAATTCCCTATATCAGAACCTTTTTGTTTGACCCATATAAAATCGTAGCGATACATTGATATATTATTGATGCGTAAATAAGACGAAAAGGGCTCTTTCCCAAATAATGCTATAACTCCATTATCTTTAATAATCCTGTTGTACTGACTCCATAGTTCTTTTATTGGTATAACATTATCCCATTCAAGCCGCAAAACTCCGTATGGCAGATCACATATTATCATATCTATTGATTTATCTTGTATATATTTCATTCCTTTCAAACAATCTATATTATATATTTCGTTTACTTTCAGTTCTTGCATGAATTATACCTTACCTTGACATCAGCGATTTTGATGTTGTACTTTTCTTTGATTCTGTTTGTTACGACTGTATTAAATAATGTTAATTCACTCTGTATTGATGATGTGTCTGCAATAACTGTAAGGCAATTATCAATCAGTTTTAAAGGTCTGCTTTTTGTTGCTATTGAATCGCCAACTATAAAAGGCCATTCTCGTTTAATGAGTTTTAAAAATTCCGATTGATCAGAGTTTTGTTTCCCGATCAATATTTGTTTTATATTCATTATCATCTCCTTTTAGTTTATCAATCCTGAGAGATCGTCTCTGACTGAATTCACTTTGTTTACCTTTATTCCATTGATTTACTGGTCGAAAATAACCTGACACTCTGGAATATACTTCTGTGACAATCTTCATGCAACTTCTGATCTATAATACATTTGTGCTGTTTTGACTTTATCCTTGCCAAAAATAAGATCTACAAAAACATCTATAGGTATAACTACATCATTTCCATTTGTTTCTTTATAATTTTTGGTGTAGTCACCCCAGGGATCATCAACAATGATGTTTCTAATTTTCGATAGATCAACATCGTGGTGTGATTTGATTGTATAAATATCTTCCTGGTCAGTTTCGAGTCCAACCAAACATACAAAATGCCCGGACTTAGTAAACTTCCCGCTTACACTTATTGATCCGCCGCATAAAATATGATGAATCATTTCTTGAAGGGTAATGATTTCTACTTTACATATTCTCTTATAGCAAGCTTTATTAACTGCCCATGCTATACAGTGCGAAACATTCCAGGGATTACATATAGCCCCAGGGAGTACAGTATTCAGAAGAGACCAGGCTTCTTTACTTTCCAAGAGTTCCATCAGGAAGTCTTCAGACTGCATTCCTTGCGGATGTGGAAAATTATTTTCTGTTATCATACATGCTTGTGTTGCAGCAGTAACATTACATGCGGCTGATGGTCTTTTTTTGTTATTCCTTTGGGTATAGTAAGGTGTGTTTTTGCTGTTATTGAAAATCATTGTTTCCTCCTTTGTTTTTAATTTTTCTACTAAGCATTTTTTTTTGGGTCTCAATAAGGCTTATTGCCTGATTGGACGTTAGATAGCGAAGTGGTTTTTTAAACTGTCTTTGTGTAAATTTATTCATCGCCTCTTCTGAAAAAGAACCGGTTAGATGTATTGATAGGGCTTTAATCTTAGCATACTGCTCCCAAGTCATTAAAGTTATTATATTATCTCCATGGGGCAGATAATTCTTATGTTGCCCGGGCTTTATAGATTCTGCGGGAGTCATTTTTTTGCCGCTTCCGGGCTTATTCTTTTTGAGTTTTCTTTTTTCTGTAACGAGAGTTTTGATAACATTATCAGCATCACGATTATTCATCTCAGTCATAGATTCTTTACCTGTGGCAGAGTATTGAATTAACTTTCTCTGTTCGTCGCTAAACCCAAGTTCACGGCAAAGAGCGAAGATATGTTTTCTTTTTTCAGGAAACATTTTTTACCTCTTCGAGTTCGGCGAGAACAGATTCGGGATTTGATTCGCAGAAAAATTTTTCTTCGGTATCTCTTTTAATCCCGAATTTTTCTAAGACATCATCTTCAAAACCATGAAGTTTTCTTAAATCAAACTTTGGCGGTCTGGAAAGAGTAAGGTTAATTCCTGTTGATTCTGCTAATTCCTTTTCATCTTCCTCTATGAGTTTTGCAGTTTTCTCTTCAAAAAGAATTGTAATTGATGCTGTTTTTCTAAATCCGAACTCGCCGAATTTAAGAATGAGTGATCTCTTCTTTTTCTCATTGCCTTTTTTATCATAGAGAACCGGGCAGAGTTGATCTTTATGTTCATTTGCGAGATTCTGCAAGTCAGCTTTTAACACTTCAAGCATATCAACATATATCTTGCTTTCCGCCTCTAATTCGTTCTTGATTGCTTCGATTTTAACATTCGCAGTATCTGTATATTTCTTAATCATACTCTCTGCGGATGCCATTTTATGAAGCAAATCCGTTGCTTTTTCGATAGGATCTTTTGTTTCTAAGGCTTTATTTATATCGTTCATGTTTAACCTCTCAAGCGTTTGCAATATCAAGAATTATCGGGCGGTATTCGCCATTTGGTTGTCGTTCAAATACTCTTATATATTCTTTGGTATTTGTTACAGTGATAGATTCTGTGATTGCATCCATTGCCTTACTCCACTTAGGATGCTTTATATTGAGTCTGCGAAGTCCGAGTATCCTGTTTCTGTCAATTTTACCTTGCTTATCTACGCGGAATGCGTCTGTAACTAAAACTTTAATCTTATCATCGCTGCCGTTGCTCCATTCCCGAATACACTCATCGATAAGAGACTTAGCTACTTGCAGTCGTTCATCAAAAGACAGAAACTCGTTTATTGAACGAATAACTTTATATTTGCCGTCGAAGCTGAGAAGCTGGACATTGCCTTTTTTGCCTCCCATCTTGACTTTAAATTCTTTTGCCGATCTTGCGATGAATAGTTCAATTTGTTTCATAGTTTTATCTTTGAACTTAGAGATTTCCTCTGCTTTTTCCATTGCTTCGGCAACGATTTCCTTCACGAGCTTATCGCGCTCAAGATCTATCTTTTTAATCTGAGTATCAGGGATTAGTCTCCCTTGAGCATCGAGCATATAACCGTCCGGTATTTGTGTTGTCTGATTCATTTATTCCTCCTTTAAATTATATTATCTTGCAGAACTTGTTTTCTATACACCCAAAGAGCACGAATTAATGTAGCCTCTTTGTTCCATTCGGAACTTCTAAGAGGATGATGCGTGTTCAAAAAAGTCAGAAGCTCTTCCAGACGTTCATCTTCTATTTTAGTGAGATTTAAGGTTATTTGTGACATTATACCTCCTTATTGGGCTGTTGCTTGTTTTGTTGCTAAATACTTTTGTACAAGCCCGTCTATTTCAGCCCTTCTATCTCCCTTTTAAGATTGCCAAATTTTTGAGTAAGTCTTTTGATTGCGCCCTCGACGCAATCTTTTCCATATTCAAGAAAAGAAAGCCTGTTTAAAAATTCTCTCTTTGGCTTAATCTCAACCTTAACCATGTCTGGACTTTTTTTCTTATCTAAGAATGCTTTTTGAATATCTTCTCTTAAATCATTATCCTTGATGCGTGTTACGGTCTTCATATTCTCATAGCCTATTTTTGGGTTTATATCCATTGTGTAGAATTTTATTATAGTTTTTGCTTCTTTTCGAGGTAGTTGCAATACGCGATCTAAAAAATCATCAAAACTTATAAGATGTTCTTTACATAATCTCGATGCCAAGACTAATCCTTGAGCTAATTCACTCATTAAGTTTCCATTTTTAATTATATTATTCTGTAATACAGAGGTAAGTTCTTTTAATTCTTTAACTGTATCAAAATTATTTTTATATATTCCGAGCCTTTCTGCTTTATACAGTAATGAATGGAATATATTCCAAAAATCATTTGTATGCCCCTTGTTGGTTGTAGGAGCGTCAGGCTTTGCAAAGTGTAGATGGTGCGCATATTCGTGAATTGCAGTATACATAAGTTGATTGTCATCAACAAAGTTATGGTTATGAATGATCATCTCTCTCCTATCAGGATAGTAGAGACCGTCAACCTTTCTGCTCCTCTTGCCTGAAAAAGTTACTGTAAAATCAACATCTACTTTCTCAAGCTGGAGTAATTTTTCTTTTACCTGATCTTGATTCATTTTCTCCTCCTATTGAGCTATTGTTTGTTTTGTAGATAAAAATTTATTAGCAAGCCTATCCAGGCGTTCATTTCTGCCCGGATATTTGCCGTTCATGTATTGATTTACTGCTGTCGCGGAAACGCTCTCTTCTGTGACAGCAGAAATTTCATCCGCAATTTTTTTACAGCTCATGTTGAGAGCAAGCAGTGCCTCTCTTGTATTTGAGTAAAAATAGTCACCGGTTATCTGCTCATCTATTTTCTTTCTTTCTAAATCTTCACAAATCATAAGAAGATTTTCATAAGACGAAATGACAGAAAGAGGTGTTTTACGTGTTGATTTGATAAATATTTGCAAAGCCTTTTCGTTAAATTGAGATGTATCAATAAATGATAATTTTTCTTTTTCAGTGAGTTCTTTCATCAAATGACGTTTGATGCGAGGTCTTAGCTCATCATCAGATATTCTATCTTTGAGCGTGTCTTGACCAAACAAAATTATTGAAAATAGTTTGTCATTTGTTGCAAAAGATAGTTCATGAATTTTTTTAAGACCTCGGATTGTACTTTTATGCAGGTCTTGTGCCTCATCAATTGCCAATATTATTTTTTTATTGGTATCGCCAAGTATGCGGCGCAGTTGTCGCCGTCGCGCTTCCACATCACGGCGCGGAGATTCGCCTGATATATCTTCAATCATTGCGCTCATTATTTGAGTGATACTTTTTACATCTTCAGACATCGGTGTAATTGGTATAACAGTAAATCCGCCCTTGTTTTCATAAGAGCCTATTATTTGTCTTAGCAGATGACTTTTACCTGAACCTTTTTCTCCTATCACAGCAGAGAAACCATTTCTGTCGATTGTCTCTTTAATGAATTTTTCGGCTGCAATATAATTTGATGTTTTGATAGTCATAATACTTGTACCTCCTTCACTTCATCGATTATATATTCTATTATATCCGTAAAGAGTTCGCGTGCGATCTCTTTATCTTGTGCAATTATTGAGAGAAAAAGTTCGTTTATTGTATCTGCTAAATTTTTAGGCAGTTGTTTATGAGAGTATCCTGTTTGTTTATAGACTTCATACCAGGCATCATCAACTGATGCAATACCTACTGATTCATACGGGGCTATTACTTCTATCTTTTCACCTTGCCGTTCTAACATTACAAGATTTTCAGGAAGGTCAGGAAGGAAATGTTCAGGCTTTACAATCTTTCGGAGTCTCCGACCTTCGCTTTTTATTTCATCGAGAGCATAATCATATTGAGTCTTTTTGTCTGCTTTAAACTTTCCCATCTCTCTGTATTGATGGTCAATGCCTGTGAGTTCATATACATTGCCCATTCGGTCAAGAGCCTTCATTGTGCCGTCCATAAGAGTGTATATTGCTACTCTTTCACCGCTTAAACGTCTTGATACAAAATATTCTTCTTTGTTAAGCTCTATACATCCGCGAACATTAACTATCCGTTCATGCATTGTGTAGCCGAGTTTTTGTCTTGTAGCCTCATCAAACTCGCGGAGATTATCTGTTTTGTATATATTCATCCATCGCTGGTAATATCCTTTTTTGATATTGTCAGCTATTATCATCTTTTGAGTTATTGCTCTATACTCTTCAATCGTTCGTGGTTTCTCGAATGCGAAGCATCGTTCTATTGAATTCTTATATGTGCCTATTCGTCTTTCAACTCTGCCTTTTGCTTTTGGATTACCGGGCGTGTGACTCCATATTTGAATTCCAAGGGGCTCAAGTAAATCTCTCATCTGTTGAGAATGAAGAGCGGAACCTTTATCTACGTAAATATTTTGCGGTATGCCTCTAAATGGATTCTGCGGATTATCTTTTACCTGCATTGCGTCCATAAGAAAATTTAATACAAGGTATGAACTCTCTCCCGGCGACACATAACCATTTACCCAATAAGCGTCTGAAAATAGATCAACTACGCAACCGATGATAAGTTTTCTGTATCCTTTTTTTGTGAGTATTTCCTCTCTGTGATTTTTATCTGTAATAATACCTTCTTTATTTAATACGATGTTTCCGTGTTTTGACAGATAATATATTTCTGAAACAGAAAAGTCTATAAACCACCACTTGTTTGGCTCATCTGTTCCGAGTCTAACGTCGGTTGATGCGGAGTAATTTCTTATCTGCTTGAACGAAAATCCAAGCTGATTTAACCATCTGTTCATTGTTGAATCAGGAATTAAAAATTTGATTTGACCGGCATTATATAATGCTCTTATTGCAGCTTCCGTACTTGCGGTTTTCCCTGTCTTTGTAGCCATCTCCATTTTCATAGCTGCTGTCAGTTTTGCAGCTTGAATACATTCTTCCTGAGTCATACCAGGGAAACGAAATATGCCTTTATCTTTTCGACTGTTGCTATTGAGAGAACCTTTTTTTAAATCCTTAAACGCCCTGTTAATTGTGCATGGGTGACAGCCCAAATCAACAGCAAGATTTTTTATAAAATCGCCTCTCTCGAATTTGTGTTTCAGGATTTTATAATGGTCATAATATGTATAAAGTTCTCTCAATGTCATATTTATCATCACTTTACTCTCGCTAATGTCTGTATGCCTTCTTTATATACGCCTAACAGTGCGCCATGTTCACTTTCGAGCGCTAAGAGTCTCTTGGCTGTATCTGTTATAAATGCTTCAAGTCCTGCCTGGAATGTTTCGTAATTATTTTCATCAGGCTTTATCTGATATAGCTTCATAAATGCGTCGTACATTGACGCGGTTGCTTCTTTTATTTTGTTTTGTACTTCTGTTCGTTTTGTGATTTTTTTGTGAAATTCAATTTCATCAGGAGGGATATTTGTTATTTTCTTAAGAGTATTTATTTCTTCTTCAAAATCTTTAATTTCCGCGTCTCTCATCTTATCAGTTTCTGCTAATCGAGTAGACAGTTTGCTGTTTTCTCTTCGTAGCTCTCTGATTCTATCTTCAAGTTTTTTTACTCTCATACCTGCAATCTCTTCTAATGAAAGAGTTGTTCCGTCTGTCAGTGTTATCTCCTTACTCTCTATCAGTTCATTTTTTAAATCTTCAGGCAGTAAACTCAACGAATCAAGTCTTGTAACTCCAAGTGTAGCGTATTCATATTTCCCCGAAAAAGTTTTTCCTATTCTTTCAAATCGATTTATTACTGTTGGAGACATTCCAAAAAATGTAGTTCCTGCCTCCTCTTTGGATATGCCTAAATAAAGATAGAGTTTATCTCCAAAAAACTCTGCAATCAATTCGGCAGTTTCTATTATATTATTTTGAATCTTTGATACTAAAAATATCGCTCTTTGGACTCTCTCTTCATCATACGGGATTGGCTGCCCTGTTTCATCATATATTTCTCCCTGTATTTCTATACCAAGTTTTTTTAATAAGTCTTTAAGCTGTGCCATGAACATTCTCCTGATCTGTTGTTATATTTATCCGCATAAATGCGTTTTTTTGCTTTGTGCCTGCTTCAAGTATTAGTGATGATAATACATACCCTCCTGAAACTTTTTTTATCAGCCCTGCTTTACATAGAGATTTCAAATTTCTATATAAGGACGATGCCGGAATTTTTATTTTAAAATCCTGGGCACGCCAGGGTGCAATCCTGTCTGCATTCTCAAGCATATATGCGAGTACTTTAATCATATATGCGCCTCTGCCTTAAGCACCGGGCTTAATTTACAAATAGGTTTGCCTGTTATGTCTGCTATGTAGACATTATCATCATCTACATAAATAAAGGTTTGATATGCCGCCGGTACATGATACTCTTTACCATTGATTGTTATCTTACCGTTTTTAATGGACTTGAGGTACAAGCCCTTTTTGAAATTAAATTTTTCAGGTATTGTTATTGAGCTCATTTATTCACCTCCTTATATATCTATAAAGAATTCAATATTGCAGACAGATATTTCCATTCCCCCCAAGGTGCCTCTATTCCAATCAAAAAGAACTATACGCCTTAATGGATTTATTATAGCTAAGCTGTATTTATCTCGTTCGATACGTGGATATTTAACTGTAAATTCAATGATGTAATACTTCCTACACATTCTGTAGATAAATCTTTTAACTTTATTCATCGTATACCTCCAAGTTTTTGTGTTGAAAAAATTTCTCCACCTATCTGTCATCTATAACCTATCATTTATAGCAAACTGGATATTGCAAATTACTATATATGTCCCTCCAAGACAGCCGTAAGAAAACTCAAAGAGAGATATTTTCATGAATGGGTTTATTACACCTAAGAAGCAATCGTACCCTCTTCCAAGCGGGAAAATGATTATGTAATATTCATTTCTGGCCTTTAAAATAAGATTCTTAACTCTGATTTTAAGATTTTTAATTGTGTTCATCGTATACCTCCTAATTTTTATTTTTAATTATCATAACTTCAGCTTTATTTGGACTCTGTGCGCACTATACAGTTATGCTGATCAATGTGAAAAACACGGCTTACCCGTATGTCTATTCCCGATAAATGTGAGCAAGATGTTGACAGTGTCTCTGGATGAACTTTTGGCTGTTTCTCTAAACGCAAGAAACGACGAAACAATTGAATTGTAGACATGCGTAATTCGTCTTCAGGACAACAATCGCATTCTTTACACATCATAGCTATCCTATCGTAACGCGATTTTGGCGGCGTCTCTACCTCCGACCGTATGGGATGGATATGAATAAGATGTGCTAACCATAGAAGAATATTCTGTTCGATGCTTTCTCGGCTTGAATCTCCCAATGCCACACATTTTTGAAATAAAAAGTTATGGAGTCGATGAATACCTTGGCAGGAATATGTATTTAGAAGTCCTGTTTTATCTATAAGTCTAATGAATTTGCGTGTGATTTTATCTGCTTGTGCAGATTTAAATTTTCCGGACATCATTCTATCCAAGACAGCTTGAATTTCCTGATGTTCATCAAGAAAAGCTTTCAAAGCTGCAAGTCTTTCAATTTTTTTAAATAGCGATTTTGAATTGGCTGTTATCTTTTTCATCTCTTACCTCCCTCACACCACTGCCTTAACGCCAAACTTCTCAAAGGCTTGCTTTATTTCAGGAGTTAAAACAGGCTTAGTATTATTACTCCATGCAATCCTAATGTCTGAGATTGGCATGTTGAAAACTGTTTCGAGAGTTGATTCAATGCGCTTAGAGGTAAGTTTGCCTCTTAAAACATCATAGATGGCAATAGTACTAACATTAAGATTATTCGCCATCTTCGTGATAGTTATTCCGTTTTTTTGTAATTGCATTTGCAAATTTGTTCTTGTCATTTCTATTCTCCCTTTGTATAAGGTTTATGGTTGATAATTTTAAGATTTACGGAGTCGCCGAATTCGGAGACTAAATCTTAAGTTGGTAATTATATAATTACCAATTAATAACCATATAATATTCAAAATGAATAAAGTCAACAAAAAATTATTCATTTTGAATATTTTTTGAAAAATTATGAAAAAAAATGAACGATTACATATTATTTTGAAGACTCTTAACTTGACGCAGATAGATTTTGCAGAAAGTATTGGGACAACTCAACCAACATTGAGTCGCCAATTGAAAGACATACATAAAATAGATAAACAAGTTGCATTAGCCATCCAAGCTGTACACAATATTTCTGCTGAGTGGATACTAACTGGTAAAGGTGAAATGTTTCTGCCCACTTCCCCGCAGTACCAAAAACAAGCAGCAGTTCCTAATAGTCGGCGTGACCGTATTATTGCGGAATTGTCTCAAGCTGAGCAAACAGAGATTAACGATTATATAGAGTACCGCGCTACCCGCGCAGGTGTTGATATTTCTAAAATAAAAGAGCCGCCTGTGAAGTATGCAGACGTGCAGGATGGGATTGATGTCCCGCTTTTGGGACGTATTCCTGCCGGTATTCCAATGCTGGCAGAGGAAAACATCGAAGAAATGTTACATGTCCCCTCTGCTTTTCTTCCACGCCGCAAAAAAGATTTTTTTGCAGTCACGGTTCGCGGGGACTCTATGATTGGAGCGGGCATTATTGACGGCGATATTGCAATTCTGGAAAAGATTGTCTCGCCGCGGGACGAAATCAGCAATGGTGACATTGTCGCGGCACTCATAGACGGTGAGGCTACATTGAAAAGGCTTTTCTTTGTAGGAGATAAAGCTGAACTTCGTGCGGAAAATCCAAAATTTAAGACTATACCTATTACTAAAAAAGACTTTGTTCTGATTCAGGGCAAAGCCGTTTTGCTCGTGCGGGATTTTAAGGGTGAGGAATGATTGTGTGCATCTAATAACGAATTAGATATAAAAAACGATTTTAGGGAGGTATTACCGTGAATACTTTGTTTTTAATTCTTCTTATTATAGTGGTTTTAGTTTTTATTTCAGAAATTATCAAACCTTCGATTAATAAAAAAACCGGAGAACCTTTTTCTAAAAAATCTACTTTAAGTGGTCTCTTAATTTTTATTGTTATTTTATTGTTTCTGTATGTTATAACACGACCAAAAGCTACACCGCCTGTTTCGAGTGAAGTAAAAGTAACTGAATCGGAAAATCAAAATCAATTAGAAAATGTTGCTGAGGAAGTTTCTGAAAATACTAAAGATGTTATAGAAAATGTTACGAAAGAAGAAAATGTTGAAATCACAAAAGAAATGTTAAATGAACCTGCTGCAAAAACTCTTATAAATTTTATTGAGGCTATAAAAAAGAGAAATTGGGCAGGGGCTGTACAATACAGTCAATTATCATGGCAAAGTAAAAGGTCGCAATATGAGAGAGCCCAATTTATGGAAATAAACTTTGATCCATATAAAATTAAATCATATAAGATAATTTCTAAGGATATAGATTCAGATTCCTATAAGTCATATACCGTAAGAGTAGAAGGTGTAAACGTACTTAAAAATGAAGTACATCTTGAAATGAAGGCTAATGTTATATGTGAAACAATGGGCGGCCCTGATCCTAATGGTAAATGGGGAGTCAATCCCAGCTCTGCAATAATGAGTCCTTTATAGAAAAAAAGAATGTTAGATAGTATGAACACTAAATTATTTTTAACCACAATCACATTGTTAATGCTATGCAGTACATTGATTGCGCACCCAGGGAGATTGGACAGAAACGGCGGGCATAAAGGTCCGGGCGGTTATCACTATCATAAAGGCGGAGGCCATAAAGGCGGAAATGGAAGAGGAGACAGCGCACCGAAGGTAAAGGCAAGGGAAGTTCAGGTTATAATCCTTGCTGATAGAAGCGAAAAAGTATATCACAGGAAATCATGCGAAAAAATTAAAGGGAAACAAATCTTGTCTATGTCTTGGGATGAGGCAAGGAATTTAGGGTATAAGGAGTGTGGGGTTTGTAAGTAAAAGTTTTAAGTATGCTGAAAGGATGATGAATAAATAAATTTAAGGAGAAATAGAATGGGAGAAAAAGAGACAAGGCAAGACGGTTCAAATAAAGGTACAGTCAAGACTCCGCTCGGTTCAAATAAAGGTACAGGCGGTCAGTCAAATAGTAATCCAAAACCTGTACCGGCCAAGCCTAAAAGTGATAAGTGATTAAAAGAACAATCCTGCAATTAGATTTTTATTTTTTTTGAGGTGGCGGGACTTTCGGTTTCTTAGCAGTTGGAATATTTTTCCCTGCAGAGGTGTCTCTTTCGGCATTTGGATTATGGAATAGAATGCTCTGTATTTTCATATGAGGAGTTATAAGAATACCATCAACATCAAGATATATTTGAGAATAATCTTTAGTCTTTTTGTTTTCAATCACCCATGCCGGATGTTTAAGATATATGAATTGTTCAGATGGGTTATCAGAATAATAATCCGGATATCCGCATATTCTACTTCCATCTGCAAATTCAATGGTAATATCTGACTTAAAATTTTCATAAAAAATATCAAGCCAAGTTGAACTTCTTGATGTATTTCTTGTTATGTGTAATTTGCGGAGTAGTAACATGTGCCAATCTTTCACAATAAACCATGAAAATATAAGAGGAATAATTATGCTTAGAGTTATAAGAAGAATCAGAGATTTATAATTATAAATGAATATACCATCAATTTCAGTATAACTTATTGGCGGATTTCCGGTAATCATTGCATATATAGCATATATAAACATAGTAAAAATAAGCGCATTTATTATTTTATCTTGTTCTTTTGTATCTGTAGTATGAACAGTCAGATATAGAATTTTTGAAGCGATTAATCCCGGTATAAGGAAAAGTAATATTTGAAACGCCTGATAGGTAAACATGTTGTACCTCCTTTAGATGAATATATTTTGCTTGACATTCATAAAAAAAGTTTAATAAAAACTTTTATGAAGATAGAAGAACTCATAAGTCCCCGCGAAGCGGCACAGCTTATAGGTGTTGCAACTAAGACTGTATCCCGCTACAGACGCGAGGGTCGGCTTCCATTCGTTCAGTATTCAGCCCGCAAAGTTTTATACCGCAAAACTGATGTAATTTGCTTCATAGAAAGTTCATATAAAGAAAAAAAACTACAACTTTTTTAAAAAAGATCGGACAAATTGCTCAGTTAGGGACAAATTGCTCAGTTTGACCTTGCATGATTTTTAAATCTGTGTTTAATTATTCATCGGGAAAAGACGCACGGTTATGGTTTAAAGCGGATTAAGATTCATAACTGAATTTTCTTCCGCTTACTTTTTTTGTGGAGAGATATATGGACTTAAATTTAAATTTTTGGATTCAAATAGGTTCATTTTTACTTATGGGTTCGGCAATTTATTGGCGTATGCATTACAAGACTAATGAACTTGCAAAAGAGTCTAAAGAACATAAAACGACGATTGAATCTCTCCAGAAAAGAGAAGATGAACTCTTTAAGGAAATTGCATATGTCCAGCTTGAAGTAGAGAAAAGGCTTAACAATTCTGAAAAGCTTCTAAGCAAGCGGCTTACTCGTATTGAGAAAATTTTAATCCGCATTGACGAGCGGATGAAATTTCAGGCTACTAAAGACCTTGAAGATGAGGAGGAATGATGAAGAAAAACAAGATAGATACGGCAGGGCTGCAGCGTTTTGATGAGGCGCCGGGCAGATTTCATATAAGATTTTTTTATACAACATCACAAGGTAAATTTTCCAAGAGAGCGTTTTTCTTTTCGCTTTTTGCCTTTGTTGCGTTAATATATATTATACTCGGTATGATTGATACTATGCGTTTTAATGAAGGTTTATCATTATTTATTTTAGGCTGCAACGGCGCTTTCGGTTTGAATTATTATGCTAATGAGCGTGATGGTAATGGTAAAATTCGTAAACATAATAATGGGTTATATGAGTAGATGAGTTATAATGATATAATTAAATCTAATGCATATATGTTATATGCGCAAGGATATAGTTTTAGGCAGATTGCAGATATACTTAAAACTCATCCCGGCTGTGAGAAGCTGACGCATAACACAGTGAAGTCTTGGGCTTTAGAAAAAGATAATAACGGCTTAACTTGGGACGATAGAAAAAAAGAAGTCACTGATCTGATTCAGAAAAAAGAGACTGAAACCGTTATACAAACAAAGCGGGAACTCATAGAAGCAACGCAAAAAGCTTTATCAGATATTATGACAGATATTTTAAGCGGCAGTCTTGGATTTAAGACGAAAGATGCGGCTGTATATGCATTCAAGACACTGTTTGAATGGCAAGACAAAGTAATAGATAAAGAGAAGAGAATCACAATTGAAGAACAGGTAGAAATAGTTTTTGAAGCAATGCATGAAATAGCTGAAGTTTCGGAAGTTCTTTTAAAACATGAAAAAGCTATAATGGCTAAATGGCAAGAGAAAGCTTTAGCGAGGATTAAGAAAAAATGAGTACGGTTTTTGAGATTGCGGAAGCTAAATTTAAAGAAAAATTCGGATTGCTGTCATTCTCAGACTGGTGTGCGAAATATATAATGCTGAATATCAATGGCAAGATTGTTCCCTGGAATCTTGACGGTCACGAATATATGGATGAGATATATAATCTGGCGCCTGTACCGAAAGAGACACATCAAAAAGCAGCGCAGATGACAATCTCAACTTATGTTTTGCTTAAATCTCTTAACTTTATGGATAAGTATAATGTAAAAGTTGTATATTACTTCCCAAGCGATGATGATGTTAAAGATTTTTCGCAGGATAGGGCGAATCCGATTATTGATAATTCGGAATATTTAAGTTCAAAGTTACAATATGACAAGGCGGATAATTTAGGACTTAAACAGATGGGACATTCATCTTTATACTTTAGAGGTGTATGGACAAAGAGAAAAGTTAAAAGTATTGATGCTGATATGGTAATCAAAGATGAGGTTGATGAGGCAAATCAGGAGAATTTAATATATGCTGAAGATCGGGTTCTGCACTCAAATTTCAAATATATAATTGAATTGTCTCAGCCTTCCAGGGCGGATTATGGAATAAATAAGAGTTTTTTAGAATCGGACCAAAGATATTATCTTGTTAAGTGCCAGGGATGCGGTACATGGAATAACATAGTAGAAAAATTTCCTGAGAACTTAATGAGTAAAGGCAGAGGCGAAAAATTTACAGCATGGCTTGGATGTTCAAGATGTAAGAGAAAACTTGAAAGAACTAAAGGAAAATGGGTAGCAGCTTATCCTTCAAGGTCTAAAGAGCATGTAGGATATTTACATTCTCAGTTATTTTCTAATTATGTTACAATGGAATTCATATATAATAAGTTTAGCAAAGCTTTATTGTCGTCTGAAAAAAAGAATGTTTGGAATTCCATAATAGGCAAACCTTACAGAGATTCGGAACTATGCCCTTTCACTGATGCGCTGATCAGAGATGCCGAAGGTCAATATGGATTTGAAAAAGGCGCATATGCAAGCTTTATGGGAATTGATGTCGGCGATATATGCCATGTTAGTATCTGGGGATGGAACGGCAGAAGATTAAGACTGCTTTGGCTTGAAGAGGTTTTAAGTGATGATGAAAAAAAATTTCATCATTTAATAGAAAAATATCGCTCATATTTTGTCATAGATGCAATGCCGTATAAAAATTTGGCAAAGAGGCTTTGTATGCGATATAATGGCTGGGGAGCTATACAATATTTTAAAGGTCAAACTCTTCAAGAAAAAACCGAAGGCGAAGGAGAGTATAGAGTTCCTGTGGTGATGCATGACAGGACAGAATCAATAGATGAGATGTCCTCAATGTTTAACGAAGGTTTTTTTGAACTTCCTAATCCGAAAATGCTAAAACCAAATGAGAATACAATATATGAAAAGTTTAAAGAACAACTTAAGAATTTAGAGAAAGAGAAAATCATAAACAAGCATGGGTATGAAATCGCAGTATATAAGAAGAATATACCAAATCACTTTGGTATGTCTATGAACACAGCATTTATAGCATTCAGGACAGGCAAAGGACAGTTTGTCCCGGTGGTTGATCCGATATTTGGATAGAGAAAATGATAATAGATAACAGGTATAGAATAAAAAAACAGGAATTGAAAGACGAACCTGCGAATTTCACCTTTTCGCCTGATGTGAATTATGCACAGCGGGGCGGCTTTACATCTGATATAGAAAGATATTCTGCATTGAAGGATATACATCCTACATATTTGTATGAATTTATCGATATTATTTCTTGGCTTGCAATATTCAATCCGGATATGTCGCAAACTGTTAAGAAGATAATTTCGCTTGGGAATGTAGGTCACTCTTTAGAGATAGAAGGCAGTGAAAGAGCGGCGGATGCGGCGCAGGATGAACTGAATGATTTAGCGCGGAATGCTTTTTCTAATGCTGCAGGCATGGACGGATTTATCAATCAGCAATTTAGACAGATTATTGTTAAAGGGACTTTGTGTCAGGAGGCAGTACCGTCGTTAGCATTAAATGGTATTGAAGAGATTTATCAGGTAAAAGTTTCTTCAATACGATTTAAGTTTGAAGAGAATAGATTTGTTCCTTATCAGAAACAAGGAATTGATAAGGTAAGGTTAAATGAAGAGACATTTTTGTACATTCCGCTTCAGACCGAAGAGGATAATCCTTACCCTATTCTGCCGTTTATAGCAGCTCTGCGTTCTATAATCAGGCAGGATAAACAATGGGAGGGCTTGGATGAATTTACTGCGCTTTGGGGGTTGATGGGATTTACACATATGACGGTAGATATTAGACCATTGTTTGGCGAAGCGGAACCGGATTTTCAAGCAAGAGCTAACAGGGAGCTTAGGCGGTATTATGAGATGTTTACTAATAATAGGCAGAAAGGGGTTGCGGTTCTTCCTCCCAGTGTTGGTTTAGAGCATAAGGCAGTCGGCAAAGGTACAGGGCAGATGAGCGAGGCTATGGAAAAGACACATCAGGCAATCACAAGTGGTCTTAATATTGACCCTGCATTGCTTGGATATGCATATTCTACAACCGAGACTTACGCAACAGTATGTTATCAAACACTACTTGGTGAGATTGCAAATATAAGGCGGATAGTTAAGCGGGGTAATGAGCGTATATATAATCAACATTTGTTAATGAGGAAGATACCGGCAGTATGCACTATGACATTTAATCCGGCGCCAAGCCTTAAAGCGTATGAAGAGGCTCAGACTAAAGAAATAGAACAGAGGATGATCTATCAGCGCATGGATAAGGGTACAATAGGCCCGGATGATGCGGCACGGGAGCTTGGATATATTGCAGCATATGGGAAAGATAAAACAATGCCCGGTGGCGGATATGTTTTTTCTTTTAATCAGGAACATAATAAGTATGTTTATCAGAGAGAATCAATAAGCTTAGCTTCAGAAAAAAAAAAGACCCAATACTTGGATTAGAAGAGGGTTATTTAAAAGAGTTCTTTGAAATCTATAGAAAAAAGTACGGTGAATTTCTTGCAGGCTTTGAGTATAGAATCAATAAAGATAAATTTGTTGAATCTATACTTGCATATATGGAACAGAAAATGGGCAGTGAACTTCCCGCAGATGCCGAGGAGATAATCAAAAAATGGGCTGATAAAAGTTATACTTTGGGACTCGGTCAAAAATGGGAAGATGATAAATGGAAGGTTACGGACAGAGAGGCAATAGATTTTTTAAAGCGGCATGATCAATATTTTTTCGGGAAACAATTTGAGCATTATGCGCCTGAAATGAGAGAGATTATTGAGAATGAACTGAAAGGTATTGCAAGAGCTTATGACCCGAAAGTTATAAAAAGTCTAAAAAACAAAATGGGTTCTGAGTTTGAACATCCATACATCAAAGACTATTATGATTTAGTTGTCCGCAATGCTGTAAACAAGAGCCGTAATTTTGGCAGGACATTAAGCTATGAGAGACTTGGAATTGCAGAACTCGAAATTGTAGCAATACTTGATGATAAAACATCTGATATATGCAGAGAAATGAACGGCAGGAGGATATCAACAAGCTTTGCGGCAGAACATGTAAGGGAAACGCTTGATACGCCAATGGATGAACTTAAAGAAAGGTTTGCATGGCCGACTAAATCGGAGGTAAGCAAGTATGCGGGGATGTCGACAGATGATATTTTAAAAAATATAAAGGTACCGCTTCCACCGTATCATGCGAGATGTAGAACGACAACTGTAATAAGCATGGATACAAAAATTGTAACAAATTCAGGAGTAAGTCTTAATACTAAGGAAGAACCTGATTATAAATATATGTCAAAGGCGGAAAAAGCAAAATTAAAAGAATTAAATAGCAATAGATGGGAAGAATACAAAAATCTTAGTATTAACGAATGGTCGTCTAAGATAAACGGGCTTTCGGCATCGCTGTGGTCGGAAGAAAATCTTGACTTTCATTGGGAGAAACATAAAAAAGATTTTGACAAATATGCTAAGGGCATTAAGATAAGCAGTAAGGAAGAGTATGAGAAATTTTCTAAAAAATTACTTACGGATTTTAACAGATGCTTTGTATATAATTATAAAGACGAAAGCAACAGGAGAGTAATGTTTTACAATAGTAAAAATAACTGCGTTGTAGCAGTAGACGTTTATAATAATATAAAGACATGTTATCCATTAGAAGATGGTATAAAACAATATAAAAACATATATATGGAACTTGTGCATGGAAAAGAATCAAATTAAAGATGCGATTACAGATATTATTTCAGGTAGAGATGAAGCATCTTATTATTTTGAATTGATTCATAAAATGGATGAATTGAATGATATTGAACTTGATCAGTATCTTGTAGAAAATTTCGGCAAGCTAAGCGAAGAGGGATGTGCGAGCGGACTTGGGGATTCATGGAGAAGTAAAATAGGATGGGTTGTTGAAGGAGAATATCCTTTAGAAAATCTGCCGGATCATGTGAGAGATATTGCACAGAGGCTATACTATGACAGAAAATCTTAGCGAGATAAAAAAAGGCATATTTTGCGGCATCTTGGATAATGAATATATAAGAGTAGCATAAATAGTTTTTAAACGTTTTTAAATGCGTTTTCAAAAGACTGGGAGCAATATAAATATACTCTCAGGTCTTAAAATAAAGATAAATAAACCATAACCGATTGAACAGAAAGACTTATTTCAAGTCTTTCATGGCAATCGGTTTTTTTATGCTTAGAAATGGAGTGGAGTATGGATGAAAAATTAAAAGCAAGACTTGAAGAGATTAGAAAGACAGGGCTTGAAATCGATGTAAAACGGAATGTAGCGCTTACAAGGTGTTTACAAACAATAAGTTTATCCGGTGAAGCGGATAAAACAGCTGATAAGCTAACGCTTGATGAAGATGAGAAGTATATATATGCGCCGTTTCGCGCTCTCTCTGCAGTTTTGATAGCTGATAGAGCAATAGATTTTTCAAAGACAGATGTTTTAAAGAAATCTTCCAGGATGCTTCAAGGGCAGACTGTTTATCCTAACCATGACCATGATGTAAATAAATGGCTTGGTACTGTAGTTAAAAGCTGGTGGGAAGATGCAACACCGCCGGGAGTCAATGTTACATTAAAGATAAACAAAGAGTGGAATCAAAGAGTTGTAGCAGGCATTAAAGACGGTGCAATTCACAGTGCAAGTGTAGATGTGATATTTGAGTTTGAAAAGTCGCATCCGGATTTGGAAGATTTTTATTATCATTTAGGAGAAACCATAAATGGCAAGATTGTAGCTCTTACAGTTACAAAGATTTTGAGTTACGGCGAAATATCCTTAGTGTGGCAGGGTGCCGACGGATTCGCCAAACGTTTAGACTTAACACTTGAAGGGGCCGGTGCGGCAGATCAGGCAAAAAAAACAGAAGGAGGATTAAAAGGAATGAAGATTACAAGAAGTTTACTCATTAGAGCAGGACTTGCGCCGTCTTCATACGGCATGAATGCATCTGCTCAGGAAGTAGAACTTGATGAGAAGATGTCGGAAAAACTTATGTCAGAGCTGGACGTGGCAATAAATACATTATCAGATTCTCTGGATAAGCAGACAGAACTTCTCAATGAGATATTTGGCGAAGGTGAGAAAAATTCGGATCTTGCAAAGAAGATTACAGAGAATGCAAAAATCGGAGAGACCTATCTCAGTGATGTAAGGAGCGATGCTATTAAGTTTGCTAAACTCGCTGAAGGAGTGGAGAAACTTTCGGATGCATTAGAGCGCGCGATAATGAATGCATCAATTGAAGATGCAAAGAAGTTCAGAGATGACTATCAGGCAAAAGTTGAAGAAAAGATGCCTGTCAGATGCGCAAAGTGCGGAGGCACAATGACGCGCGGCAGTGCATCAAAAAGCGAGCAAGGCGCTGATGAAGAGATTGATCTCTCATCATATCAACTACCGGGAGGACTGAAAAATGGATAATATATCATTTGTTGGGATTATGAATGTCGCTACATTCAAACTCAATTCAACAGATAATTTCAAACGAGGAACAGATGAAGGAATACCTGTTAAGGTTTCAGGGCTTGGTACAGTATCAAAGTGTGCAGATGATGAAGGCTTTGATGGAATATTAGAGACTATTGATCGCGATAAGGTGTGCGGTGCTGTAAGTTTGAGAGGATTTAAAACTATATCTTATAGCGGTACAGCTCCGACAGCAGGGAATGTAATTTTGGTAGCTGATGGCGCCGGCAAGGTCAAAACAGCGACAACAGGCCAAAAATATTTGGTAGTTGATGTAGATGCGACTGCAAAGACAGTTACAATTTTAATAAGATAAAAGAGGTTTATATGATTTTTGAAAAAATACCGGTTGGAAAAGATATGTTTGCAGAAGCAAAGGAGAAAGGGACTACTCTTACAAGCCTTCTAAAAAAACATGAAAAGTTTAACAAAGAGTCGAAACTTTCGCCTCTTGAGCAACAGCTTGCTGCAAGAAAGTTACAGCTTTCAGGCGCACAAGCAGCGCTTATTGCTGACTTTTACAGGACAGAAGATAACAGAATTCTCTTTGTTGAAACAATAAACGAGATGGTAAGACTTGGAATATCCGAGCAGCTTAAAAGTTTTGCTAAATTATCTGATATAGCAGCTACAAGCACAGGCATTAAAGGCAGCGTATATCAATCCGCTGAAGTTGACCTGGATAATTCAAAAGCTACATCTCTGAGAGTATCCGAAGGCGCTGAATTTCCTGTTGTTAAAATCAAATTTAAAGAAAAAGCGCTTACACTTCACAAACACGGCTATAAGATTGAAGCTACGTATGAAGCTATACGTCAGATGAAGATCAATGTTTTTGCCGTGACGATGAAGGTGCTGGGTATCAATATCGGGCAGGACAAAATAGCTCATGCGATTAATATACTTATCAATGGCGATGGAAACAGCAATCCCATCAAGACCGTTAATGCCGTAACTACAGGAACGCTCAAGTATGAAGATATAGTTAATCTTGAAGAGGATTTTGAGTTCTTTGAGCCAACATTGCTGCTCTCTTCTAAAGAAATGAGATCTAAATATAGAACGCTTTCTGAGTATAAGGATAAGAACGGGCCGGCCATGCCTGAGCCTCCTCTCAAAGTTAAAACTATACCTGCAGGCAGGATAATCGCATTAGACAACAAAGCTTCTTTGGAAGAGGTCTATGAGATTGGCGGCTCGCTTGTTGAGCATGATAAGATTATAGACAAGCAGATAGAGAATGCGGTTGTGAGCGAAGTAAGCGGCTGGTCAATATTATTCTCTGATGCTGCAAGAATGTTAATAGTATAAGAGGTGGATAATGAAAGTTAAACTAAATTCTAAGATTGCATCAAGAGGCGGAGGTTTCTCTGATATTGAAGGCAAGCAAAATATTTATCTGTCAAAGAAAGATGGGAAAATTGATGTAGATGAGGTGTTTACTGTTGAAGCTACGCAATTTGTAGAATCAAAAATTGCATCGGGCGAGCTGATTCTCATTTCAAGAGAAGAGGAGAAGAAAGAGGAGAAAAAAGAGGAGAAGAAGTAATGTTGAACCTTGATAACATTAAAGAGATCTGGCCTGCTTCGGCTTTTAATATTGATGATGAGATAAAAGACGGCGTCGACAAAACGGCTTATGATCGTTTTATTGAATCGGAAATGTTAAATGTTAAACGACGTTTAGTCAAATGGCTTGGCTCTAATGTTATTGAGGATGCGTTATCCGATACTCCGCTTGATGAAGATAGAGCAACTGATATAAACAAGGCTTTTGCATCTATAATAAATGCGCAGATGGTTAAGCATTTAATGGGAATGGCGGCAATGGGAATTGAAAAAGATATAAGCCTGCCGTCAGGAATGAAAATCAGTCTCTCTCTTTATACAAGAGAAGATTTTGAAAAGACAATTAAAGATTTAACAGATGAAGCATACGGAACAGTTGAGGAATATCTATGATACTTAGAAAAAAGTTTTTAAATGATATTTTAGACCGTTCCTGGAAGGAAATTGTTAAAGGACAAATTACTGTCAAGAGACAGATTGAAAATGAGAATGGAGGTTTTTTAAATGCTGTTCGTGATATTGTTTATGACACTTTTGTTATTTCTCACTGCGATATTTTTATCAAAACAGATGAGAATAGAAATAGCAAAGTCGGAGTTAAGGTTTTGGGTGATGCGGCGGTGTGGCTTGAAGAGGTTCATGCGTCTGGCTTAAGGGGTACCGACATCATAGTTATAGGCGGAATCGAATATAGTATTACTAAGATTGATACTTTCGATTCTGTTTATAAAGACAGGTCAAGAGTTGAACTTGTGAGGCTGTAAATGGAAGAGGGATTTGATGATTTCATTAAAAAACTTAACAATGCCGGCACACTTTTAAAAGAGAATATGGAGAATGCGCTCATGGTATCAGGTGAGATTGTAAGGGGAAATATCGTTAAAGGGATCAGAGGTCAAAAATATAATTTTGTGCCTCTTGCGCCGGCGACGTTAAAGGCGAAAAGCAAACCTCGAAAACGCGGGAAATATACAATCCGTGCCGGATCGCGCTTAACTCTTGTAGATCAATCAGACTATGTTGCATCATTTGCAGTAGAAAAAAAAGACTGGGACGAGGTTCAGGTAGGTACTAATCACCCCCAAGGGAGAGCTCTTGAACTTGGGTATGCGCCGCGTAATCTTCCTGCCAGACCTCATGTTGCGCCTGCTTTTGAGGAGAGTATAGACGTGGTTCAGAAAACTCTTCAAGATGCACTTTCGGGAGTATTTAAATGATAGTTCATCAGATTAAATATTTCAAAAAGCTAATTGAGAAGATGATTACTTCAAGAGACGGAGCGTCTAATCCGCTTAATAAAAGTTTTTTTGAAGTTTATCCCAAATCTGCGACTATCAAGCAGGTTTTACCGTGCGCATGTTTACGCCAACAATCCGGTTCTACGTCATTTTATGGCGGTTTTGACAGAATAGAACAAAACAACAATATGATACATAGAATCAGAAAAATTTATGAAGCAGAAACAAGCTGGCAAATTGATTTTTTTTCAAAAGATATTTATGACTTCATAGAAGCTGATGAAAGTTATACAGGATTTATGAATCAATTTGTGAAGCTCGTTACAGAGCATTACAGGATTGTTGATCCGCGAGGTAATGCTATAGAATTTGAGCCTGGAAGTTTTGGGATAATTGATGATGAGAGTATAATCGTTGATGGGATATACATGGCATATTGTCAAGTTAAAGCTATTGATGGTATATACTCAAGCGAATCATTCCCGGAACTCCCGGGAGGTGAAAATAATTACATTATAAGCGAGGGTATAAATGGCTGAAGAAATAAACGATACGGAAGTTGCAGAAGTACAAGTAACAAGAAGAAATAGGCACCCTGAACGAAGTGTTGCAGCACAGGCTGAAGAAAAGGCTGAAGAAAAGACTGAAGAAAAAACTTGGGATGAATGGGTGAAGGAATTTGGCATAAACAGAGCGCTTGCTAAAGGCGCATGCTCTGAGGCTAAATTAGATTGGGATGCTACAATTACAAAAAGTTTTTTTGAGAATACAGTCCGAAACTTTGGGAAGAAAGGACATGGGAGGAAAAAATGAGCAGAGGAGATGTAAATGTTAATCTTGTAGATGGAGGGCTTGGCAATCTTCCGCGCGGCGTTGATGGAATACACTTAAAGGTAGGTATTGCCGAAGGCGGAGAACCAAACACCATTTATGAAATAGGAAATTTTTCAGGAGCAAAATATATTCTAAAGTCAGGTCCGCTTTTAGATTCGGTACAAACTTATTATGCTGAATTTTCTAAAGAGAAAGATCAGGTGCCTCCAAAGTTGTTTATTGTACGACCTAAAAATGATCTGCCAGGTGGCATTGGAGAGGTGGATCACACAGGTACAGGTCTTGCTACATTTGTGGTATCCGGGACTCCGGTTGCAACAAAAACATTTATATTAGAGATACTTAAAAGTGGTGCACCTGGAACTGCTACTTACAGAAAATCATCAGACGAGGGTAAAACCTGGAGTGACGAGATTATAACTCCGGCGTCCGAAACACCCATTAATACCGGCGGTGGATGTTTGATTACATTTACAGAATCTGTACCTCCTGCCGATTCGTTTGTAGCAGGAGATAGATATACTTTTGTCTCTGATAGTCCGACAGCATCTATTACTTCTATCATAGAAGCAATAAATGCAGCGAAACAAGAGTATAATGTAAAATATATACATGTTGTAGGCGAAACAGAAAAATCGTTCTGGGTAACATGCGGAGCTATTGCGGACGATTGGGAACAACTTTATAGACACTTTGTGTTTTTCTTGCTTGAAGCTAAATCAAAAGAGAGCGAAGCAATAGAAGAATGGGCAATGGCAAGGATCAATGAAGGTAAGTCCTTCTATCATAAGCGGGTAGCAGTAACGCCAATTCAAATATTTAGCTCAACACACAATCGATATATTAGTCTCGCATGGATAATTGCAGCAAAGATTGCAGCAGCAAGGGTGCATGAATCACCGGGTTTTGTTGATAAATTTGCGTGTTTATCTGTAACAGAGATTAAAGATTATGCAGAATTATCTGACAAAGCTACCGGACAGGCTTGGCTTGATCAACTTGATGATGCAAGATATACGGTTGCGACTCAGTATCCTGATTATTCAGGATTCTATATTTCGCATGTAAACATGTTCTGTTCATCAGACAGCGATTATACAAGAGTGCAATTGCTTAGACCTGCCGACAAAATCAGAAGATTAGTAAGAACAAAGATTATGAAATTTCTGGAAAGTCCTGCACATGCGGAAGCCGGACTTGGAGGTATAACATCTCTTAAAGTTGAGATTGATAATGCTATCAGCAGTGTCATGGAGATTAAAGGCAATAGAGAGATTGATTCTCATATTACTGAGATTGATCCAAATCAGGATGTGCTAAAGACAGGAAAAGTTAAAGGCACAGTAAAATTTAAGCCAATAGGTACGATGGAAATAATAGAAATCGACCTATCAGCAATGTCATAGGAGGGAATAATGTCAGCAGAAGAATATTCATGGCGAAATACGGATATATATTTCGGAGGACGCTTACTTGTTAATGTCGAAAAAATAAATTATAAAAGAAGCACTGATGTTGAAGTGTTCTACGGAAACGATGGCGAACCTTCCGGCTGGGGAAGAGGTGAGATAAAAGGTGAAGGCTCAATTACTGTAAGCGGTCAAGAGTACACAAATATAATAGACTTTGCCGTGGCTTTTGGGTATGACTTACTTAAGATGCCGCCAATTCCACTCATCATCATCGAGAAATCTGATGATTTGGCAACTATAACTCATACTTTGTCACAAGTTGTCTTTAAAGAAACCGGCTTTGAGGGTGCGAATAAGGATAAGAGATTCCTTCATACGCTTCCTTTTGATATTGTTGGGCCAATACAATTAATAAAAGAATAGGAGAACACAATGATACATGAACAATACGAAGAACTAACTGATAAAAAACTTACAGAGTTAGAGGCAGATATAAACAGTTGGAAAGAAAAATACGGGGATATAAATATTATCTCTATTGAACTTGATGATGGTGAAGAATTTCAAGGTATATTTAGATTGCCAACGGAAAGGGATATAAAATTAGCAATGCGAAAAGAGTTATCTAATATGGAGAGTAATAGAGAACTGATTCGCATAACTGTTCTATATCCTGAAGTGACTATATTCAGTCAGATACTAAAAAAATATTGGGGGATTGCTACGCCTATAGCAAACAGATTAATCGAATTATGCCATGTGTCTAAAGAGGCAAAAATAAAAAAGTTATAAAAGACCGTGAGGACGAACTTCAAAATGGCGGAGGCATGGATATTCTTATCCGCCATTATTTTCCCGGAATAAAAATAGAAGATCTTTCAGATGAGGAAAGAGCTGCTCTTTCGGTCGATGTGAACTGGTTAGAGGATAGGATACAAACATTACATGCGAATGCAATAGCAAAAGCATTTGGAGAAAAATAAAGGAGAATAAATGAGTACCGGAACATCAACATTTTCACTTGTAACAATATTATCTATTCGTGACATGATGAGCGGGAAGATTGGAGAGATTACAAGCGGATGGGATAGATTGCGTAAATCTATTGCTGCTACAACTGAAGAAGCACGCGTATTTGATGCATCGACAAAATCGCTCAAGTGGGGTGTAGGCTTATCAGCAGCAGGTACTGCAACAGGACTTTTAGCAAAGTCATTTGTCTCTGCCAGTATAGAGGTAGGCAAACTCTCATCTAATATACAATCACTTGAGGTCGCTAAAGAAGATGTTGAAGGAATATCAAGCGCTGCAAGTATAATGGCTGCCCGGATGGGCACTGCACAGGATACATATTTATCAGGGATTTATGATATTAAGAGCGCCATATCGACTCTCGATCCAGGAGAATTGGTTGATGTAGCGGTTGCTCTTGATAAAACCGCAAAGGCTACAAAAGGAAGTTTTGTAGGTCTGTCTGACCTTATTGGGGTAACTCATTCGCAATTTAAAAGAATGTACACCGACCTAACGGATACACAATTTGCAAATTTGTTCGGCAACACAATCACTATTGTCGCACGTCTATACAAGACAAGTGGTGAAAAAATGCAGCAAGCTATGCAGGCACTGGGCCCGGCCGCAGCAGCGATTAATGTATCATTAGAAGAACAGTCTGTAATTTTGGGGACATTGCAAAATCAAATGCAGCCCGGCTCAGCCGGTACTTCATATAGACAATTTTTAGCTCACGTTGGCGAAGCATTTCAAGAACTTGGATTGAAAGCAACAGATTCACAAGGGAAATTAAAATCAATGCCGGATCTACTTGATGAACTAAAGAAAAAATTTGGCGAAAATTTAACAGTTATGTCAAAGATGGAACTCAAAAAAGCATTTGGGACTCAAGAAGCTGTAGGCGCTATAGAAGCCTTGTTATCGAAAAGTAAGGAACTTAGAGATGATATTGAATCTGTAAAATCTGCAAATGCAACAGGTACATGGAGCGATTTGGAAAATGCGGCAAAGATAAATATGAATAACCTCGCTACGCAATTAGACCGCGTGGGCACAGGTTGGGGAGCATTGAAGTCAACTATAGCAGGCGGCTTTAGCGAAGGTCCGCTTAAGATTATTGTTAAAGGGTTGGCGGATATATTTGAAAAGATTACCATTATTTTAAATGAGAGTCCGCTTTTGCGGCAGTTTGCGTCTATAATTTTGTTCGGCGGTACTGCTGTTTTACTTTTAGGCGGTGCAATGCTCACATTGGTTGGTGTTGTCGGCATGTATGCTGTTATAAAGAAGAATGCTATGCTTATTGATATTTATGACGGGACAATAAAACTTGCAGGCGCTGTAAAAACAGGCATTGCAACTGCTGCAGAATGGCTGCATGGTAAAGCAATGTTTTGGAGTAATACAATTCGCAAAGAAGGAATTGTATCAACAATTGCATATAGTATAGCATATGGAGTATTAGCAGTCAAAACAGGATTATTAACTACTTATACATGGCTTAAGAATACTGCAATGAGCGCTTATAATGCTATTTCACTCGTAGGTATTAAAAATACTCTTACACATTCTGCAGCTCATGCTTGGAGCGCTCTTAAGATTGCGGCACATACAGTCGCTACATGGTTGCACAATACTGCGCAAACCGCGTTAAATTTAATACAAACGAAAGGGATAATGGGTACAATGGGGCTTGGAGTAGCTCATGCTTGGAGCGCTCTTAAGATTGCAGGTCATACAGTTGCTGCATGGGCTCTCGCAGCTGCTACAACTGTAAAGAATAATATACAACAATATGGAATTGCTATTACGCTTGCAATGGGAGCTGCGCATGCAGCCAGCGCGGTTAAGATTGGATTTACCACTGCTGCGACCTGGCTTTTTAATACAGCGCTATTTGCATGTCCAATTACATGGATTATACTTGGAATAGTAGCGCTCGGAGTTGCAGTTGTTGGTTTAGTTGTGTACTGGGATAAAGTTACAGGAGCTATAAAAGCCGCTTTCAGTTGGTTAAAAAAATTCTTCGGCTTTAAAGATGATGCTGATGTTGAAGGGATGATAACTTCAAAAATAAACAAACTAACCGAAGAAACTGCTAAATTAAAAGAACAGCAGGCAAGATGGGATGCCGTAGGCATGAGAGGTGAAGAGTATGCTAAAGTTACAGATCAAATTCTACAGAATGAAAAAGCATTAAAGGGTTTAAATGAGGAATTAACAAAACGTCAAGCAGGTAATGACAGGGTTAAGGAATTACAAGAGTATGTTAAAACAGTTGAAGAATTAAGAAAAGGCACTGAAGAGGGTTCATCTCAATATCAAGCTTTGACTGCACAAATGGAATATGTCAATCAAATCCAGGCGCAACTTAAAGAAGGTTTATTAAAAGGAGATTTTAATGTCGTTGATTCGATTATGAAAAATTCAGCACTGGAAGATATAAAGAAGGCAGGGCAGAAATTCAGTGATACATTTGCAAGCGGCATACAATCATCTACAGCAATTGAAGATGCTGTTAAAAATATGATGGAAAAGACCATCAAACCTTATTTACCCCACAGTGATGCTAAAAAAGGCGCATTATCTGAATTGACTAAATCCGGCCGCTCTTTTGTGTCAACATGGGCTGGCGGTATTGAGCAAGAAGCTATGTCTGTTGATGTTGTTAATAAATTCACTACTCTTCAAGCTAAACAGATTAGTGAAAAATCTCCGGTAATACAGAAAATTTCATCAGGGAATAGAACAGAAGCTAAAAATCTCTTAGGGAGTTTAACTGTACATGTAGACGGGAAAAATCTTACAATAGAAAAATTGTCTGCAATGATTGCGCAAGTCTTAAGTCAGGAACTTAATCGGATAGGAGCTGTATAATGTTTGATGCGCTGAGTGCTGTAGGAGATATGCTAACATTCGCAGGCGGGACATCAATACCTCACCCGCTTTCTCTATTAACTAAAGATGTTTATCCTCTTGAAATCGGCGGATATGAATTTATTGACGGTGCGCTTGTACAAGTTTCCGGCTCAAAAAATATTCAAATCACAGAACTGCCGGGCGGTAAAAATTCTGTCAAAGAATTAGTCGGGATGAATGATTACAGGATAGAGATTGCTTCTAAAATCGTATGCCAAAATAATACAGAACTTTTGAATGAATTGAAGAATATAATAGCATTATGGAATACCAGCGATTCGCTTGAAATCATATGCCCATACACCGAGGCATTCGGGATTAAAAAAATAGCAATACAAGATTTTAGTCCAATCATACGCGACGGTTTTCAATCAGTTCTCTGGTACACAATAAGCGGATATTCGGATAATGAGATTGATCGTCAAACCGAGATCAATCAGAGCAGATTTGCTAAGCTGCAAAAATATATTGGCGGCATAGCATCTACGGTTTTAGCAGGCGCAACTGTTATAAAAAACAGGTGATATATGAAATATACAGTTAAATCAGGAGATACCATATTTAAATTAGCCGTTCTTTTTTATTACAACTGGGATTTATGGCCGCTCATTTATTACTATAACGAGGATATTATAGGCGATGATCCGCTGCAACTTCAACATGGTATAACTCTTGATATACCTGTTCCATTTGTAACTGACGTCACACATATTGGTATTGAGGGTGATACATCAATTAAATTGAGTAAAAAGTATTATGGTATATCACATTATCATAGAGAAATAGAAGAGGCAAACAATTGGCCTGATGAGATTATTGCAGGCAATAGTTATAAGATACCTGCTTTGTGCAGCAAGATAGAGATAGATGCAGTAGCAGAATTAAGGAGAGATACTCATGTTGAGTTTAACAGGTAAACTCCTTATAGATGAACAGGAGATAAATCTTTCAGAAGCAAATATCACAACGGTTCTTAATCCCGGTTATTCTGAAGCTGTACTAACAATATCAGGAGTATCACCTGATGAGTTTCAAGAGGGACAAAAAGTTGAATTGTTTTTAGGTTATGAAAGATACGGACTTAACAATGAATTCTCTGGGATGATTGAATCGGTATCTCCTAAAAAGCCGGTTGAACTCCGGTGTACTGATTATTTTTACGAACTTAGACGCACACGAATTAACAGAGCATTTAATAATCTGACTATAGAGAACATCCTGAAACAAGTTGCTCAAGGATTTGATATTGTAACAGATAGCGAAGCTAAATCAAAAAAAATCAATGCTGCATGTTACTCAAGGACTGCGCGTTGGTTGATTATGAAGCTTTGCAATGATTATGGTTTTGTTTCATTTTTCAGAGATAAAAAACTTCATTTTGTAAAACAAGAGTATCTCGAAACTATTCCGGCTGATGAAGCAATCTACGAAGAGGGGAAAAATATTTTTGAAGATGATTTATATTATCATACTGCGCAAAAAGTCGGTAAAGTTTCAGTATATTCTGAGACTAAAAACGGATATCTAATCAGAGCGCCATACGGCGATGGGAAAGATGAAAAGGTATATACAATAGATGGTCTCTCTAATGGTGAAGCGTGTTGGGAACGGGCTAAAGAGATTTATGAAGAACTTAATTATGAGGGCTTTAAAGGCGAATTTAAGACATTCGGGTATCCGTTTATTCATCCTGGAATGTACGCTTCTATTATATCAGAAACATCAGGTAAGTCGGGTGTATATAGATGTGACAAAGTTGTAACAGAATTTGGGGTTACTGGTTTTAAACGCACAGTAACTATTGGAGTTAAACACAAGACTAAAGTAGCGACAACAGGAAAAGATATATGGAATTAGCTAATGAATTGAATAAACTTATTCAAGAAGTATCTCCGGTGTATTCGCCGACTATGGGTAAAGTAGTAAAGGTTAATGAAGATGATGGAATATGCACTGTTTCGTTTGCAGATGGGCGACCTGTTAATGATAGAGTGTTTCTTCAATCTATACTTACTCCTGATTTTATTGTTATACCTGCCGAAGGAAGCGAGGTAATAGTAGCATTTATCGATAATAGCCAGAAGCGTGCATTTTTAATTAAGGTCGCTAAAGTTAAAAAAATAAAATGGGAAACTTCTCCTGACAAAAAGACTACAATTGAGATTTCAGATACAGGTTTAATAATAGAGAATGGTAAAGGAAAGATAAATTTATCAGAAGATGGAATAAGCATAGGAGAAGGTTCAGAACCTATGATAAAGGGGCAATCATTAAATCAATGGGCTGCAACTGTTGATGCTGCAATAGCAGCAATTATTACATGGGGTGCAACAGGTGTAGCTCCGGGAGGCAGTGGAGGGATCGCCCCATTAATTGGAGTTACGCCTACATCATTTAGTCCTGACATCTTATCAAAGGAGAATAAACTTTCATGAGCGGCATACTTGGTAGAGATATAGCAGTTAATGAAACCGGTGATTTTATAATAGATGAGTCAACCGGCGATTTTAAAGCCGCTGAAGGTATGGAGTGTTTTTTGTCGGATATGAAATTTCTTGCAACAATCCCCATGGGGAGTTTAATTGATACTCCCCATGCAGGAGCAATATTAAGCCGTGAAGTGCCTGCAACGAGTTTTGATGTACTCAAAACCATACGAGGACATGAAAATTTTTTAAAGCAAGACCCAAGGATAAAATCGGATTCTATAAAGGTAGAAGTGTCTGTTAAAAATAATATTCCATATTTCACTGCATCATTTAAAACAATAGATGAGCAGATTGTAGAAAATTTCATTCTGTGAGGAATTATGAATTTTAATATAGATCAAAATGAAGTAAGAGGAGTGATTCTTGCCAAGATTAAAGAAGATGATAAGTTGAAGAAACTTACTAATCTCAATGCAGGTTCAAAGTGGATGTTAATAATCAATGCATCCGTTTGGGCTATAGTATATTTTATTCAACGAGTGATGAGCTCAATATATGATGCAATCTTTATTGATAGCTCTGATAGATATTCTTTGATACGCAAGATGAACGATGAAGGAATGAGTATCAAGGGTGAAGAATATGCAGCAGGAATTGTAAGAATCGGTTCATCGACTTTACCTCTTACGAGAATTGATATTCCACAAGGAGCTTTTGTGAAAACAGAGTCCGGATACTCTTATGAAATATTGGAAGGCGGATATATTGATGGATCAACTATTATTGATTCAAAAGGTTCTTATACTATTCCACTTAAAATTAAAGCTGCAATGTCCGGATTAAAGTATAACGTACAGTCTGATGCAATCAACCAATTAGAGACCAGCATTGATGAAATTGATGTAATATATAATCCAAACCCAATTACCGGCGGGCAAGATATTGAAGATACTGAGAGTATTAGAAACAGATTGATTGATGCTAAAAAAGACCCAGGCCGTGGGACAATGACATGGTTTAAATCTCATGCCGAATCTTTTCAGGGAGTGAGTAAAGCGATTGTTATACCGCGATATGCAGGTCGGGGTACTGTTGGCTTGTTAATAACGGGTGTAGGTGGAATCGTCGAAAATTCATTATTACAAGATTTAAGTGAATACTTCAATAATGATGAAAATGATCCGGCGGGCGCATATTATGTAATTCCTGTTGCAGCTCAATATTTTGTGTGTGACTATATAATAAAAATTTGGTACGATTCGGCACAAGGCATACCAGCCGATGCCGATTTAAGAAATGCCGTAGAACGATATTTTGCAACTCTTTCCCCAGGTCAAAAACAGGTATTATCTGTAATAGAATCTTATATATTACAAACGGGCGTGAAGGATGTTAAGATTATTTCTCCTGACGCAAACGTCGATGTTTCTGATTATAAATTTTCTATGTTAGGGAATACTACATGGCATAAAGAGGTTTGGAATGGATAGATTTACTTATTCTTTCTCTCGCTGGGTGTGGCAACATTTTCCGATTCGATTGCAATCACTTAAAGCAAGTATCATTGAAAGATTCATAAATGCTATACTCTTACCTTTTGAATTTATTACTAATTTAGCAAATAATCTATATGATCAAATATATGCCGACTCGTGTTCGGAAGAATCTCTGAAAAAACATGGACAACAATATGGACTTAAACAAAAAGCTGATGAAACAAAAGAAGAATTTTCGCATAGATTCAGAATCTGGAGACTAATAATATCTGCAGGCGGGATTAAAAAATCTTTTAAGAGAGCGTTGCAAAATTTCACAGGAGTTCCGGAAGGTAAGATCAAAATAATTGAAGGTATTCAGTCATTAGGTGCCGGTCCGTTCATCATAGGGAAATCACTTCTTGGAACCGGGAGTATTGTTCATAGTACACAGATATTCACATTTAAAGTCATACTACCTGATTTGTCGCACATACAATTAAACAGAGCATATATTATCAATGAATTAAACGAATTTAGTCCGAGTAACGAATTCACAATAATTGAAAAACGAGGAAATTATGAATATGTATGGGAGGAAATATGAGTGATATAACTTATGATGAAAATTACAAAGGCATAGAAGGGGTAAACTACCCTGCTGATGGTACTGCATTCTATCAGCAAGATTTTATGAAAGAACAGGCTGATATCGGAGGTGAGATAATTGATAGAGAATCTGATTACTTCACGTTTGGGGTTATCGAAGGTTTTGAGATAAGTCTTTCAACAATACCCGGATATATTGATATATCGCCGGGTATTGCAAGGGATTTTATTGGCAGAAGAATTATCAGCGCTGAAATTTTATCGGAAGAAGTTCCTGACCTGCAGGAAAGTATTCTATCGGTAAGGCATGTATGGGAATTTGTTTCGTATATTTTGGATGGGACAAATGATACTAAGTTTCAGAGAAGGCATTCAGTAGAATTCAATTTTACGGATTCGGGTAATGTTCCGGGCGATGCTATTAAACTATATAAGATACAGCGTAGTGGTAGTAGTATTACTATAGTTGAGGATTTAAGGGATTGGGAGAAACTAAAGGTTATAAAAACAAGTGCTACGCCAACAGCGGCAGATCATTTAACAACAAAAAAATATGTAGATGGTCTAAATACCGCACTCGAGAATAAATTCTTAAAAATGGGCTCTTCCCAAACATTGTCTTGCACGCCAGCTACATTACAAGCAACAATAAATAGTTTGCCCAAAATTTTAACTTATAATGTGACGATCAATGTATCTGCTGGAACAATAACAGATACAATAACATTAAATTATTTTACTGGAGAAGGGATTATCTCAATCAATGGCAATACGGGAGTATTATTTAATACACATACTGTTGCTAAATTTACAATAATATATTGTACAAATACAAGTATATATTTGAATGGCTTCAATCTGTCAGCTACAGCTGGTAATGGTGTTTATATATATCATTCCAGCGCAAAAGTCGATCTACAATGGTTAAAAATAACAGAAGGCAATAAAACGACACCAAATTTTTTTGGTGTGTTTTCTGTTGATTCAACTAACATCAAAATTGTAAATTGCGAAATAAGCAATAAATTTAATGCTGTATATTCGCAAGGCACATCTAATTGTGTTGCATATTATATTTCAGGATCAGATAATAATGTATGTTATAAAACTGGAAACGGAGGCGAATTAAATGTAGTAAATTATAGCGGTGTAGGTACTTTACCTGCTATCACAGGCGATATGCTCTTTCAAGAAGATCCTGGGTCCTTAATTAATTTTTCTACTGCAATAACATTATCTTGCACTCCAGCAAATTTACAAAAAACAATAAACGGTTTGCTTAAACATTTAAGAGCAAATGTAACTATAAATGTGTCGACGGGAATAATTTCAGATACAATAACTCTTAGTTATTTCGAAGGTAGAGGAATTCTAACAATTAAGGGAGATGAGGAATTATCCATAACCCGTACCGTAGTGCAGTTTACAATAGGTAATTGTACAAATACAAGAGTAGTAATAATTGGATTTAATCTTTCAGCAACAAGTGGAAATTGTGTCTATGTGTATCAGACAAGTTCTAATGTTTTCTTACAATTGATCAAAGCCACTGCGGGGAATAAAACTACAGGAAGTTTTTTTGGAATTGTCTCTACACATTCTTCTAATGTCTATTTAACTAACTGCGAAATAAGCAATAAATATTATGCAATTTATTCCTTAAATAATAGCTCATTAAATACTCAATATATAACAGGAACAAATAATTATGTATGCTACGTAGCATACGACGGAGGAAAACTAAGCATAGGCAATAATTCAGGAATACCTTCATTATCGTTACCGGCGATTACAGGAGATAAGCGTACTTATGCTGATGCTGGTGGAATTATAATTGATCACGGTGGCGGGAATCTGAATCCGGTCAACTCATATTATATTCAATTTCCTGACTCAAGCGGTAATTTTGGGACGGCTTCTGTTCCTAATCCTAACAGCGAAGTTCCAGCAAATTTATTTGGTGGGACATGGTCGCAGGTCACTACCACCGCCTTAGCCGGCAATATTAAAATATGGAGGAGAACAGCATAATGAGTGAAGATATTTTAATGAGTGAAGATATTTTATTAGAAGAAAATAATTCTGTGAAAACATGGATAGCAACTAAAGATGATCAAATAGTTTTTTGCTGCGATTCTGACTCGGAAGAGGAAGTTTACAGATCGTTAGAAAATATGGGGATTACAAATTACGATAAGGTAATAACAATAGAATCTTCCGATTATCCTCACACAGGTACTTACTTAGATGAATACAATGAAGGTTTTGTGCTGAAGTCAGATTATGAGCGTGTGCAACTTGGAAGATTACAGCTTGCAGAAGGCTTTGAATTAGATCACGAAAATAAGTTAATAAAGCCTTATGATTTGTTTAATGACATGGACTTAGAAGCTACAAAAAAATGGGCATTAGAGATTTTGTCGGAAATGTGTGTAAGTACAAACTATAGTATATTAAATCAGCACAAAAGAGACAACATTTATTCCGGAGCTACGGAAGGTTATCCTGATTATTTAAGCGGGGAACAGGGAATCCAGACCATTAAGATTATGAATAATTTTTTTAGAAATCTTTATGCTGAAAATGCAGTAATAATTGAGACTTTAGAAACGAAAGAAGAAATTAAATCATTTATAGAAAATTTGAGTATGCCAACAGAAGACCAAATTTTGGAAATGATTAATTTAATATAGTCAATTAAGATGTAAAAACAATAGAGTGAGCAGCCGAGTATTTACCAGATACTCGGCGACCTGTCCAAGACACAGATCACAGCATAGCTGCTACTCTCCATATTAATCGACAAAAAAACTAAAAAGAGGAGAGTAAAATTTTATATGAATAGTCCAATTGCATACGTAGGCGGAAAAAGCAAACTGGCGGCAGAGATTATCAGGATGATTCCTATTCACAAAATATTCTGTGAGGTTTTCGCTGGTGCCGGATGGGTATTCTTTAGGAAAGAACCGTCTAAAGCTGAGATACTGAATGATCTTGATAGCAATCTTATTTCATTCTATCGAGTATTACAAAATCATCTGGAAGAATTTTTAAAACATTTCAAATGGCTATTGCAATCACGAGAACAATTTGAAGATTGGAAAAACCAAATAGAAGGCAGAGGGCTGACAGACATTCAAAAAGCTGTTAGATATTATTACTTGCAGAGACTATGTTTCGGAGCAAGGGTTAAAGATCGCACTTTTGCTGTAAGTCCGGAAAGACCCAGACGGATTAATCTTTTACGACTTGAAGAGGAATTGTCAGAAGTGCATCTCCGGTTAGTGGGGGTAGTTATAGAAAATCTTCAGTGGGACGAATTTATTAGGCGTTATGATCGACCGGAAACATTCTTTTATCTCGATCCTCCGTATTATACAGCTCCATGTTATAAGCATAATTTTGATAAAATTGATGATTTTATAAAAATAGCAGATGTTTTAAAGAACATAAAAGGATCATTTATACTTAGTTTAAATGATCACCCAGAGATACGGGAAGTGTTTAAAGATTTCGATCTGAAGCCTGTAAAATTGAGATATTCGTTATCAGCAAAACGACCAACGGTGGGTTCTGAGTTGATTATTCGTAAAGCCTTTTGAAAAAGGGGCTTTACACATTTTTTAATTGCAATAATGTGGGTATTTGGAATTTTGATTGCGGTTACATATATATAGGACTTTATATATATCCGATAAAAATAAAACTTTTTCCGATGAGGTTGGATACAGCGCAAGATTAAGGCGTGAAATTTTTGTATAGTTTAACAGTTCTTCGTGTTTTGCAGCGTTGACAGTATTTATCAAAAGCGTATGCCTTCCTGAGCTATTTCTTCCTATAATGAAAAAGGTATTTCTGGGCATATCTTTATAAAAGCCGGTTACAAGCGGTCGTTTTAAGGCAACCATCAAATTTTCTACAGCCTCAGCTTGTCCCACTATGTTAGATAAAACATTCTTTCTTACAGTTGTAATCTTCGAATCAAGTTGATTGCCGGAAATCTTAATATCTGTTTTACCGCTGTAAGAGGCTGTAGTCGAAGTTGATTTGTTATTATATTTTGGGGAAGTAACAGAATTAGACTGCGCAGCCATTTGCATAGCATTATCTCTTTTTACAGAGATGTTACTTGGCGCAGTCTGAGTTTCTACACTCTTGTTCTTTTTGGCAATAAAGCCGTATTTATTTATAGATTTGATAATCTGATATTCAGGGAAAATGAATTCTAATATTTTTTTTATACGTTCATTCATCTATATTTACATCTACATATATCATTCAATAAGTAGTTATTCTATCAACCGATTTAAAACCGGCGGTCTTTTGGAATTTCATGTTATGCTGAAAGTTACTCATTGCATCGGACGGGTCGATATTTTGTATATTAAGTCTATTTATAATATCACGTTCAAAAACAACTGAAAGTATTGTAATATTTTCATAGCATCCGGTTACTCCGTTAAGTATGTTATCCACAGCGTGAACTATAACTTTATTGAGCGGGAGTAAGGCAAACATATCACACGCAATTCTAAGCGAGCAACTGCACACATAATCTTGCACAAGGTCAAAATAGGCTGTTTTAGTCAAATCCTTGTTAGAGAGTCTCCCTGTTTGCGTTAGCGACAAGGAGTAATTAGGAACGATTTCTTCGGATTTTACACGAAACTCTACTTCCATAGCTGTTCCGTTATTTGCTCCAAACTCAAAATCACTGCCATATTCCAACAAATCGTCTAAGGGATTCATTTCGTTTATGACCTCAAAATAAGCATCAATATCTCCGCTTAAAATACGTTTCGACAATTCGTTTAATTTTTGCCACTCGTCATATTCCGCTTTGTCTTCTAATGCCGCTTCCTCAATTTTTTGGAAAAGCATATTCTTTTTGCGCTTCGCTAAAGATTTGAAAATCGACTCAAATAAGTTTGGCTTATAATTTTCATAAGCTTCAATAGCTCTCGCTTGGCGCTGACCAATTCCTGTAGGATTGTACGGTTCGTTTAGCGAATTAATATAACCCCAATCAATATTATCATCACAATGAATATGAATGCTCTTTAAACTATTCACAAAATTATTATATTGCTGAACTTGAACAGCATTTCCCTGCTGCTCGATTTGTTTCTGCTGTTGGTGTTGTACCAATGTCGGATTATGTGAAGAAAAGGCAGGCTGCCGCTTCTTGCCCCCGCCGGAAGTTTTTACATATGATATTCCCGTTCCCGGTATTCCGACAGATGTAGTGCGCTTACCGTTTAAATTTATAGTCTGCCTAAGCCCCCTCACTCCAAAACTCAAACTAGCGCCTGTCTTGCCCAAGTTAACGCGAACACCCTTAACAAGCGTTATACTCTTCCGCACTCTAAGCCCCATGCTTATTTGCTCTCCTTTTGCGTGAATGTTTTATTATTTTATTATCTTTTGAATTCATTTAAATATTTTAGGCCAATCCCATCCGAAAAAATATGTAAAAATTATTAGTTCAACAAGTAATATTAAAAAAAATGTTCCAGTTGGAATGTTTTCTTCAGGCAGTGGTTCCACATATTCGTTTTTTTTATATCTCTTATCAGCTTTACCATCTTTAGTTTCATGTTCATAACCACCTATCTTAAAACAACCTAATGTTACAACTAATCCAATTATATATAATATAGAATCATTAACGTGGCGTATTTGAATAAATGAAGCCAAAGGTGTTAATAAACTAATTATTGGTATCATAAATTTCCACATTGCCCCTAATGGAATAAAATTTATAACAAAACATAAAACAACATACACTATAAATACAATGAAGCTTCGCTCAGGACGCTTGCTGTCTGCTGCTTTCTTTTGCTGTTTATTCTTCTTTACTGCTTTTTTCTGCTTATCGACGTTTGTCTGCGTCTGCTGTTCTTTGTTGATGTTTGTTTGCTGTTCGCTGTTTATCTGCTCTTGGTTCGTTGCCGGTTTATTACCGTCTGTTGCTGTAGTATCATCACCGAAAGCAGTCAGTCCGATTGCTGCTACAAATGTAATAATTCCGAAAAGTTTAAAAAAATTCTTCATAATAAAGTACTCCTTTTTTTCATTACATTTCTAATTATCAAATTAACAAATTCTGATTTATCTTTATCTATCTCAAACTCATAATATGATTGCCTATTCATTTTCTTTATTTCTAAATAATTAGTGTAATAATTAATTTTTTCTATTTGATTAAGTGGAATTGATACATTTTTATCTGAATCAAAAAAGATTTTTTTATTTGTTACACCCAATTGCCCTGAATTCTTTCTTGTTTCTTCTTTCAGCTCTTCAACCATAACAGCATCAATAGTAATATGACAAATCTCACCTTTCATTAAATTAATAGGCGCTTGCATTTCAGGTAAATTACCGTTTTCTACTTCATATAATAATCTGTAATAAGTGAAAGCAGACTTGTCATTTTCATTCATAAGCTCTTGAATATTACCATTACTTAGACCAAGATTTTTTGCTAAATTTTGTAATTCTTCTTCTTCCTTTGGTGAGACTCTTCGACTACTTAATATCTTATCTTTGGATTGATTAAATACTTTCATTGCATATTCTATTATTAGTTTAATTAGCTTATTTTCAGGGAATTCTAAAAATCCAGCTAGACTTAACAAATGTTGTTTATCGTCATCAGACAAAATTCTGTTTGACACTTTTTTTTCTACAAGTTTTTTCATAGATTTTTCAGCAAACTTTTTTTTCGATGAATTTATTTCAGAATTATTTAATCCAAAATAATCCGCTATTTCAGCTAATATCTTTTGTTCATCATCAGATATGAATAAATCGATAAGAAAATTCTCTAAGAATTTTTTATAAAGCAATAATCCGAATTTATGAAGATTATTTGGTTTAAAGCGTTTATCAGAAGATTGATGTTCTTCTATTGTTTTCTTCCAATCATTTTTATTGTTAAAAATTTGATTTATTAATCTTGAAAAAATAAAATAAGGGAATAAATTAAATAAAAAGTTAATATTAGTCTTTTCTTGTACCGTTACTGTGGTTTCTTTTGCAGATTTTTTATCAGCCTCAGGTTTTCTTTCTTTGTTAACATGCCTTGAACTTTCATCATCTTCTTTTATTAAATCATCTATAGATGTTACATCATTTATAGATGATTTTTTATCATCAATATCTCTTAAATCTTCAACATCTTCTTTTGTTAAATCGTTCCCTTCGCTAATCTGTCTTGAGTCTCTATCACTATGAGTTGTTTGCCGAAACAACAGTATTCCACAAGCAATCGGAACAATCCCCAAAATAACAATCATCGCTATCATGCTTCCAAGATCTTTTTCTCCATCAATTATGCTTGAAATTCCAACCAGACAGCCCAAAATTCCAAATATAATTAATATTACTGCCAAAATTCTAAGTAAGATTTTCAAAAAACTTTTCATTGAATACCCACACTCCATTTTATATTATTGATTATAGCAAACGTAGAAAAGCATACAGCATTTCTCACCTGTTTAGCTATCTGCCCTGATACAGTTTTGACTCTTTGTATGCTTTACGTGTTAATATCTTCTATTTATCTATTTATGACATGAAATTAAAATATATGGACTTTTAGTACTATATTACTAAAGAATGTCAATAAAAATTACTCCTATAGTCAATAAAATTAAATAAAATATTACTTATAGTCCATTTTTTAGAATCTTTATTGAGTTGTTGTTATGGGTAATATTGTGCTGTAATTTTAATTGGGGGTATGCCCAAATTTGGTCATACCCCCCACAAAAAATTGTAATACTTCACTGTAATTTTAATCAGAGTAACCGAAAGGAAGCCGGCAACTTCCTTGGCATATGAAAAGCGGTTTTTCTCTTATGTGTCGTTTGAGCTTAGTCTTTTGAAAAAATAAGCATATTAAAATATATGGTCTCTTCCTTTTTACCAGTTAATGCTGCTAAACATCCAGGCTTTTGTGTAACTGCGATGTTTTCCATAGAATAAAATTTCCATCCGCCGTTGGTTTCATTATTTATTAAATCTGCAAATGAACGAACCGCACCTTCAAAACTTCCATTCTTGTCAATAACCAATCCTTTTGGAGCTGGTACACATTTATACTGCATTTTATTCCTCCTCATAAAAATTTTTATGGATAATCATATCCGCCATTTGGATAATGGCAACGAAGCAATCTTTTAAAACCCATCAAAGAGCCTTTGCTACTCCCATATTTTTTTATTGCCATAATCATATAATTTGAACATGTCGGTTCAAATCTACATGATTCTCTTATTCTTTTGGGAGCAATTTTTTGATACAAAAGGATTAATGAAATTATTATTCTACTAATTTGTTCACCTCCTTTTATTAAGTTATTAAGGATTTTTCAATACTGCTCTCATAACAACATGAAATTAAATTTAATGGACTAATAGTACCATATTTTTAATTATGTCAATAAAAAATTACTCTAATAGTCAATAAATACTAAAAAAATATTACCCATAGACCATTTATTATTACACTATTAAATAGTAAGCTAATCCTTAAAGGACTAGGGATGGATATTAAGCGTATTTTTGGAGAAAATCTTAAGCTGCTAAGAAAGAAGCAGTG
>JGI24702J35022_10000041_pt1 | contig 52913 bp, 39 predicted proteins | sample TergutTh196P4_FD_35022 | JGI IMG/M metagenome (IMG submission 35022) | reverse complement strand
CATCTTGACAAATCTATCAAGTGCACGCCCTGATCCAAAAGCGCGCCGCCCCCCGACAGCTCTTTATTGAACCGCCATTCCTTTTCATAACCCTTTCGCCCGCCGTGGCCGTACCTTCCGCGTATAAACATCAACTCGCCGAGGCGCCCTGAAGCCGCCATTTCTTTTGCTTTTGATAAAGCCGGGTGAAATCTGTGGTTAAATCCGACCTTGATAAATGTCGCGGCGTTCTTCAGCGATTGAGCGACTTGTCTCAGGTCTTCGGGCGTCCTTCCCGCAGGCTTCTCCACAAGTACATGTTTATTGTTGTCCAGTGCGGCGGCAGTGATATATGCCAACGCGTCGTTGGTGGTCGCTGCAATCACTAACTCCAGTTCCGCCGCGGTAATGACGTCCTCCCAATTTGCCGCTGGCGTCCCCTGCCCCCTTATATCGCACAGCCGTCTAGCCCTGTCGATATCCTTATCGACAGCATACAGAAGCCTGTGTCCGCCTAACGCGCGCGCTCTTTTTTCCCCGATTAATCCACATCCGATTATCGCAATATTCACGTTGTATCGACCTCGCCTTTTTTTGCTGTGGCAGCTTCAGCTTTAAAGTGCAACAACTTCACCTTTTTTCGTATATCCACCTGTTGCGTTCGATGTATTGAATGGTCTTAATAACCGCCTGTTTAATCGAAAATTCGGCTTTCCAGCCCAACGTCTTTAATTTTGAACAGTCCAAAAAAATAAACGGGATATCGCCTATCCACCCTCTGTCTCCGCCCGAATAAGCCAATTTAGGGTTCAGCCCCATATACTCGCAAATCCATCTAACCGAGTCGTCGACCTCACAGTACTCATCAGTTCCCAGATTATATATATTCACGGCAGACTTTGCCTTTTGCGTGATCATAAGCATCGCGTCGATGCAGTCACTAATATAAAGATATGATTTTTTCTGTTTCCCGTTACCCAGGATGTATAATTCATCAGGATTTTGCAAAAGCTGCCCGTAAAAATCGAACACATGGCCATGCGTATACCTCTCCCCGAGTATGGAAACAAATCTAAAGATATACCCGGTAAAGCCAAATGCTTCGCAATATGATGAGATCAAAGCTTCGCCCGCAAGTTTTGAAGATGCGTAAAAAGACGTCTGTACAGGAAACGACGCGTCTTCGGGAGTCGGGATTTTTTTAGCCTCCCCGTATACGGATCCGGTTGAAGAAAAAGCGATGTTATTAACGCCGTTCAGCCGCATCGCTTCAAGCACATTATATGTGGCAATTGTGTTTTGTTCCAAATCTTTGCCCGGATGCAGATACCCGGAGCGGACATCCGCGTTTGCAGCGAAATGGAAAACAAATTCGCTGTCCTTTATCGCTTCGTTTAGTTTTTTCCCATCCAATAAATCTCCGATAACTATCCGGACATTGTCTTTGTCTTTTGACATAAGCGGTCTAATAAATTCTTCAAACCCCGTCGACAAATTATCAAAAATGGTAATGTGGTTATTACCGTCTTTTGCCAACGCATCCGCCATGTTGCTGCCGATGAAACCCGCGCCGCCCGTTATAAAATACCTCATTTTATAACCCATCCCCTCTTTTTAATGATTGCGATATGAAGGGTTTTGTCAGGAATCTGTATTTTACGAAGGACTTGATCCATATCAGCGGATCCATTATGACCGATACCTTTTTGCCTTCTTTAAACCCCCTGGAATGGTAGTGTACAGGTATTTCTTCCGGGATATAACCTTTCATAATCAATTTTATTACTATCTCCCAGTCGATTTCAAACCGGATCCCTTCAAACTCCAGCCAGCACAGACACTCGCTTCGAAATAGCTTATACATTGTAAAAGGGTCTTTTAGCCTGACGCCGCACCCTATGTTTATGAGGCTGGTAAAAAAGACATGCCCAATGTTCATAAGTATTGCAGACAGTTTATTATTAACCCCAAAATCCCTCATTTTCCAATCGCCCGCATATCTTGAGCCCAAAACGAACGCCTTTTGGTAATGAATCAACGGGACGACCAATCGGTCATAGTCGTTGATATCATATTCCAAATCGGCGTCCTGGATCGCAATAAAATCTCCAGTGGCTTCACTAAAACCAGCTCTCACCGCGTGCCCCTTGCCCAGAGGTTTATCTTGCAGTATGAGTTTAACATCAGAATGCTCCCGCGCGAACATTTCAACAATTTGTCGCGTCGAATCAGTCGAGTTGCTTTCGACAATAATTATTTCTTTTCGAACCCCCACTAATTGTTTGTTTACTATACCGTCAAGACAAGCGGCTACAGTTTTTTCTTCGTTATAAACGGGGACGATTATGGAGATTATACGTTCGTCTCTTAGATCGCCTATCCTGCAGCTTATAAAAGCCTTGTTATTGTCTGTGTTTATTATTCTTATCCGTTCATATCCGCATTTGCATAAGACATTTTCTATCGTAGCTCTGTTAAAAAACTGCTGTCTGACGCCATTGATACCGGACCGTCTATGCTCATGGTTATGGTTATATTTATGGTTATGCTTATGGTTATGGTTATGGTTATGGTTATGGTTATATTTATGTTTATGTTTATTTCCCCAGGCTTCCGGGCTGTCCGAAACAGGTAGGCGAAACAGGAGCAAGCCCCCTTTTTTTAACAGCCGTCGTATATAAAGCAGCGTTTCCACCGGGTCGCTTGAATACTCCAATACGCTGTTTAATATACAAACGTCAAAAGCATTTTTATACTCCGTATGATTATTAGTTAGCGAAGGCGAGGCAGTTTCGTCGCAGCTTATATGCGTCAGTTCATAGCTGTAACCATCGAGCAGTGGAGCGCCAGTTTCCGGGATTCTGCGCTCGCCAATTTCTGCGATCCGGAGCGCGCCGACCTCCACGTTCCCGCTCGCACTGGCGTACATGTTCCCGCTGGCGCCGGCATCCGCGATCCGGTGTCCGCCTTCCATATGCATACTCAACTCCGCCTTGAGTATATCCATATATTCTTCAGCAGCTTCAAAATCGACTTGGGGTTCTATAGAAGGGTTTTCACTGACAGGCATTGTATCCGCAGATTGCCGGTTTACGAACATATGGGTACAATCCTCGCACCTGTATATAGGATTTTTATTTTCGTTAAACTTATGTAATAACTTTGCCGATCCACACAACGGGCAGTGTTTTTGTAAAACTTTTTCTTCTGGCATATTATTGTCTCGGAAGAATTCTAGAATAATTGCTTATATCCATATACAATCTTTGAGGATCCAAATTGCGCAACACAACAAAAGGCGCTTGTATGTGAACAGTTTCGGTATTTCTGAACGGGTTGTCGTTATCCATAACGATTATATAATCGAATTGCGTCAAACCACGTTCCCATGAATCAGATACATATATATAATCCGCATCGCTAATCGCTTGGGCGCTCACATCCACATACCCCGGAGATGCATCCGCAATATCCAATAACTGGTTATAATTGGAATGAAATAGCTTTGGTTCCAGATATGTGTCGATGTATGAGGATGCATTTTCTGGAATGAAAACCAGTACGGAGCCATCAAGCTCCTTCACATATTTATTTAATGAAATCAATGCGTTTATGAATCCATAGGAAGCATTCACGCCTTTCGCTGAAAAACTCTCAACCGCGTAGTTTGTGTAATCTGCTCTCATATCCGATCTAAACCCCTCCTCTGTAAAACTTTTCAACTTTTCATAGCGTACTCCAAGGTAACTAAGAGTATTATCGTAAGCATTCACCGAAAACATAAAAATGAGCAATAGCACAAGCGCGCGCCTTCTTTTGCCGGCAATTGCCGAAGAGGCGCCAAATACTGTCAGCAATAGCAGAAGCAATTTAAACAATATCCAAAGCGCGTTAAAATGTACCTCTCCGGTTCCCCTATACATTTCGCCCGGCGCCAGATAAAAATGCAGCCCCTGCAACGGAAGCGTGCTTTTTAAAGTAAAATGATCAATCGAAACATCGCTCTCCGGTCCGCTTGGCATTAAAACTATAATCAACGTACAAAAAACAATAATAATGCGGTTAAACACATTGTTCTTTACATGGTCTTCGTTTTTATTATCTATCCTGCCTCCGGCATAGCCCCTGCGCCGATTTTTGTCAAGTTTGCCTGATTGCCCGGCGCTGTAACTACCCGTACCGTCGCGCAGTAAAAAATCGAAGCACTGAATTAAAAAGGGAATTACAATAGGCGCGAAATAACGCAGGGACAACCGGGGGATAAAACTCCCCAATTCTTCCCGGATCAATACCGTGTAAGCATAAGCGCCAATCATAATGGCTAGTGAAAACAATGAAAATGAAAATAATTTCCGGTTTCCATTATCCATTGAAGCATAGCCATAAAGCGAGAAAAACACGGGAAGGGCATAAAAGGACATTATAGCTGCCAGAAAAAGCAGCCCGGCGCTATAGATTAAATAGAACCAATCATATGCGGAAGAAATTTCAGCCAAAGTTATCTGATCATAACCGGAAGAAACGCCGTATGAATTGCCATAACCTTGGAAAAATGCCGCTTTAAAAATAAAATGCGCCGCAAAGAACACGGACAGGAGGATTAGCGTTGCAAGCGCGTTTTGGTTAAGGCTGCGCCTGTCCCGGACGCCGTCAATAACAAGCGCTAAAACAGCCGCTATCAAAAAACCGGCGGCTACTTCTTTTGTCAGATAAGTTAAGTAAACGGCGAGGCCAAATGCGCCGTAAAAAGCAAGCCGCTGATTCCGTTTGGATTCCGCCATCGCGCTATATCCAAAATAGAACACCCAGGCAACCATTGGCATATATAATACTTCGCTCATTATAGTAGCCGTAAACGCCATATCCGGCAATGTGCATACGACTAACTTTGATATAAGGGCGACAGCCTTATTGGACGTCATTTTAGCGGCTAGCATTGATACGGGAAAAATCGCCGAAGACATGATCAGACAGTTTAACACTCTTATTATACCAGTTTGCAGCAACTGGTCTGAGGTGAATAAAAAAGCCGGGCTTATGAAAAATGGATATAATATTTTTTGGAAGGAGACGGGTACGTTCCTGACTAAAACCTGACCGTATTCCGCTATGCTTTTGGCGATGTGAAAATACCTCAGTTCATCCGGAAATATTGCGGTTAGTACCGGTCCGTTAAGAAAACTTAAAATTAATCGTATAGCAAAGCTTAAAGCAAATAAAACTGCGGCGGACATCATGTTATGCTCAAGCGCCCATTGCCAGATCGCGCGAAAAACATCAATCATGGGGTTGGCCGCATTTTTAGAAACGCCCGCAGGCTTCATGTGAGACCTCCGACGAGTAAGGCTATCCCTCTGTTTGTTTCAATTTTATTTTTCCACTTGAATACACAATTCCGTTCAATACAAAAAAGCTGAAAAATGTAGTCGCCGCAGAGGATACAACAGTCGCGAGCAGAACATTGTCAATTGTATATGTACGCACAGCATTGACCGCGATTGTATTTAAAATAAAATTGCAAAGCACGACAAAAATATATACTGGTATTCTTTTTCTATAAAGCGCTTTCGAGTCCTTGAATGTGAAAAAAAATTCATTGGAAAATGACTTACAGCGCCAATAAAATAAGCTGTCACAGAGGATATGAGACTATCATAATGTATGCCCTATGTCAAGGACAATTTGGGCTTTTGAACATTTTGATAAATTGATAAATTGGGCTTTTGAGCATTTCTCCTGCAGTCCAGCAGTCTTGCAGTCCTGCAGTCCTGCAGTCCTCATGGCGGCATTGCCTCCATGAGGACTGAATGTGCATAACTGTTTATTGTTTAAGGTAAGTGATTACTGTTTTTCCATTCTACGGTTGCAGAACGTATGAATCGCAGTAGTTTGCAATGACTTCGATCATATCCGCTAAGTCTACCCTTCCGTTTACAGCCACATCGCAGTCTTTGGCTGCGGCGATGTCAAACTTCACCACCTCCCAATCCGCTTCCAGGTCGTTCGCAAGATAGTAGTAAACTACTATAGCCAGATCGAGTTCATCGATATTGCCGTCATGGTTCAGGTCGTACTTGGAATACACAGGCGCCTTTGATACGACGGAAGTCACCGCCTCATCCACCATTATAACGCTCGGCATGGCGCCGGAGGATCCATACATATCGCCCGTGACCGTGAAATCGGTGAGCGTGACCATCGCGTCGCCAAAGAGATCACGCGCTGTTCCGTTGATCCTCAATATGTCAAACGGCCCACCGTTTTGGACAAAGCCGGGATAATACAATTTCACTGTACCCTTCCACTGTTGGCCTCCCACGTATTCCCATGCAAGCGGATCCAGAATCGAGAAGCCGTTAAGCGCAGTCGCGTTGTTAAGATCCAGATACCTCCCGTCGGCTGTTATACTAAGCGTGACAACGCCGGCGCCCTTCGCATTGTTCAGGGAGACGGTATAGGACGCCGGTGCGTTCACAGCCACGGCGTCTTCGTCTGAGCGGATTGAAGCCATGACATGCGCGCCCACTGCGAAGGAGAATGTTCCGGCAACTGATGTTGAATAAACAGAATATGTTTTGCCATAGGCTTCCTTAATGCCCAGATATTCGGCTTTTGGCCCCCCTGTCTGTATAGCTGCCTGATTATCCTCAACAGGCGCCCAGAATTCGGCGTTGTTGCCGGGGGATGTGACCGTCATGTCCAATATGCCGGTATCTTTATCACGGCTGATGGTGAGGTCAATATAGCCTATTACAGATGGAACTCTTGTGTCAATAGAAATAAAGCTGCCCAACTGCGGGACGACGTGCCATTGTTCATAACCGGGTGCGGTCGGTTCCACTCCGGCGGCGTATCGCGACAGGGCGATCATCGTACCGCCGGACCATCCGTGGTTGGAAGATTTTCCCAAGCTATCCCAATCCTCCGGCATTGTGGTCCATTCCTTGTTATTAACAATCTCCATATGGCGTTTTGCAGCGCGTGCCATAGCTTCATCAGCATATCCCATGTAATAGAGTGCATTAATAATATATTTCTCCATATAGATACTGGCGTTTTCATAAGCCGGCGCCGTATTTGTACCCATGAACACATCGCGCATAGCGGGATATTTCTCAGACGGGATCAACCCAAACAGAATCCCTAATGCATTTACCCTGTCATCAACCGTATGCGAATTATCGGGTAAAGTTTGGGCTGCCCCGGCGTTTAACCAAGCCGCGCCGTAAGTATTGCTTGTGGTTCGCGGTGTTGCGTAGGCTTGCAGGGAATCATCCCAGAACCGATAGAAATTCTCCTCGATGCTGCGCATGCGTGAGTCGAGCCATGCCTTTTGCGCGGGCGTCGAGCCAGAGCCTTCGTAATCTGCCATCTCCCGGACCGATTTCGCGGAAGCATACCACCACACATTGTGCATCATCAGCTGATCGATGTTGTTACCCCAATCACACCAGCTGCCGGGCAGCGCGCCGATAAAACCTTGCGCCGTACGGACTTTAACCAGCCCAAAATACGGATGTGTCGTATCCGTCTGCATATCGTGCATTGTTAGATAGTTGTACAGTCTTTGATAAGCATGCGTAACAAGCTCCTCGTCTCCGGTAAAGAGGTAATGTCTGGCAGCGCCGTAAGCCGTGCCCAGAGACTGGATGATAAGCTCCTGCGGGTGTGTTCCGGGACGGTCATTGCTCATGTAATAGTCAGTTTCCCTGCCCTCGTTGCCATTGACGATTGCCTGATAGTCTACTATGTTTGCGATACATTTTGCGGTCAATGCATCAACGGCGGCGCCCAGTGAATAATATGCCTCTTCCATCTCATTAATGGCGTCGCCGATGTATTGCGCCCGCTCACGATCGGGGCAGTCCATGTAGTTGTCACGGATTGTCACATAAGCGGTTCTGGCAGACTTTTTCCATAGCTCGTCGTAGAAATTGTTGTCGGCGTCTCCGTCAGCCCAAGTATGTCCGCCGGTAAACTGAGCGACGGTCGGGTCCGCAGGATCCAAAATACTGTCAAAATAACCTTCAAAGTCGCTTCTTTCGCCAGCCGGTACATTGTATGCAACCTCCCGGTATCCAAATTCTTTGACTTCAACGCCGTCCGGAATCGTGAAAAACAGGCTTTGGCCACTCCGCCAGTTTTTAGCCTCATATTCCTGCCCACCTGCCTTAGTAATGTATGTGGCTCGTACTGATGAATTTTCGAAGGTGTTGCTATCCATAATTATTTGGAGCCCTGGCGCCGTGTTTTCACCAAGTATGACATATTGAACGCACTGGCAATTATAAGGCAGCGTGATCTGATACTTTTGTCCATTGACCTCATTGGCGCCAAAAAATACAGGGGTTCTTGGCAAAATGTATGTTCCGGCCTCTGTTACAGTGTCTGGCATCTCCTGAATGCAGGTCACGTTGTCCCACAGCGCCGCGGCGCCTGACTCAACCAGCAAATCTAAGATTTCAGCTTTTGTAACCGAATAAATGCCGTATTGCGCCAAGCTATCGTTGATATCCGGGCGCAAGCCAATGCAGAATTGGTTGGAGACGGCGTTTATGTCATCGGAGGTCCCGATGAGGACGCCATCCAAGTAGTAATCAATCTTCGAGGCGCTGACGACATCAATAGTAAACGAATGCTCGTCTTTATAATTCCCGCTGGTGATTGCAGCGGACAAATCCACGGTCAAGTGCGTCGTAGATCCTTTTCTAACCGTAAACGTTGGTGCGCCGCTGCCGGTATCAAGCGGCACATAATTCAAACGCGCCTGATAGTAATCTGCTTGATCCGTCCCAGACGCGCCAAATAAAATATTAAGTCCGTTTACTGTCCCACCATAACCAGTTCCAGCCGCCAGCTTAAAATCAACGTTGACAAAATACGGACCGGACACTGACATCCCGGCGTCTTCAAGAGTTTGCAGTGTAAAATCAACAGGATAACCGTCAACTGGTTCAGCAGGGAGGGCTTTGCGTCCGTAATCCTTCCACATAGGGATGGGGCGTTGCCACAGCCCATTCCAGGGACCGTCCCCGGCGCGACCGCCCGACTCTCCGATGACTCCGGCAATGTTCCAACCGTCAGCAGCATAATTGTCATAATCCCCATCCGTCCAATCAATTTCTTCCCGCGCGTCATATACAATATTGTATTCCGGCAACCTCATAGCCGTATCCAGCGAGTCTGAATGATTGGCCGGATTTTTCAGCGCCCACCATTTCCCGTCGCCACTTTCAACCGGTTGGTTACCGTTGCCGGTATCCGGAATATCAGAACTGAACAAAAAGCCGCCACTACCGCTATAATTGTGCGAATACCCTGAGCGGCCCCAATTCCACACTTGGATGGCAACGGAGTTTTCGCCGATATTAAGATACTCGGCGATATCCAATTCGTCAAAATATGTATCGTCAGTTTCATAATAATTATCTTTGACGCCGGCTTCTTTAAAGGTACCGTTAAAAGCCGCTATATCTTCGTTCGTGTATGACATGTTGGGCCCGCGCTTAACCTGACCCTCCCACACGACTTCAACGCCATTGACCCACATCCAATATCTCGATTCGACCGAAATTCTAACAATAGCCTCAGTGGGCGCGGAGGCGAGAGTGAAGTCACGTCTAAAGTTCATCCAGACGTCTGTTTCTGTTGCAAGCCCGCTGACGGGATCCAAATCGGCAGGGTCACTGCTCCAAATCCAACGCGCGGCGCCCCAATCCGCGAGATCGTCGGGGCCAAACCGCGGCGGATCAGCGGCAGCCAAGGCGGATAGAAATGTACCCTGTAAAACACTGGCAATCATAAGGACAGCCAGAAACAATGACGTCATGGATTTGACATTCTTAAAGAGTCTTCTCATAGTTTTGTCTCCTTTAAAAGAAATAATTCTTCTCGTTTTTAATTGCGCGCAGAACCCATCTGCATTTATGGTAATCCAATAGAAGCGGTTTCGCATTAAAGAAAAGCGACTTCTTTATATCAAAAAAACGACTTCTTGTGTTTTTTGCATAACAGGACGAATCTTTTATGCTACAATATGGTGGGTATTTATACAAAGGCACACCAGACTGCACTCGATTTACGAATGACTAAAGAAGGCAGGCGTTCTCCTTGAGTACTTCTCCCGTACAGAAACGAAAACTATTTGATTCTATCAATACGAAAATAATTTTTGTGATTATACTCTCAATTTTGCCGCTGAATCTGCTTGTGATTGCCTCGACCGCTAAATCAATTGACGTTATTAAGGAGCAGGCGAGAATTTTCATGGAAAACACGGCAAGCCTGTATATGCAAAAATTGGACAACCGCATTTCTTCAATTAATTACTTTTTCTACGATCTATATGGCCACGATGCGGATTTCATCCGCTTGACCGAACTAAGCGGAGACGATGAGTACGCCATCTCACAGACAGCCGTTGCTCAGAAGTTCCGCAAACACATTGAAACGTCCGACAGTGCCGACGGATATTTTTTTCAAACGAAAGAAATCAGAGATTCTATCTTTGTCATGCCTGGTTCTCGCTTGATCCTCGACTCGGCAATAGCCTACACGGCGCGATCGATGCTTGAGGTACGGCTAACGCAAACGGATTTATCCAGGCTGGGCATGTGGAATCTTGCAGTTATTGGCGGCAGACAGTGGTTGCTTCGGATATATTCATATGATACATGCAGCTTTGGCGCGGTTATTTCAATGGAGGAGGTCTGCAGAAATGTGATGGAGTCTATCGAATATTCGGGGTTGAAGGTTGATGTGCGTATGGGTCAACCCGGGGAAATAGCAGATGGCGACCTACGTGTGAGCAGCGTATCCAACAGGATTGACCTTACCCTTTCACTCTCCGTTCCCGCAAGCGAAGTAATCCAAAACCTACCATGGCTAAATCGATTTATGATTGGCATGGCGTTCTTATATGTTCTGTTGATCCCAATGCTTATCTTGTCGCTAAACAGGATCCTGCTACGACCGCTCCGTATTATTCGAAGCGCGTTGCTGCACCTGAAAGCAGGCAATCAGGATTACAGGATCATCATACATAACTACTCCAAGGAGTTTCGTTCAATTGACCAGTCTTTTAATGAGATGGCGGATAACATAGAAAGACTAAAAATTGAGAATTATGAAAAAGAAATGGCCAGGCAAAAAACGGAGCATCACAATCTCCAATTGCAACATAGAAATCTTCAACTGCAAATTCATCCGCATTTTTTACTCAATATGTTTAAGCTTATCCATAGCCTTGCGCAAACAAGGGAATATGCAAGTGTCCAAAAGTTGGCTCTCTATCTCTCCAATTACTTTCGATACATTTTCCGAAGTGGGAAAGAGCTCGAGACTTTTGAGCAAGAATACGATTTGATACGCCAATATTTGGAAGTATCGGCGATTCGTTATCCTGATAGGTTTACTATTAATTACAACATAGAGGCGCCTGTTATGAAGGTGAAGGTTCCACCTCTAATAATACATAGTTTTATTGAGAACATAATTCATCATGCCCTTGTTGCTGACGGCATAGTGCACATTCACCTCTCGGCGAGCTATAAGGATGGGTGGGTAACATTTTTTGTGTCTGACGATGGCGTCGGCATGGATTCGGTGACGGCAACCAATATCAATGACGGTATTCTCGCGTCTAATGACGGTATTCTCGCATCTAAAGAGGATGAACAGACTCATTTAGGGTTGTATAACACCTACCAGCGGTTACTGTATTTTTACGGTGAGAGGAGCACAATTCATGTCGAATCCACGCCGGGGAATGGCGCCTTCTTCACTGTACATTTCCCTTACGTACTCGAGGAGGTGAATCCGGATTGAACTTGCTGATGGTTGATGACGATATAACTGCGCTAAATAGTATGTTGTCAGGTATCGATTGGACGGAATGCGGGATAAATGGAATGATATGGACGGCGCATAACGCCAAACAGGCAGAACAGATTCTTGAACGGGAAACCGTTGATGTTATTCTCTGTGACATTGAGATGCCCGGCAAAAATGGCATTGAATTAATAGAAAAAGTTCACTCAGACCATCCGGATATAACGGTCATTTTTCTGACCTGTCACGCAAAATTTGAATATGCCAAGGACGCAATCCGCCTAGGGTGTACGGATTATATCCTAACTCCCGCTCCTTTCGAAACAGTTTCGGCAGTCGTAAAAAACGCGGTTGGCGTTCTCATTAAAAAACGTGAACGGCTTGATATGGAAAAGCTCGGTTCGCTTTGGCTGTCTGAACAAGAGGAAAAAGTGCAGAGAGCGCGAGAAAATCACAGAGACTCAGTGGCTATTGTAAACGAAACCGAAAACTATGTAATGTCAAATCTGGGCTCTTATGGGCTTTCCGTGCAAAGCCTCGCAAAACGAACTTATTTACATGCGGACTATTTGAATCGTATTTTTAAGCGCGAAAAAGGTGTAACTTTGTATCAATATATTATTCAAGAACGCATGAATCTCGCTGTGCGGTTATTGCAAAATCCTTCCCTTGGGGCTGCGTATATTGCGAATCATGTTGGATATTCCAATTATTCATATTTTGTTTCAACCTTTAAGAAGGTCTTAGGGCATACCCCCGCTCAATACCGAAAAGAAATCTTGAAAATTGAAGAGTAAGACTATCGAAACATGTTTGGAGGTATATATGATGAAAAAAACAATCGCTCTTTTCCTTCTTCTAGTAATTGTTGTTTTTGTCGCTGGCTGCGACAATATAGAAGTGAAAGATAAATCTACTGGCGACAAAGACGTGGCAAAAGACTTGACTGAAGTACCAAACGGTATTTATGAAGTCTTGATGCAATACCCGATCATGGATTCAATTCCGCCAGACCTTCATAAGGTTGAGGACGCCATCAATCTACGAACAGAAAAAGAGATTGGCGTCCGGGTGAAGTTCTTTCCGATCAATCGATTTGATATCAACAGTACCACTGGTTTTTTAGTCTCCTCAGGCGAAAAGCTGGATCTTATGATAAGCCTGTTTGAGGGGGGAATTTCCAGTTATGCAAACAAGGGAATATTGTTGGAGCTGGACGAGCTGGTTCAGAAGTATGGAGCTGATATTGTCGCTGCAGAGGGAAGAGCTATGAGCGGCGGCTATTATAACGGCAAACTGTATGCCGTGCCTACAGAGGAAAAAATTGGTCGTGTGAAAGCTTTCTTTGCCCGGCGAGATATTGTTGAAAAATACTCGATAACCCATAATCCCACTCATGTTTATACCATTGAGGAATTAAACGAAATTTTTGCCATTGTGAAAGCGGGTGAAAGCAAAGATTTTTTCTGCATTGCAATAAACAGCCAAGAGGAACCAGTGTTCTTTTCGGTTGACCCTGTGGATTTCCTTGGTTCTAGTTTGGCATCTGGCTGTTTACCCAATTATGGATTGGGTAACGAGATTGTTAATTATTATGAATCAGAAAGCTTTGCAAAGGCGTGCGCTTATGCCAGAGCGTGGTACCAGAACGGTTTCTTCTCACCTGATTGCAACACAACTGCAGATCCCTCCTTCAACCTATTGATGAGTGGGAACTATTTCGGAAGGTTCTTCTATGCTGAGCCCGATATCATACCCGGTCAAAGCTTCGGCGCTCAAATGGCTTTAAACACGGAATTAGTACCGTTTTTTACAAGCATTCCATCGTCAATGACTCAGCATTACCAGCTTACTATGTGGGCAATTCCAATAACTTGTGAAAACCCGGAGAAAACCATGCAATGGCTGAATATGATGTATGCAGATGATGATGTCATTAATTTGCTATGCTATGGGATCGAAGGCGTGCATTGGGATTTTGTCGAGGGAAGCAATAAGGAGATCGAACTGTCTGAAAACGGCAACGCTTCCTATTTTTCCTATTTTAACGTGTGGGGGGATAAAAAGAAGAACTATGTAATCGCGCCGTTTGATGAAACCAATTACCAAGATTTAAATGATTTCAACGAATCAATACAAAACATTTCACACGCTATTGGCTACAGTTTTAACAGCGAGCCCGTCAAGAAGGAGTACACCGCTGTACAGGATGTGATTGATAAATACCAAACAAGCCTTGCCTTGGGGGTGGTTAATCCGGATAATATACTTCCTGTATTCTTGGGCGCCCTGAAGGAAGCCGGGATTGACAAAGTGATTGCCGAAAACCAGAGGCAGTTTGACTCTTGGCTCAGTGAAAATGGATCTTCAGTTGACAGACCCCATCAGTGAATATGGATGTAACAACACCGTCTGTCTGATATCCGATAATCCGATAATAGGAATAATACTTATTGATTTGTCTGGCGTTTTGATCATAATTCTGCTATAATAATGGCATAATATCGTATGGAGGTGTTTTATGCCACAAATAAGACCGATTACAGACCTTAGAAACACAATGGAAATTTCTGAAGTATGCCATCAGAGCCATGAGCCAATTTTCATAACAAAAAATGGGTATGGAGATTTAGTTGTTATGAGTATTGAATCTTACGAAAGACTGCTTGCGAAAGCAACGCTATACACCAAACTTGCAGAAGCCGAAAAGCAGGTTGAGGATGGCGTGGCGTTGATTAGCGCTGATGATGTGTTTTCGGGATTGAGGAAGAAATATGTCAAATAAATTCAATGTAAAATTTACGCAATTAGCGGATAATGATATGGATGAAATTTATAAGTATATTTTTGATATTCCGGGCGCCCTAATGGCGGCGGAAAATCTTATTGGAGAAATTGAGCAAAAGACAAAGCGACTTGAAGATATGCCGTATTCTTGTCCTGCTGTTGATGATGAAATGCTGAAAGCGAAAGGTTACCGCAAGTTGGTTGTGAAAAACTATATCGCTTTGTATATTGTTTCTGAAAGCGAAAACCTTGTAACTATCATGCGTGTAGTTTATGGGGCGTCAAATTATGGGAAAAGCATTTGAATTTTCCACATGAGCTACAGCCGTGGTTGTTTACATCTCTTTTGCCAGAGCAACAGCCACCTCCCGCGCTCTCCTGTCCTCCTCGAGTATGCATTCCAAGGATAGCGCAGACAAACCTTTATGTCTTAGCATCACAGATTCAATCAACTCAGGTATGCGGTCAAAACCTATCTCCCCCGCCAAAAAAAGGCTCACGGCTATTTCGTTCGCCGCATTCATGACTGCAGGCATCGTCCCCCCGGCTTTAATTGAATCGTATGCGAGCCTCAAACACTTAAATCTTTCCTTGTCAGGCTCGAAAAATTCCAAGGCGCCAACGCTGGTCAAATCAAGCTCTTCAGTAATACCAATATGCCTCTGCGGATATGTGAAAGCATATTGAATAGGTAATCTCATATCAGGCGTTCCCATCTGTGCAATAACCGAGTTGTCGGCAAACATGACCATCGAATGTACAACGCCTTGCGGGTGTATTAATACTTCAATGTCATCATGTCGCCGGCCAAAGAGCCATGAAGCCTCAATCACCTCAAGGCCCTTATTCATCATAGTCGCCGAGTCAACCGATATTTTCCTTCCCATTTTCCACACAGGGTGATACGTTGCCTGTTCAGGCGTCACGTATCTTAAGCCAGTTGTCGGAAAATCGCGAAACGGGCCGCCCGACGCTGTTAAAATGATCCTCTTTACATGTTTTACATGTTCTTTATCCCGACCGCCCAAACACTGAAATATCGCGCTGTGTTCGCTGTCCACGGGTAAAACCCTCACTCCGCGCTTCCCTGCTTCATCCAATATCAGTCCGCCGGCCATGACTAAGGCTTCTTTGTTCGCAAGCGCTATGTCCTTGCCCGCATTGATTGCGGCAATGAGAGGCGCCAAACACGCCGCTCCCGATATTGCCGCAAGGACCATCTGTGATTGGCAGCAAACGGCAGCTTCACTAATCCCAGCCTCTCCCCAATAAATGTCAACGCAACGGTCTCTGTCGCTTAAGTGGCAACTGAGGCTTCCACCGCCTCCGTCGCTCCCGTGGCGCCCGCTGTAACCACCATCTCCATCGCTCCCATTGCGCCCGCTGTAACCACCATCTCCATCGCTCCCGTGGCGCCCGCTGTTACCACTATCTCCATCACTCCCATTGCGCCCACTGTTTTCACCATCTCCGTCACTCCAATTGCGCCCGCGCCCAACTGTGTCGCCGGAAAGAATCAAGTCCTGTAACCTGTGGGCGTCGCTCTCTTCCTGCACAGCAATAATACTTGGCCTGAACTCCAAATACTGCCGAAACAGCAGATCTACATTGCGGCCTGCGGCTAACGCGTGTACTTTTATGTTAAGAAAACGGGCTACTTCCAGCGCCTGAACGCCTATCGAACCCGTTGAGCCAAGTATTGACAACCCCTTTACCATACAAAAAATCTCCCGCACATCATCCTCAACCGCGCCACACAGTTCTTTGGCGGCGCGTTATCCGGACGCATTATTCTCAGCTACATCATTCTCTGCCGTGTCATCCTCTGGCAACGCGTTATCCAGCCGCGTCATTTACTCTACTACGCGCACTACGCAGTTCTTTGACGGCGCATTGTACGGAAGCGCGTTGTACGGCGGGCGCGTTATCCAACTGGATTGTTCCTTAGTTAAACGTCAGGAAAAAAACACAAGTATCAACGGGGCAAGCACTAGCGCGCTATCCAGCCTATCCAAGACACCCCCGTGGCCCGGGATGATCTTCCCAAAATCCTTTATATCACAAAACCTCTTAATCGCCGACGCCGCCAAATCGCCTATTTGTGAGACAACTCCACACGAAAAGCCCATCAGAGCTAGTTTCCAGGCGGGAATCTCATATGCACAGACCCTGAAAACAGTAAACCCGTAAATCAAAAAGGCGGCCATGCACCCCAGTACGCCTCCAATCGTTCCCTCTATCGTTTTGTTGGGGCTCACATCAAATACCTTTTTACGCCTTCCTAAAAGCGTTCCGACAAAAAACGCAACAGTATCAGTGACAATTGACCCTATTATGACAAACCAGACGACATACGTCCCCCAGGGCAGGTTCCTGAGCATCATCAGGCGCCAGAACAAAAAACACACATAGAATGAACACAGAATCGTAACAGACAGGTCGGTGACTGAAAACTTCCCTTTTCCAAATACTAAAATAGCAAACATTAAAATCAGGGCAAAATACAAAATGGCGCTGACGTCTATAAAGTTAATTATACTTATCAGCCATCGGTAGACATTTCTGTTCCACGTGCCGACAGAGCCAAGGATAAGGCAAATGCAAGCCAGGTAACCGGAGATTTTCAGAGGTTTATACCCTTTTTTCCCAAATGCGTCAAATAATTCATTTAAGGCTATAAATGCAAGAATAACACAGGCAATATGAAATACTTCCCTGCCAAATAGCATGACCACAACTACCAAAAGTATTGCTGCTAACCCGCTTGCAATTCTTATTATCAAAGCTTATGATCATTCCTTTCTTCGAAAGTCATAAAACGCCATGACCAAAAGAAACGATCATGGTCATGGTCATGGTCATATTCAGATACCTCCATATCTCCTTTTCCTGTTCTGAAAATCAAACAATGCATCGTCTATGTCCTTCTCCCTGAAATCTGGCCATAGCACGTCTGTAAACCACATCTCGGCATAAGCCAGCTGCCAGAGCATGAAATTACTGATCCGCTTTTCCGCGCCCGGTTTTATTAAAAGATCCGGATCGGGCATACCCTTGGTATATAAGAATTCTGAAAAAATTTCCTCCTTGATGTCGTCTGCCTTCATCGAACCAGACTTAACCAATTCGGCTATTCTTTCCGTAGCGCTAACGATTTCCCTTCTTCCGCCGTAGTTAAAAGCAATCGTCAAGTTGATTGCATCGCGGTTATCTTTTGTCCTCTCGGTAATTCGCTTAAAATCGTCTATGACTGTCTGGTCAAGTCCGCTCATGTCGCCAATGAATCGCACTCGAATTTTATTGTTCTCAGGATCCCTGTCAAATGTTTCGATATAATTCCTCAAAAGATCCAATATCCCAGACACCTCGCTTTGTGGCCGTTTCCAGTTCTCCGTCGAAAACGCAAAAACTGTTAGGTATAAAATCCCAATATTTTTGCAATATCTGGTTATACGTTTTAGTGTTTCAGCGCCCGCTTTATGACCGAGTACTCTCGGTAAAGATCTTTTTTGAGCCCACCTTCCGTTGCCGTCCATAATTATCGCAATATGAGCGGGCAATATCTTTTCACTTTCATTGTATTCCCCTGTTAATTCCCTGTTTTTTTTCTTGCCGGAGGCAGTTTTATCTGTTTTCATACACTTTAGCCTTTATCTTATTCTCTATATATAAAAACCCTTCAAACTGAAGGGGCTTAGAAGAATACCTCGATGCTCGGCGAAGCAGTCTGGAGGCAAGCGGAACCTCGCTTCGTGAGGCCGGTGTACATTAGAACAACAATTCAACGTCCACGGCGCGCGTCACAACTAAAGAAACATTTCCACTTCCTTGTGATATCACAGAAACTACCCTGAACCTATCCTTTTTTATACACTCCTCCCCCCTCATTCGTGGGGGAAGCGTCTTTATAACATCTATAACGCGTATCCCCGCTTCCTCGAGGATATCTATCGCTTCCTCAAGATATATTGCCGCCACGTCAGGAATACTGTTATCACCCTGCTCTGCAGGCATATCGCTTTCTTCCTGTACTACAGATGTACTATTGTCGCCCGGGGCTTCATCAAAACTGATATCGCACTGCTCTACTGACGTATTGCTATCTTCCGGCGCCACAAGTTTCTCGTTGTCGCTATCTTCCTGCGCCGCATGTTTTTCGCTGTCGCTATCTTCCGGCGCCACAAGTTTCTCACTGTCATTATCTTCCGGCGCCACAAATTTCTCGCTGTAGCTCGGCGCAATAAAAACACCTGCAGACATCTATATTTCCATAATTTCTTTTTCTTTATTTTCGATGGTCTTATCTATTTCAGCGATGAACTTCTCTGTCATCGTTTGTATCTCTTTCTCGGCGTCTTTTAAATCGTCTTCAGTCAAATCCGCGTTCTTTTTCATTTTTTTAAATTGTTCAACAGCTTCCCTGCGAACTGACCTGATCGCTACCTTGGACTCCTCTCCTATTTTCTTTAAGGTTTTGATCAATTCTATTCTGCGTTCCTCTGTGAGAACGGGGAAAGCGAGCCGGATTACACGACCGTCATTGTTGGGGTTTATGCCTAAGTCTGATTTTTGAATTGCCTTTTCAATATCCTTCAGAATCCTCTCTTCCCATGGTTGAATAATAATCACCCGCGCCTCGGGTATAGAAATATTACTGAGCTGGTTGATTGGCGTTAGAACTCCGTAGTAGTCCACCATAATCTTATCAAGCACCATTGGATTTGCCCTGCCCGCCCTTATTGTTCCGAGTTCTTCTTTTAAAACGCTAATTGTCTTCTTCATCTTCTCTTCATAAGGTAAGTACATCTCGTCAGCCACAAAACCATCCCCCTTTAATCTATTTCTATTTCTCCGGATTAAACATCGACCTGACTACTCCGCTCCGATTCAATCTGGCTAGCCCTTCATTACCAATACGTTGTAATTAACCTTCTATTGCTAATCTGTTGCAATCAACATTTCATGACCAATCTGTCTTAACTAACCCTCAATTGCCAACCTTGCGCAATAACCTATTATTACCAGTCTGTCTTAACCAACCTGTCGCCGCTGATTTGTAAAACCTGATTAACATACCTCCAAAATCCGCGCTATACCCTGATAATATCAAATATGCACTCTTTTTTCAAATAAATTTTTAAGGTTAATAGACGCTTTATACAATTCATTTTTCGAAGGTTTTGTCCGTTTAGTCGCCCCGCTTCCGACAAGTAAATCTATTGCGCCTTTTACATCAAGGGAATGTTTCACCATCACATCAACAAGCAACGCTTCGACTGTACAATAGCATTGTCCGGAGCCAGCGCTTGCGCTCGTGCCGGCGCCTATGCCCGCGCCTTCGCCTGTTCCCGTGCCCGTGCCCGCGCCTACGCCTATGCCCGCGCTTACGCCTACGCCTATGCCCATACCCACGCCTTCGCCCGCGCCCGTACCCGCGCCTGCGCCCACACTCATACCTGTGCCTGTGCCCGCGCCCGCACCTGTGCCTATACCCATACCTGCGCCAGGCACAATGCTGACGCCAGACGCGGCGGCTGCATGCGCGGCCCCGGTGCAAGACGCGACTCCGACGCCATACGCGGAGTCAGGAGTTGGTTTTCTGATGACGGCAGTGTACTCCCCTACCTCCGCGTTGTCATCTGATTCGAGCTGTTTTACCACTTCTTCAATTGTTCCTGTATAATACCTCTCGTGGATTTTCGATATCTCTGCGCATAGACATGCTTCGGCGCCGGGAAGTTCTATAGCTGTAGTCGCCGCAAAAGCCTTTATCCGCTTTGGGGATTCGAAGAAAACAAAGACGTCTGTTTTGCTTTCCCTGATATCACGAAACACTTTCGCAATTTCACTTTTTACCCTCGGTAAAAACCCATAAAATGTAAACCCTTTTATCTCAAAACCCGATACAGAAAGCGCGGCAGCGACAGCAGACGGCCCGCACACGGCGACTACTTCGATACCACAATTGCGAGCCGCCCTCACCAGGATGTGTCCGGGATCAGAGATGCACGGCGTGCCCGCGTCAGAAACCAGGCAAACATCTATCTGTTCATCTTGCATCTTCCGGATGATATCTTCCGTTCTGGCTTTCTCATTAAACTTGTGATACGACAACAATTTCGCTTTAACATCGCAACGCGCCAGGAGTTTGCCCGTTCGCCTCGTATCCTCGCACACAATGATATCGCAGATAGCGAGTGTCTCGACCATCCTGTCTGAAACGTCGTTAAGGTTGCCGATAGGAGTTGCTACAACATATAATACTGGCATTATTACTATCGCACCATCGTACCGATGAGCTCCCCCTCAATAATCCTTCGCAGATTTTCCGGAACCTTTAAATTAAAGACTATAAGAGGCAATTTGTTGTCCATCAGGAGGGACGCCGCCGTCGAGTCCATAACGCCCAATCCTCTGTTCAGAACGTCGATATAGGAAAGCTCATTGTATTTCACGGCGTCCTTGTCTTTTTTTGGGTCTTTGTCATATACGCCGTCAACGTTTGTGGCTTTCAATATCACTTCCGCGTCAACCTCAACCGCCCTGAGCGCTGCGGCGGTGTCCGTTGAAAAGAACGGATTCCCCGTACCGCAGGCAAATATTACGACCCGCCCCTTCTCAAGATGCCGCACCGCTTTTCCCCTGATATACGGCTCTGCGATCTGGCGCATTTCAATCGCGGTCTGTACCCGAGTAGGCACACCCCTTGCCTCGAGCGCGTCCATCATCGCAAGGGAGTTTATTACTGTTGCCAGCATGCCCATGTGGTCCGCGCGAGTCCTATCCATCCCTTTCCCTGACCTTCCTCGCCAAATATTGCCTCCGCCGATGACTATAGCCACTTCGACTCCCATATTGAATACATCCGCCACTACAGAGGAAATATCTGACAATACGCTCTGGTCAATTCCGACGCCCAAGTCGCCAGACAGCGCTTCACCGCTTATTTTTATCATAACCCTTTTATAGACAGGGGCCATTTCTAATCACGCTATCCTTTCAATAAAAATTATGTTGATATAAAACTCAATACTTAGAAAACTCAAATGATATAAAACTCAATACTTAGAAAACTCTATACATAGAAAACTCAAATGATATAAAACTTAATTGATTAATAGCTTAATTGATAGAAAGCTTAATTGATAGAAAGCTAAATTCTTAAAAAATTCTGTATTTAGAAAACTCAGTTGATAACACAAAGGGACATTTTAACATGTCCCCCAATAACACAATATTATTTATCAATTTATCTGCTTCATTACTTCTTCAGCGAAGTTTTCTTCTTTCTTTTCTATACCCTCGCCTCTTTCAAATCTCACGAATCTCCTGATGTTGATGTTCTCTCCAATAGTTGCGATCTTCTCGGTAACAATGTCCTTGATCGTCTTATCCTGATCTTTGATCCATGGTTGCTCTAAGAGGCATACTTCCTTATAGTATTTTTCTATTCTACCAACTAGCATTTTTTCAATGATTTTTTCAGGTTTTCCTTCTTTAGCCGCCTGCGCCCTGATGATTTCCTTTTCAAGTTCGAGCGTCTTTTCCGGTACGTCCTCTCTGCTAATGAATTCAGGTTTCGCAGCGGCTATCTGCATCGCGACGTCCTTAACGAGCTGCCTAAACTCCTCGTTCTGCGCCGCAAAATCTGTTTCGATATTTACTTCGACCAATACGCCAATCCTGCCGCCTCCGTGGATATATGAGTCCACAATACCCTCGGCTGCAATCCTGCCGGCTTTCTTTGCGGCTGACGCCAGTCCCTTCTTTCTCAGGAACTCAATTGCTTTTTCAACATTGCCGTCATTTTCGGTCAACGCCTTTTTACAATCCATCATCCCAGCTCCCGTCCTCTCGCGGAGCTGCTTAACCATCTCGGTTGTAACCATTCTATTCCCTACTTTCTATGTGTCAAATATTTACTATTCTTTCATTTTAAATACTATTGCTGATGCTATCATCTTAAATACTATTGTTGATGCTATCATCGTTACTGTATTATTTATTTGCCTGTCTGTCTGCTTTCTATACTGTCTGTCCGCCATCTATTCTGTCTGTCTGTCTGTCTGCTTTCTATACTGGTGGCGGCTGTCTGCTTTCTATACTGGCTGTCTGTCATCTATACTGGCTGTCTGTCCGCCATCTATTCTGTCTGTCTGTTGATTTGTCCGTCTGGTTTCATTCAGATTCTGCTCCGGGTTTGGCTCCCGCATCGCTCGTTGGTTCCACGTCAGGTTTGAATTCCATTTCAGGTTTGACTTCCGCCCTTACGTTATCTGCAGTTGCTCCCGCTCCCCCTCCTGGAAGAGGTACGTCTCTCTCTCTCGTTTTCGTGCTTGGAACCTCAATCGTTATCGTCTCGTGTTTTACCGGCTCCACAGGCCGGCGTACAAACTCATCCGCGTTAACAACCGGCGTGCCGCCCGGTAAATTGTTCTTTTTATCGTATTCGTTTTCGTACTCAGCGCCGCTGTCTGTTCTCCCGCGTCCGAAACTTGGGCGGTCGGTCGTCTCAACTACATCCTCCATCTGCTCTCCCTGACGCCCCTCAAGGACACTATCCGCGATCTTTGACGCTATCAGCTTTACAGCCCTTATGGCGTCGTCATTTCCCGGGATGACATAGTCCACATCATCAGGGTCGCAATTTGTATCAACAATCGCGACAACAGGTATTCCCAGCTTCCGAGCTTCCAGTATTGCAATTCGTTCCTTGCGCGGGTCAACTACAAACAATGCGCCGGGCAGCCTTCTCATATCCTTTATGCCGCCGAGGTTTTTAACCAGTTTATCCTTTTCGCCCCTGAGTTTTATTACTTCCTTCTTTGGCAGGACGTTGAATACACCGCTCTCCTCCATGTCGAGAAGCTGATTGAGCCTGTCGACCCTCTTCCTGATCGTCTTGAAATTGGTTAACATGCCTCCAAGCCATCTGGCGTTGATAAAGTACTGGCCACACCTCTCGGCTTCCTCCCGGATAGAGTCCTGGGCTTGCTTTTTGGTACCGACAAACAGAACGTCTTCGCCCTCGGTTACCACATCCCGAACAAAAAAGTAAGCCTCGTCGATCTTTTTAACTGTTTTCTGTAAGTCAATGATATAGATGCCATTGCGTTCCGTAAAGATGTACTCCGCCATCTTGGGGTTCCAACGGCGCGTCTGATGCCCAAAGTGGACGCCTGCTTCAAGAAGCTGCTTCATAGAAATTACTGCCATGCTTATAAATCCTCCTGTTTTTATCCCTCCGCCGCACTCACGCTTATCAAGGGCCTCGCCCACTCAAACGTCAAAAACCCGTAAGGCAAGGCAACCCTTTACAAATCGCGCGGCGTGTGTAATTTTGCCTACGTAGTATAACACAGCAAAAATAAAAAAGTCAAACAAATTTTATCGACAGGGTGTAAGGCCTTAATTGAAAAAGTAAACGCATCTCAACAGTTGCATTTACTTTTTCGGAGATGCAGGTATACAGGTATGTATATCAATTTTACACATTTTTACCCGATCGGGTGTAGCGGCTAAAATAAATACTCCGTTAAAATACAAATACAATCTTTTTTTGACAATAGTAACTTTTCACAGCATTATAGCAAAAAATGATAACAAAATAATTGTCAAAGTCAAGTTGAATACTATTAAGAAAGGGATGAGAACGAATATGAAATACGGATTAAGCGGAGTTGAAATGGAAAAGAGAAAAATATGCTAATGCATGACAAATCGTAATAATGTTTGAAATTATTCCTATGGCAAAATAGGCGAACATGTGGAAATTGACATTGAACATAGAGGTTGTGACGAATTCGTCACGCTTGTATCGTTTTGTACATTAAGAACTATAGCAGAAAGAACTATAACCAAAAGAACTATAACCAAAAGAACTATAACCGAACAAACCCGTTTATATGAAAGGAGGTAGAAAGTCATGAAAAACAGAGTGATATCAACAAAGATTTTTGGAAAAGTATTCTCCAGTGTCCTTATCGCCGCCATGATAGTCACATCGCTATTAACAGGAGTTGGCGAGACAAGAGCAGACCCCACCCAAGCCGCGTCTGTCACAAGTATCCAGTATTCTGAGCAGGCAAGTCCAGCTACAGAGAGAGGGTCTGACACAGGGACGGCGCAGGCTGACTCAAATACGCTAAAAGAACTGAGCGGTGTATCTGAAAGCGGCGCCGACAGAATCATTAACGACGGCGCCGGCTTGGATAATAGTGCAACCAACAAAGCCGAAACAGCTTCTGGCACTGATGAAAAAACCGAGGCAGCCGGGGGCAAAGAGGACAATTCAGGCGCCGCCGCCGGCGACGTGGCGGCGGACGAAGCCGAGGCAGCCCTAAACATGACCGACAACGCCGGGTCTTCCCTGAAAGCGGATGACAATGCCGGGGCGCTCGGAAGTACAGGCCACTCCGCCGCGACAATCGGTATTGGGGATAACGAAGCCAAAACAGCCGGACATGCGGATGACAATCCCGGGGCGCCAGGCAGCACGGATAACAATGCCGGAGAGGATACAGCGGCGTCAAACAAAGCCGAAGCGGAGGAAACCGCAAATAAAGGCCCCTCAGCAAACGAAGCAGATAATAATGAAGAAGGTAACGAATTGGGAAATGACCCCGGAGCAGAAGGTAATGCTGCGGATAAAAATTCAGCCAATGGCGCCGCAGGCGCTGGAAATGAAGCAGGCGGGGCATCGGGCGCCGGAGCCGAAGGAGATGGAACATCAGGCGCCGGGACCGAAGGAGATGGGTCTCCAGCGGATCCAACCACAGACGGTGAATCCGAGGCGGATCAAGCTACAGATGGGAAGTCTGAGACAAACCTGGCGCCGGAAGGCGAATCCGGGAAGAACCAGGCGCCGGGTAATGAATCTGATTTAGATCTGTTAACGGAAGCCGATTCTGAAGAGCTTCTTATGATGGATCAAATGTATGGGCCGATGGCCAATTACACCCTTGCTGATATGGGTATAGTCAAGAGAAACGAAGTAATAAGCAATGTTGACGGACTGAGTTGGCGTGTAATAAAATCTCAGGAATTAAACGGCGAAATGTACTATTTACTTGTGACGTCAACAACACACCATCACAACATGACTAATCAAAGTAAGTTTGGAACTGTTTCGTCGGACTATAACGGTTCTCTTCTGCAAGGCCGGATGACAGACCATTATAATAGTTACCCGACGATAAGGGCGATTGCGGTTGTTCCTGATTTAGGCTCTCATTCAGATATAAATGCAGTCAGTATGCCGACAGCCCAAATGGCGCTGGATTCTGGCAAAGAGAAGGATATAATGTTCGCATTGAGTCGTCAGGATTACATAAACTGGAATAATGGAGTAGCTTCTCCGCTTTATGCTCCGCTCTCGGACAGTTCATACGGTCAGCGCTCATGGTCGCGAACCTCCCGTAATACGGATGAATTATACGGAATTATTAACGCGTCGGGCGCTACCTATAAGGGTATCGACGCCGGCCTCAATTATGATGGCTACACTAACATCGGCGAGATCCCGGCGGTATGGGTAAAAGGCGGCGCTGTTCAACGCGAAGTCAACGTATACTACGTGGACACCAACGGCAAAGCAATTGGCGTTCCTAACTCCAAAACCTATAACGTGATGGCGGGTAATACTTTCACGATGGATGATTCTTATATTCCGCAAATCACGGGTTATGAGTACTTAGAATGGAAAAAAGGCCTGTCAGGTAAGCTTGAGGGCCGTGATTTCACCGATCCTACCCTTACAAAATTAGAGGTGTTAGCGGGTACGGACATATACCTGATTTATAATATGACAGCAGCCGACGTCCCGGTCAACGTATACTACGTGGATACCGACGACAACCCGATTGGCGATCCGAATTTCAGGACCTATAACGTTATAACAGGCAATACTTTCACGATGGATGATTCTAAGGTTCCTCCTATCATGGGTTATGAGTACTTAGAGTGGAAAATAGGTTTATCGGGCACGCCGACAAGTAACGCTTTCCCCGATCCCACACTTACAAAAGAGCAAGTGATAGCGGGTACGGACATATACCTGATTTACAATGCGGTATCGACCGGCGTCCCGGTCAACGTGTACTACGTGGACGCCGACGACAATCCCATTGGCAATCCGGACTCCAAAACCTATAACGTGATGGCGGGAAATACTTTCACGATGGATGATTCCGAGATTCCGTATATCACGGGTTACAATTACTTTGATTGGAAAATAGGTTTGTCAGGTGCGCTTGAAGGCCGTGGGTTCCCCGATCCCACGCTTACAAAAGAACAAGTGATAGCGGGTACGGACATATACCTGATTTATAATGTGGCGCCGGCAGGCGTCCCGGTTACCGTACACTATATTGATAAAGACACCGGCGATCCCATAGGCAATCCGACCTCTACGACGTATTCCACGCTCTCCGGAGACACTTTTGTACTGCCAAAAAGTGGTATCGTAACTATCTCTGGTTACAATTACGTAGAGTGGAGAATCGGATTATCCGGCGCCCCGAGCACGTTCCTTCCGGTCTTTGTCACAAATGTGACGTCGCATACGGACATCTACCTGCTCTACGAGAGAATGGGACGGGCAATGGACGAGAAAAACGCCTACATCAACGGCTCTCCAACAGCGCAGAACGGCACGGCGGGCAGCCCTGTATTGGTAAATCTGGATGATAAGATAAAATATACAATCACAGCCAACAACTATATTGGGCCAGGCACTCACGGCGCCAAATACGACATCCTCTTCGTACTGGACTGGTCACGGTCGATGGACGGAACTATATTCGGGGAGCAATCAGCCAGACAGTACGAGCGCGACATCATGCTTAATATGTTCGACTTTATCACCGTGAACTACCCGAACAGCCGCGTCGCCGTTATAGCGATGAACTCGGATCCTGGTCTCACAAACAATAATGTTTACACACACATCCAATACGAATCAGACTTTTTGACCCCCGTGGAATACACGGGCGGCATGCGGGATAAAATCGCCGCAGCGTTCGATATCCCATGGAAAAACCCCACAGAAGACCTCAGTATATTCTTAAAGGCCGCCATCCAAAAAATAGATGGCACGACGCCAGGCTCTAATTCGTATTACGGAAATTCAAGTGGTACAGCTGGAGACGCAAAGCATATTATTCCACGCAAACCGGTTGCCGGGGAAGCATTAGCCGACCGCACCCCAGTTATCGTAATGATCTCGGATTTCCAGATACCCTGGAGTCAGGACGGCAGCGGCTCTTACTGGATAGACAAAATGGGAGGCCGTGTTAAAGATTTCGGATCGCGATATCCAAACGGCATTCTGCAGACAGTGCGAATCGACCATGGGGGAAACCATGTCGGAGGTAATGCGGTATATTCCACTGCTCAGTACGACAGCTACATGACGAGATACGTGTCGCCGGGCGCCACTGTATTCCCGCCGAACGGTCATCAGAACTGGGGCTTTACTAAGGTAAATCAGGGAACTCCATATGCCGAGGCGCTGAGTAAAATCAAAGACGACTTCATCGCTCTTGCCCCTCCCGGTCCCGGTCAGGGAACAATCATTACTGATATAGTGCCTGAAGGCCTTGACGTTGATATCAGCAGCATCAGCCATGACGGCGTCTATAACCCCGCCACGCGCGCCATAACCTGGGATCTGTCCAACAAGGACGAGGGCTTGACTACTGTTGAGTTTACGGTAACGGTCAAGCAGAAGCCCAAGACATACACAAATACAGCCGACGTCATCTTCCATGACGGCACTGAAAATTGGACCAACACAACGTATCACAGGGCGGATGACCCTACCGATATTACGATCACAAAAACGGTGAAGAATGAGAGCAATAAGAACAGGGAATTCACATTTGAGATACATCTGTTTGGCACGCAGGAAAACCCGCTGATACCCGGTCAGGAATTCGACTATGAGGGTGGTGTGCTCGCCGGCTCAGGAGCTGACCCTCTGAAGAAAGGTTCATTGACTTTAAATGATGAAGGTATCTTAACCTTTACATTAAAGCATGGACAGACGATCACTATAAAAAACATTCCGATTGGGAGCTTAATAATGGTTAACGAGGTCGAAAGCAGGTGGTATGAGGCTTCGTTTACTGTAGACGGCGGCGCCGAAAAGATTGCTCCGGACACAGGCCCCATAATTGTGGGCAAAGACGGAGTGACTGTAGACTATGTGAACACCCGCACATCCGCGCCGCCCACAGGCATAGCAGGAGGGAACCCGATAATGGAAGGCCTGCTGCTGGCTACAACCCTGGCGATCCTGACGGGCTTAGCAGTGATGGAAGCTAAAAAAAGACGAAAGATGAGAACACAGAGAAGGTAAATGGGAACATAGCACAATAGCCCATATCTTCCATCCATGTTGAATATTCCTTGCAGTCAAGGCAGTTTTGTGACCTAAGAAGAAAGGAATAGTCACGGGTGCGGAACTAAAATATCAATATTCCTTCTGCGGTGATGGTCGGCGAACTCAAGTAGGCGCCGGCCATCACCTTTGCTTTTCCCAGGGCCCCGGGGTTCCCGGCGCCAAGAAAATCACAGGGTGCATTTGATAATTCTTATACAAATATTTCCATATGCATTGACTGCTTATGATTCTGTACTTAGAATAACATGATAAAGAGAGTCAAGAGGATGTGATGAATGTGAAAGAATTACCTGTCCACAGACCAAACCGATTACAGGGATATGTCTATTCTCAAGACGGTTCAAATTTTATTGCCATTTGTGCCAAAGACAGAAATGAGTAGGGGACGGGCTTGCCCGTCCCGAATTAACTTACATTCGCACTTTGTGTTCAATCCGTTATTAATGGTTATGGATTACTCTGCTCCTACAACTCCTTTCCTGCAACTCCTTGCCTGCAACTCCTTACTTGCGACTCCTTTCCTGCAACTCCTTGCTTGCAACTCCTTTCCTGCAACTCCTTGCTTGCCATAACTCCTGAAAGCGCAGAAACCTCTTTGCATAACCCTCACTGTCCTTTCCCGGGCAATAACGGGTCTCGATCGAGACTCCAAGGGCTTCCGCCGCGGCTACATAGTCAGGATAGACTCCTTGAGCGACGCCGCAAATCATCGCAAGCCCAAGGATAACCCCCTGACGCCGAGAGACAACACAAATTTCTTCCTCCAGAATATCTGATTTCATTTGCATTAAAACTCTTGAATTAGCGCATCCGCCCGTTACTCGAAGCGCGCCAGGTAATTGGCGAAAGGGTTTAATCCGCTCAAATAAGATTTTGGATAAAAAACATAACCCTTCAAGCACTACCCGATAGAATTGTCCCTTAGACATCGAAATGTCAATCCCGTCAAAGACGCCTTTTGCATATCCGCCATCTCCGCCATGTCCGCCATCTCCGCCATCTCCGCCATGTCCGCCATTTCCGTCATGTCCGCCATTTCCGCCATATCCGCAGTGTCCAGGCAGGAAATATGCGCTTGTCTGTTCTTGCTCCGCAAGTATATCAAGCCGTTCCACCGCTTGGTTTAGTTCCTCCCCATCACCTTTCAGCAAACCTGCGGCCCAGTTTATACTGGCGCCATAGGCCAACTGCCCAACAGACGCCATATACTGCCCTTTCGCAACAAAAGGCTCAACACTGACGCGCGCTTTTCTCATCTCGTTAGAAAACATTTCATCGCGAATTAGGAGATTGATTGACTCAGTTGAACCTTGAGACATCATAATCTCACCGAGCGTGCAAACACCACTGCCAAGCACTGCAGCGCATTGGTCGTGGCAACCCATATATACATTTAATCCTTTTGGCAGTCCAGTCTCTATTGAGGCTCGATCTGAAATTTTCGATATAAGGGAACCCGTAGCTACAATTTCGGGCAACTTTTCCAGAGGAATATCAAATGCTTTAGTTATCTCGTCAGACCATGCCCGGCGCCGCGCGTCCATCAACATAGTGCGGGAGGCGGAAGAGGGGTCGGTGCGCAAAACACCTGTAAGCCTATAGGCAATAAAATCCGCCGCCATCATTATCTTTTCTGTAGCTAAAAGAATATGCGGCATATGCTCTTGCATCCAAACCAGTTTGGGTAGCGTGTACATAGGGTCGTATGGCATACCCGATAAAGCGTAGAGCCTTTCTTCGCTTACGCGGTCAAGTATTATATCCGCTTCACGTGTGGAACAACGCCCGTCAAGGTAGGTGGCGCCATTTATAAGGGACTTATCAAATCTATCAAAGAAAAATGCTGTCTCACCAATCGACGCAACAGCCAGCGCGGTTGTATCGCGGCAAAGCGGCGCAATTTCATTAAGGGCTTTCACAACGCCGCGCCAAATATCTTCAGGATTCAGTTCCACAAGACCCGGCCCCGGGAATATCAGCGGATAATGGCCATATCCCATTCCACGTATCCGGCCCTTCTCCTCCACAACCGCCGCCTTACATCCTGATGTCCCTACATCAATTCCAATAAATGACATTATTTCCTCTCAAGGCCGTTCTACGACCCATCCAATCACCGCGCGCCTATAATTAATTCTCCATATCTGGTTGTAAATTACATCTTTCAGCCTTATTACTATGTGTTTCCATATATTTCCATATATTTCCATATATTTCTTTTTATTTCTATATGTTTCTATGTATAACCATATATTTCTATATATTCCTATATATTTCTATTTTTTGTACTTGGTTAGCAATTCCAGCTTTTGCACTGCAACTTGGAAGATTTCGTTTCTTCCGCCCCGCGCTATCTCGGTAGCGCGGGCGCGCTGCCCCAAAGAACGTAGGGCGCATGCAACGCCGTCGTTATATGCGTTAAATAAATCCGTTCCTATATTGAGTTTTGCCACGCCCATTTTCACCATTTCCAATACGTCCTTATCAGGCGTACCGGAACCCCCGTGAACGACTATTGGGCACGGGACAGTTTGAATGAGTTCCTCCAACAGTGCAAAATTTATTCGCGGCGTATTGGTATACGCCCCGTGAGCCGTCCCTACGGAAACCGCAAGACAGTCAACCCCCGTGTCACGCACAAATCGCCGCGCAATTTCCGGATCGGTGAAGCCCTTAGCAATCGCCTCAAGAGATTGGTCGCCGTCCACTATATCCCCAATCTCCGCCTCGACGGAAATACCGCGTGGGCGCGCAACGGAGATTACTTGCCGTGTCAACTCTACATTCGTCTCATAGGTTTCTGATGAGAGGTCGATCATTACGCCTGTAAAACGGTTCTCGATACACTGGTATACCTGCTCAATTTTCTTACCATGGTCAAGTCCCAGCGCAATATCCACCCCAGCGTTTTTGGCCGCAACAAAACACATGGCTGACAGATAATCAACTCCCGTATATTGCAAATCTGCATAGTACGCCATGACAATGAGAGGCGCCCCCAACTGGTCTGCAGCCATCACTACTGCCTGCACAGATTCCATGTTGAACGTGTTGAAAGCCCCAATTGTTATGCGGCGGTCTTTCCCCTCCTCTAAAACCTTAGCATAGTTCACAAATGCCATATTAGCGCTCCTTTTCGTGGAATAATGTACGTTCGACAATTTCGTCTTGAACTTCCCGCGTAAGCCCGGTGAAGAAAGAGCTCCAGCCTGTCACACGCACAATAAGCGAACGGTATTGCTCAGGTTTTTCCATGGCTTCCTTCAAAGTCTCCGCCGAGACAATATTGAATTGAATCTCCTGGCCCTTAATCTCGAAATAGCTGCGAACAAGCGCGGCGGTGTTTCCAATTCCGCGTTCTGTATCCAGTAGCGTTGGGTGCAACCAAAGTGTCAGGACCGTACCATTGCTGGCGCTGAAATAATCTAGCTTGCCAGCAGAGTTCACTACCGAAGTAAGCCCGTTTACATCACGCCCGTTTACGGGCGTCACCCCTGTCGATAGCGCCTCTCCGGCCTTTCTGCCATCTGGCGTGGCGCCGAGCGCCTTGCCAAAAGTGATAAAGCTGAGCCCGGGGAATGAACCGGCGTGATAGCTGCCTCCACGGGCATTTTTGTAGCGGGCGACTTCGTCTGTGTATGCTTTAAGGGCGTCACGCACCAATAAGTCGACGTAATCGTCATCGTTGCCATATTTTGGCGCCGCAAGCAGCATTCTTCGTAAATCCTCATCTTCAACGAAATTATTTTCCATTGCCCAAAGTAGTTCTTGCATCGAAATACATTTCTCTTCGTAGACAAGCTTTTTAACTGCCGCCAAAGCATCCCCCACATTAGCTTGGCCTGTCGCCTGGGGAGCTACCCAGTTGTACTTGGCGCCACCCATTATTGCATCCTTTCCATTGGCAATGCAGCCATTGATTAAGGCGGATGTAAAAGGCGACGGCGCCCGATACTTGTGCGCAATTTCAATCGCGTTTTCGCTTTGAACTTCCAATGCTACAAAATAAGCCACTTGCGCCCGGTATGCGGCTACAAGTTCGTCAAAACCAGTAAATTGCACAGGTTCGCCGGTAGCCGGCCCCAACTGCCGCCCCGTAGCCGGGTCAACGCCGTTGTTTAGCGCAAGTGTTAAGCACTTCAGGAGATTAAACTTCCCGGCGGAACAGTTGGGCCAAGAATTGTTAGCCGGAGCGACTTCCACACACCCCACCACGCCATAGTTCCGCGCGTCAACAAGGCTTGCCCCGCGGTTCATCAGGCTGTAGATATGAATGTCATCGTTGAACAAAGACGGGATACCTCCTCCGCCTCTCAGGACGCGTAGTGCTTCACGTAAGAGATTCTCAGGCATCCCGGCGTGGCAACGCAGACTGACAGACGGCTGATGAAGAGCGACAGCTTCCTGTGCGCGGAGCGCCAGATACGTCATATCGTTAGTAGCATCGAAGCCGTCTTCGTCAACGCCTCCAATTGTCAGGGCTTGTCGCGATACATAAGGCTCAGAACCTTGGGTTGACTGCAAAAGATTACTCTCATTAAACTTTACCCATAGGCACTGTATCAATTCTTCCGCGCGCATCTCGTCTATTTCGCGACTAAAAAGATCGTGCTGATAAAAGGGATTGAAAATCTGGTCAAACCGACCAACGGAGGTTGCGATTCCAGTGTTTTCCAGCCGTACCGCCATGTGAGCAAACCAGTAAGCCTGGAGTGCTTCATATAAAGTCCTCGCAGGGTTTGCCGGTACTTGACGGCAAACCTGCGCGATTTCCAACAGCTCTTTCCTTCGCATCTCATTATTGGTTTTTGCAGCTTGTCGTTCCGCTTCTCTTGCGTGGCGGAGCCCCCAGGTTGAAAAACCCTCCAAAGCTTCCGCTGCAGCCCTATACCATATATACTTTTCCATATTGTCGGGGTCGGAAAGGTCAAGCGCCTGGCTGCGTTCCAGAATTTCTTCGTAAATAGCATTTGCTCCTCGAAGGATAATAGATGAGTAGTCAGGCAATATATGTCCGATGCCTTGGTGTGTTCCGCTCCCGAACAGAATTATACCTGCCTTGTTGGCCAGTACTGCTTCATCCGGAATAAGCTCCATTACTAAATCATAGGTGGTCCGGCCTTTCCAGTAAGGCAAAATCTCGTCATTAAAAATCCGTTTGTTTTCTTCACTTATAGTAAAGCGGTTATAATCCGGGCGCATGCCGAGCGTATCTATGTCCTGCTCCAAGACATGGACACTGTATTCCGGAAATACCTGTACACTGCACAAAGCGTTTCCCTCAGCCCCCACAATTAGTTCATCGTCACGAATCACCACCTGCAGCTTTTGGAAAACATCTTTCATCGAACCAGATCGCTGTAAAGCCACTGGCAACGCCTCGTGCTTCCGGTAAAAATCCGTAACTATCAGGGCGCGTTCCATTTCCACTTCCGGGGTCGCATCCAGCACCCGTTGTCGCAAGCGGGTTATCCGTTCGCGGCTGCTATCTGAAATATCGTTTTGCTTCATGGAAAGCCTCCTGAAATCTATTTTCTATCCACTATCCTCTTTCCTCTATTCTCTATCCTCTTTCCTCTATTCTCTATACCTCTATCCTCTTTCCACTATCCTCTTTCCTCTATTCTCTATTCTTCTATCCTCTATCCGCCGATCTGCACTCGAAAGCCCATATTCTCCAATAAAGCTCTCCTCATTTCCAGATCATCGCGGGACGGCGCCCTCACCCCTGTCATGGCACAGTCGCCAAACAACCAGCGTTGCTTGCCTTCGCCAAGGCGGTGATATGGCAAAAGCTCTATCTGCTTCAATGCCTTTGAGTCGCTCAAAAAATCACCCAGATCCTTAAGATTTTCCAAACTGTCATTATAGCCGGGAATAACGGGAACCCGTACAACAAAAGGAATAGTTTCCTTTTGTGACAATCGGCGGAGATTTTCGAGAATGCGCCGGTTCGATACCCCGCAAAGCTTCTTATGCCTCTTGTCGTCCATTTCTTTTACATCAAACAGAACCAAATCTGTTACAGAAAGTACTGCATCAAATTCTTCCCAGTCAGAATAACCACATGTGTCTAACGCGGTGTGAATCCCCTCCCTTACGCAAGCTGCCAGCAGTCCCCTTGAAAACTCCCATTGAAACAGCGGCTCACCGCCTGTGAGGGTAACGCCTCCGCCAGATTTGCGAAAAAACGGGGCGTTTCTTCGAATAATATTCATTATGTCAGGTATAGAAGCTGTTTCTCCAAGCAGTTTTAACGCGCCCTGTCGGCAAGCCGTTACGCAAAGGCCACAACGCTTGCAGCGGTCTAAACGCGCAACTATTTCCCGCGTTTCCAGGCTAAGAGCGCTCTGGGGACAAACCCGGACGCAGTCGCCGCACCTTATACAGCAGCCTTGCCGGTAAATAAGCTGCCGATCCATCTTCTGTGATTCCGGATTATGGCACCATTGGCAACGCAATGGACATCCCTTGAGGAAAATGGCTGTGCGAATTCCCGGGCCATCATGGACTGCAAATCGCTCAATATCAAAAATATTTCCCATCATGGACTGCAAATCGTTCAATATCAAAAATATCTCCAACCATGGACTGCAAATCGCTCAATATAAAAATATCCCCCGTAAGTCCGGTCGCCGCTCAGACTTCCGCCCGATCGATCATACGTCGTTAGGGGCGCATGGACGTACGGCGCAGCATGTAGTAGTTCTCAAGCGACCACCTTGAGTAATCACAACCAATCCCACTTTCCTTCACTCCAATATGGGGCAGGTTTGAGCCTCCAAATACAGGATTGTTAACATATATCATTCCAAAAGTAAGCTTTTCCGAGCACTTTGCAATAACTCGGGAATCGTGTGAGTAGACATAAGCCGCTAAGCCGCTTTCGGTATCATTTCCACGGGCAATGGCGTCGTCCAGCTCAGTGAATGTATATACGGGGATAACCGGCCCAAAGATTTCCAGATGCGTAAGCACTGCGTCATCGGGCGTTTCATCCAACAGGGTGGGCATGATAAAGGCCCCCCTGTGCATACCTTCAGGGATTTTACCGCCATAAAGCAGCTTAGCGCCATGTTTCACCGCTTCGTCAATTAAATCAAGCAGCGCGTTTCTGCGCTCTTTGTTAATCTGGGGACCCATGGCGTCCGCCTCATCCTTGCCCCAACCGACCTTAACTCTGCGCAGCTTTTCCAGGAGCAGTTCCACTACTTTGTCATGCACATCCCTGTGCACATATACACGGTTTATATTGGAGCACCCCTGCCCGCATGAATCGGTCTTGCGCTGGACAATATATGATACCGCGTCGTCCAATGACGCATCCGGCATTATAATCAACGGGGCGTTGCCTCCCAATTCAAGCGAGTAACGCTTAATGCTTGTGGCGCCTTGCGACATCACTTGACGACCAGTCTCAGATGAACCTATAACACCAATAAGACGTGGAATTTTGCTCTCATTTAGAGCCTTTCCAATCACTCCTGATGGACCAGCTAACACATTGAATACGCCTCTTGGGAAACCGATTCTTTCAGCAATAGCGGCGATATACAAGGACGCCAGCGGAGTACTGATCGAGGGTTTGAGCACGCAAGTGCACCCGGAAGCGAGAGCAGGCGCCAGTTTAGCGCCAAAAAAATGCAACGGGTGATTCCATGCCAAATGCCCGACGGTAACACCTAAGGGATAAGGCTGCACAAAATGGTATACTTCTCCCTGAGGGGCGCCATAATCCGGTAGAGTCGTGCCATAAACCCTTTTTGCCTCTTCGTACATGAACAAAAGGTTTTTACTGACTCCAGCGACTTCTCCAGGGGTTGCAGAGTATGGAAGCCCGACTTCACGAGACAGCAAATCGGCAATTGTGCCCTTTTCTGCGAGGATTGCATCGCTCAGTTTGCATATCCAATCCCCCCTCTCCTCTAGCGAGAGGCTTGACCATATCGGGAAAGCGGCTTGCGCAGCCTCCAAGGCTTCTATCGCCTGCTCTCTCGTGGCAGTTTGAACAGAATCGACAATATCTTCGGTAGCGGGGTTAAAAATCTCAACCGGTTCGCCTTTTCCTGGTAAACATTTTCCATTGATATACTGCAAAGCCATAAATACTCATTCCTTTCAACTCATCTCGCGCAATACGGAAGAAGTTGCAATAAGCATCCGCTCTGCGCGATTATTATTAATTTTATAATTATTAATTTTATTATTATTATTACTAATATTGTTATTATTAATATTATTATTATTATTGTTCTTCTTCTTAATCAAAGAAATCCTTGTGCAGTAATGGCTGACACCATAAAAAGGAACCGTCGGGGCCCATTGCCTCCAAGCGGACATATGGCTCTCCGCCTTTAATAGTATAAACACCCTCGCCGCCTCTTTCTTCTTTCAGGATGCGCCCATTTTCCCCAACAAAGCGGTAAAGCGTCTTTCCCAAGGGCTTTCCGTAGGGATAATCGGCAACAGCCCGGATTGTTTGCCTATCCAGCGAAAAGTGATGCAAAAAAAGCCCGCTGGAGGCATATAACCGTCCTGCCAAAACCGCGCTTTTAATATCGACGAAACGCGTTGAAGCCGCACATACATAAGTCCATCCAACGTTCATCTCAAACATATCGTGAAAATCGTCGCTGCCAAACCCCCACAGCTTCCTACCCTCGCTAAGCAGTTCATCCCAGAAGTCAGAAGCCAACCCAAAGCCTAAGCTATAATCTTCAACCGCCGTCCTCGCGGTACATCCATTATAAACCTCCAGCCCTACAACACCCTCCAATAGCCGTGATTGCTCCTTGGGTAGAATTGGAGGAATCCTGTCAAGAGGGATATCCAGTTCGTTTGGGTGACAAATGATCGCAAACCCTCCTTGGGCGTTACAGGCGTCAACCACTTGCTGAGGGCGCCCGGAAAGATGTCTATGAGTTCCCACCAGTAATAATCCGTCCAGTTCGACGTACTCTTGTCCATTGACAGTGGAAATACCGGCTTGCTCCGCCAGTAAAGATGTATCCTCAAAGTCCTTCTGCTGTGAAAACATGATCAAATCATACCCGGCAACCTTGTAGTGCCTTAGGATTTCATTCATGGGCATATTGTCGCCATGCACATGAAAATTGCACTTAAGCCATTTATTTGACCCTTTCCCAATTTGTCCATAAGGATTGTAATAATCCAAAAATCCCACCGCCCTTTGTTTTGGTGTCCATATATCAGGATTGGGTTTGCTTAGGCATTTGCGGGTGGTTAGGCCCAAAATGTTTAAGCAGGACCAAAGGCTCCGCCGGGCTTTCGTTAACCACAGTAACGCCTTGTTTTGCCGCCGCCTCAGATACAAAGAACTCGTCGCAGCTCTGCTGCCTGAACCGCAAAAGCGTTGGCGCCTCACATACATAGTTTCCAAAGCGTCCGCGTCCTTGAGTAAGGATAACGCCATAAGCAGCGGAATCACTGATGTTGATCTCTTGCTTGGGATAAACAGTCAACTCCTTGGCTCCGATATATTCATTGGCGTATACGACCCACAATTCCATATGTGCGCCACTCTTGCCGTCCACAATCGGCGGGCGGAAATAGTGCTTTTTATAGTTGGGATCAACGTTCTTTTCCCAATCCATCAGTGAAAATATATAGTCAACATCGTCTTTCTTGTCCTCCGGGCACTCTTCTACCAGCATGTATCTGGGGTATATCTCGCCAGACACCACATTTTCCTGCACAGAGTTCACATCAGAGTTCCACTGAGGTTCATAGGTGAGATAAGATCCAGGCGCGTGGACAACCCCGGGCGGAGTATACCATCCTGTCCCAAGTTCGATTCGATATGCGCGTGAAAGCTCCGTAATACGAGTATCCCCTTTGTTGAAATCGTGTAATCGTTGTCTCACCTGTTCGGGCTTGGTTGATGGATCAAAGCCGAAATAAGTAGCGGAAAACTCCCCGGAATAGTTGTTAAGTTGCTTGGGATAGTAGTAAGCCTCTGGCTTGCCTAGTTTGCCGACTCGTTTCGCGTCTTCGAACATAAGATGTAAGTGATGGAACAACGGGTTCTCAAAATCGAAGAATTTGGAGTACATAGGCCATCCGCCATATTTCAGCATTAGGTACTCCCCAACAAGTCTGTCTTGCAACACCTCGACTGATTCCTTTAAGCTGAAACGCTCGTCAGTTTCATAATCTACCGCCACATAGCTCAACCCCTCATCCGCATCTGCAAGCGGCCCGTTTTGGGCAGTAATGGTGGACGCAAACCACCGCTCTTTTATAGATCCCCTCTCCAAACCCAGCGCATAGTAGTCGTCAGGATGGAGCTTCAGCCTTCTTCCAGCTTTGCCGAAACGGCGTGGAACAAAGGTCGGATACAATCTAAAAATTCCATCACCCATTTTAAACGTTTTTTCAATTAACTCTCTTGTTTTCAATTCCAACACCCCCAAATGCCATTTTCTTAACATGCGCAAGCACATAATTTGCGAAATATATGTCCGTCCAAATGCCATTTTCTTAACATGCGCAAGCACATAATTTGCGAAATATATGTCCGTCCAAATGCCATGCTGTTAACATGTGCAGGCATATAATTTACGACATATAAGTCTGTCAGTCCGTCAGTTCGTCTTAGTCTACGACGCCCTTTTGGAGCGCAATGTTGGCGTACCGCGCTACTGTTCCAGTTTGTACAACGGCAAAAGATTTTTTGGCAAATTCGTAATAATCAACCCTATCGAGTAGCAAGAACTCCCGAAAGGCGCCTATAACGTCGTTTTCTCTGACCGCTGCCTCGTATTTGTCCCAAATTTCCGGTTTTTTCTCGGAAGGCCCAGGCCGCATCAACACTACAGGGTGTTCAACAAAATCATCCAACGGGAAGAATCTTAGTACCGCCTCCAGTAATTCTGTAGTCTCGACACCGTTCAAATTGACAACCCGTTTGCAAAGAGCGACGCCCGGAAAGTTCGCGTCCGCTATAATAATCACATCGCCGTGCCCCATGTCCATTAATAACTTCATAAGGCTTGACGAAATTATTTTCGGTATATTTTTTAAAATCGAAAGCACCTCATTTCGCAAATACCTTCACCACTCAGACAAAATCCAATCTTCAGCAGCGTCTTTCATGGTGGATTTTCTTATAACCAGCCTGGATTCCAGTTCTTCTTTTACGATGTCGCTTGGCGGTTCATTTTTTTCAATGCGCGAGAAAAGAATATCCGCGGCATTCCGCCCCATGTGATTCTTGCGTATATGAATTGTGGAAAGCGACGGCTCCACAATGCTGGAGACAAACACATTGTCAAAGCCTACCACCCTGACATCTTCAGGGACCCGCTTTTTGCACTCCTGTAGAGCCTTGAGCGCGCCAATAGCCATCTGGTCGTTGGAGATGAAGACACCATCTAAATCCGGGGCGCTTTCAAGCAAACGCTTTAGTGCCAGATATCCGCTTTGGTGCGTGTAATCACCCTTTTCAATCATTCTGTGTTTATCCACCACATATCCGTTTTCCTCCATGGTCTTGATATATCCCTGCACCCTGTCCTGGACGACCTTGGCCTTTTCTGGCCCCATTATATGGCACACTTTTGTGCAACCCACATCCAGGAGATGCTGCACAGCCTGCCGCGCCCCACGAACGTTATCAACAAACACAGAGTCTATTCCCAGGTTGGAAAAATCCCGCTCAATGCTTACTAAAGGGATCTGTTTGCGCCGGCTACACATTTCCACAATGTTTGAGATAAACCCGTCTGCCAGGTCCTCTTCAATAGAAGAGGCAAAGATTATTCCGTCCACCTTGTTCATGACCAGGCGTTTGAAGCATTCCATCTCGCGTTCGTAGCAACTTCCGTGGTCGCCCACGACGCCGGCGTCAAAAATCATGACACTGAAGTTTTTGTTGTTTGCCGTCTCATAAATCCCCTTAATGACATAAGGATAAAATAATCCGCAAATATCGGCAGTGATGATGCCAATTGTCTCTGTAATACCAGTCTTCAGATTTCGCGCTTGCGAATCCGCCTCGTAATTTAGCAACGCAACCGCAGCGTTGACTTTTTCCTGCAACTTAGGGCTAACATACTTTGTGTTGTTGATCACGTTAGATACAGTCGAAATCGACACGCCTGCCGCGCTTGCCACATCTTTAATACTGGACATCATAACTCTCCCTCAGATGTTTATAATGCATTCGTGGAAAATTTTCATTTTGTAGAAAATTTTTACGATGCGTGTGAAACTGCTACGTAATTTCGCCGCCGCACTTCAACACGGCGGGGCGTCGCCGCACTTCAACACGGCGGGGCGTCGCCGCACTTTAACACGGCGGGGCGTCGCCGCACTTCAACACGGCGGGGCGTCGCCCATCGCCTGCAGCGTGAAAAGGAATCCTACGCCTCCGGAGGCGTAGGCGTTTACACGCCTGAATTATATGGCGCACAGTTCATCCACAAGCATCATTATATATACGCCCTTCACTATCATCAATACTACATACCGGACAGTTTTGAACAGTTGCCCGACATTATAGGTTCTTGAACAACTCCACACTTTCGCCACTGGGTCCACAGACAAACGCAATTCGTGCAGGAATGGGAGGGCTTGCCGGAATCACAATATTCTTTGGTTCCATTTGCGGCTTTGCGCCACATTCTAATGCCCGCTTGTAGACAGCGTCTACATCCTCCACTGATATTGCAAGGTGAAAAAAGCTTCCCGCCTGCCGGTCAAAAGACTTGTCAAGATCTGTCTCCCATCCATCGAACATTTCGATGATACCTCCGTCACCTATGTCCACCATACACCCAAGTCCCGTCTCACCGTCACGCCACTCGCCTTTCAGTATGAATCCCAAGCCCTCCATATAGAATTGCTTTGCTATTTGCATGTCTTTCACTCTTAGCGCAATATGATGAAAACCCACCTTTCCAGTAGTGTTGTTTAGCATAATCTTATACCCTCCAATTCTAATCAAATTAAACTGTTTATAATTAATACACCCATATTGATTACATCACAGTTGCCGGTTTAGTCTTCAGACCCGCTTTCTATATCACTGCCAGAGGTGTCCTCAACAACTTCTGTTTCCCGGTTCTCTTCTAAGGACTGGAGCGCGCGGCGCTTTCGCAGGTTATAATAAAACTTAGTTGAGACTGAGTCGAGAACCAGCGCAAGCAAAATCAGAAGTCCCTTGGCAATAATCTGGTAGTTGCTGTCAACGCCGTGCAAATTGAGCCCATTACTTGTGAAACCGATGACTGCTGCGCCAAACAATGTACCAATAATGTTCATGCTCCCGCCAGTCATGGCGGTACCACCCATAACAACAGACGCGATAGCGTCAAGCTCCATTCCATTGCCAGCCGCCAGTTGAGCTGAAGCTGTTCTGGCGGTCAGTATGCATGCCGCCAATGCAGCGCAAAGGCCGCTTGTGATATAGACGTACATTCTAGTACGAACTACGCTTATACCACTGGCTAAAGCTGCGTCTTTATTTCCGCCTACGGCAATGACGTGACGACCATAGATGGAGCGGGTAGAAAGAAAATACATAAAAACCACCATAAACGCCATAATGTATACAGGGAAAGGTATTGAAAAAATATATCCCTGTCCAATGAAGATAAACCGTTCTGGCAGCATGGTTATAGGGGACATCTTGGTTACTATGTATACAAATCCCCGGAAAACTGATTGTGTCGCAATTGTGACAACAAACGGAGGCAAGTCAAATAGGGTAATCAAAGAAGCATTAATAAAACCAATAATAGCGCCGGTAGCAAAGCCAGCCAAAATTGCTAAGCCAATGGGCCAGCCGGCAAATTTCATCAAAGCCGCCATTACAACGCCAATAAAACCCACCGCTGAGCCCACCGACAAATCCACATGTCCCGAACCTATGACAAATGTAAAGCCCAAGGCCACAATTACGTTGACACAAATCTGGCGAAGGACATTCATCTGGTTTGTCTGGCTCAAAAACACCTCGGATGAGAGGGCGATGGCAACAAACAAAAGAATAACCATGAGAAACGCCTTATTTGACATCATCAGGAAGGTTCCAAGTCTCGAAAAAAAGGAGGAACCCTTAGAGTTTTCTTTCATACCTCCCGCTTCCTTTCATACATCGGGTTGAGCTTTTTTTTGATTTCCCCACGCACTGTCACTTAATGCCGCCAAAAGCGCGCGCGACAATTGATACTTGGTCGGCTTCTTTGTGCGTACATTCATAAACAATTTCTCCGTTTCGAATCACATAAATCCTGTCTGACATGGATATAACCTCAGGAAGCTCGGAGGAAACCAGTATCACAGCCATACCTTCATCAGCCAGTTTATCAATTAATCTATATATTTCTGCTTTCGCCCCCACATCTATTCCCCGTGTGGGTTCATCCATTATGAGGATGCCGGGATTTGTTAGAAGCCAGCGGCTGACAAGCACCTTTTGCTGGTTCCCTCCGCTCAGCTGGCCCACAAGCGAGCTTGGAGAGGTATATTTAACGGACAGGGCGCCGGCAATTCGCGTGAACATTTTAATCTCACTCTTTTTTCTATAGACGGGAATGTATTTCATACAAACACGCCGGAAATTGGCTAATGTTGTGTTTTCCATAACGGACATTGAAAAAATCATCCCCATTCTCAAGCGATCCTCAGTTACCATTGCCATTCCATGCGACATTGCGTCCATCGGTGAATTTATCGATACAAGTTTTCCATCCAGATAGATTTCCCCTGAAGTGAAAGGTTCCAGCCCAAAAACAGCGTTCATTATTTCAGTACGACCTGCGCCCATCAAACCGTAAAAACCCACAATTTCTCTGTGGCGCACCTTAAAACTAATGTTGCGGAACACGCCTGCGCTTGAGATTTCCCTGACTTCAAGGGCGTTATCGCCAATACTGTGTTCTGTCTTGTAGAACAGCTTAGTTAACTCACGCCCCACAATCAAGCGCACTAAACTGTTTTTCTCAGTCGAATGGCAAGGAAGCTCTTTGATAAAACGTCCGTTTCGCAGCACTGTCACTCTGTCGCAGATGGCAAATATCTCCTCGAGCTTGTGAGAAATGAAAATTACAGCTACACCACGCAACGCCAAATCTCTCACAACACTGAATAAAAGTTCTATTTCTTTAGCGGTCAGCGCGGAAGTGGGCTCATCCATAATAATGATGTCAGCGTCGTATGATACGGCACGCGCCAGTTCCAACATTTGCATCATTGCTACGCTCAATCCGCTTACCCGTGTGTTTGGGTCAACGTCCAAATGCAATCGCTCAAGTATCTTTTTTGTCTCCATATAGCGTTTCTTATGATTGATGATACCCAAAACCGAAAAGAGCCGCTCACGCCCTAACCATATATTTTCAGCCACGCTCATCTCTTGAACCATACTGATTTCCTGATGAATCATTGAAATCCCACTGTTCAAAGCATGGTCAGGGCTTCGGAAGGCCACCTCCTTCATGTTAAAGATGATCTTGCCTATGTCTGCTTTGTAAAGCCCCAACAGTATTTTCATCAACGTGGATTTCCCGGCGCCGTTCTCTCCCACCAAAGCATGAATCTCGTTTCGCCTTAAATTGAAACTCACATTGTCCAGCGCTCTCACACCCGCGAATACTTTAGTTATGTTTTTCATTTGAAGTATATATTCATTCATAACAAACACTCACAATAATAATCTTTGAACCCACGCCTGCTGCAAACCACCCCTCAGTGCATATAGTCCGCCACCCTCAATGCAAATAGTCTACCACCCTCAGTGCATATAGACTACAACCCTCGATGCATATAGTCCGCTACCCTCAATGCATGTGGACTCCCACCCTCGATGCATATAGACTACAACCCTCGATGCATATAGTCCGCTACCCTCAATGCAAATAGTCTACCACCCTCGATGCATATAGACTACAACCCTCGATGCATATAGTCCGCTACCCTCAATGCAAATAGTCTACCACCCTCAGTGCATATAGTCCGCTACCCTCAATGCATGTGGACTCCCACCCTCGATGCATATAGACTACATACAACCAATATTGCGTTTACATAACCCAATTGGTAACTTAATCCCCGGGAACGCTGATCAAAACGAGTTATTGAAGAATCAGGTACCAACGCCGCGCGAATGCGGCGGCGCGCGAATGCGGCGGCGCGCAAGCGCTTAGCGCTCGTGAGGCGAGGGAAACCGCGCTTCGCCGCATCGACTTGGGTTGCGGGCGTCAGCCCGCTTTAGTTTACTACAACGTTGACGTCAACTCCCAAGCCTTCCCGGGTTTCCTTCTTGTAGCGGGCGTACTCATCAATATTGGATGGGTCACAAATGGTGCCTATGTTGTTCTGGTAGACTACGCTATCCAGCTTAACTTCACCCAGATACACCTTAAGTACTATATCCATCAACTCTACAGCAGCATCGAAGTTGTCCGGGCCGACGCAGAATGTAAGCTCGCCTGCCTGAAGCATCTCAATAGCTTCATCTGTCAAGTCAAAGCTTGAAACCATGACATCATCCAACCGACCCGCCGCCTTCAGCGCCTGTACACAACCTATGGCCATTTCTGTATTGGAACTTGAAATATAATTAATGTCCGGATAAGCCTGTAACCAGTCCTCAGTAATTTTCATTCCCTCTTCGGTGTTCCAGTTGGCTGTACCACTAACTAAAATAGATACACGATCGGGGTTCTGTTCAGCGTATTCAATCATCCTGTCGCCTCGGATAAGCGTCTGGGTCTGGCTCATAATGCCATACAGCACAGCTGTGTTGAGGTGAAGGTCAGGATTGTCAGCCAGCATCTCGTTAACATACTCGAATTTTAGTTTTTCATATAATTCCTCATTGGAAATCTCAAAAACTAAATCTACGATATCTGCCCATACATTTCCGAAGTCAACCACAAACATTCCGGATTCACGCGCCTGTTTGATTATCGGAGCAGCTCCCGCCGTGTCAGTCGGCGCGGCAAAGAGTATATCATACCCCTGCACCATAGCAGCCTCTATCTGCTCAATTTGCAGATTAATATCAAACTGGTAGTTAAATACCGTATACTCAATCTTGTAACCCCTGTCTTCAGCGTTAATATCCGCAATCATGGCGGCAATACAGTCCTGCCAGTCCTTTTGGTTTGTTTCGCGCGACGGTGCGGAATGAGCAATGCGGATAACTCTGGGAGCTGTGCTCTCCTGTGTAGTCGCTTGTGGGGCTGACGTTGTAGTTTCATTTGACAGCTGCTGCGTCGTTTGTTGAGAAGTCTGCGCCCCCCCTCCTGATTGACAAGCCGTAAGCGCAATCGCCAACAACAATGCTAATGCTAAGTAAAATGCTCGTTTCATACAATTACCACCTTTCATTTTTTAATCATAAATGAAGCGTCCACCAGACCTTTGGTTATTGCTTTGTGCAGACTGAATTCCTGTTATTTGTTAAATGTTTCTTTTTTAATGCTCTCGGCGTTTTTAATGCTTTCGGCGTTTTTAATGCTTTCGGCGTTTTTAATGTTTTGGCGTTTTTAATGCTTTCGGCGTTTATTTTGACTCTTGTTCTTTCCTCTTATCTGCTAAAAGTTCCATTTCAATCATCCTGTCCATCCCCACAAGGGAAAGCAAATACTTCATGATTTCGCCTGTTTCATCTTTATCCAACCCGGTCTTCCCCGTTTCCATCAAATACTCCATGGATTTTTTGATGGCAATGGCACTGACAGGTGTACTAAGCACAGCATACTGCACAAATTTATATCCCATATCACCAGCCTGCTCAACGCTAAGCTGGGGCTTTGCGCCACCCTCCATCACGTTAAAAGCCACATATCCATTGATTTCTCGTGGCGCCAGCTTTGCCTCTTCCATGGTATTTGGGAACACATAAACAGCATCGGCCCCAGCTTCAAGATAAAGGTTGGCTCGCCTTACACCCTCGGCAAAGCCTAGATTGCTCATTGCGCTTGATCGTCCGATAATAACGAAATCCGGATCCGTTCTCGCTTGCACAGCTACCTTAATCTTATAAATCATTTCCTCCGTGCTGATTACAGGATCAAGTCCTATGTAGTGCGTTGCACGTTGTGGAAATACCCCGTCCTCAATGTGACAAGCGGCAACGCCCGCTTTTTCCAGTTCTTTTATTGTCCTCACTAACTGAACATCGCTGCCAAAACCGGGACCTGCGTCTACCTTAAGAGGAATATTTATTGCTTGTGTAATATAACGACTGATGCAAACAAGATCGCCCAGATTAACGCGAGGCTCTCCAAAGCCCAAGTGCAACCCTAAGGAAGTACCGCCCATCGAGACCATTTTGAACCCAACATTTTCAGCAATCTGAGCTGACATTGCATCGTGAATCCCCGGGTGGACAATCACCTCATCGCTATCCATCATCTCCCTGAGCCGCTGAGTCATTTTCATATCACTGTTTGCCCCTTTCTAAAAACCCTACCCAATCTCATGTCGAAAAAACGTTTTTCTGACTTAATATAAATATACTAGAAAAACGTTTTTTTGTCAACGCATTTTTTATAGAAGAATACAAATTATTGTTTTTGTTTTAGTTTTTGTTTTAGTTTTTTGGTTTTTCATTAAGACAACAATTTCAATTTGATATTAATTTTGATATGTCAGTTGATATAGTTTATTTTGAAATATATGCGGATTCCGGCACGATTCGGGCGCCGATTCCGACGATATGCGGACCCCATTCCGGAAACATGCGGACAACATTCCGGAAACATCCAGATAGTAATCCGGAAACATGAGGACAACATTCCGGAGTATGCGGACAACATTCCGGAAACATCCAGACAGTAATCCGGAAACATGAGGACAACATTCCGGAGTACGCGGACACCATTCCGGAGTACGCGGACACCATTCCGGAGTACGCGGACACCATTCCGGAGTACGCGGACACCATTCCGGAGTACGCGGACACCATTCCGGAGTATGCGGACACCTTGAACGCCTGAGAACAGGTGCTATCCTACTGTTAGACACAGCAGGAGGCATCGGATATGATATTGGATGAACCATTGATAATTTATTAAGAAAATTCACAATATTTATTCACGTGCATAATCAGTTGGCAAATATATAGCCAAATAGATCAGTCCCAGCGCATTGGATCCCAGTATAGGCGTTTGTTTTCATCCATAGCCGCTATGGCGCTCATGTCCTTATCGTCCAATGAAAAATCAAACACTTGGGAGTTTTCTATAATCCGTTCCCTTCTAACTGACTTTGGTATGACTATGTTCCCTGTTTGCAAATGCCAACGAATAGCCACCTGCGCCCCTGTTTTGCCATGTTTTTCAGCGATATTTTGGATGATCGGCTCATCGATACACAAATGGTCTACGCCACCCAGAGGCGCCCATGCCTCAATAATAATGCCCTTATCCTCGCAATACTTTTTCAATTCTCTCTGTTGGAAATAGGGATGTAATTCTATTTCATTAGTAGCCGGAACTGGACCAACCCCTTCTATCTCGTGCAAATGATGCGTCTGAAAATTGCTGACGCCAATGCTTCTAAGAAGGCCCTCCTCATAAAAGCTGATCAGCTCCTCCCAGCCTTCCCGGTAGTTGGTAGCGGCCCAGTGTACAAGATACAGGTCGATATACTCTATGTCAAGATTGTCAAGGCTTTTTAAGACTCCCTCACGGGATTTATGATCTTCCATGTCAAATGTACTTAGCTTGGAAGTGATAAATACTTCTTCCCGCTTTAGACCACTTGCCTTTACCGCGAGTCCAACATCTTTCTCGTTTCCATATACCGCCGCAGTGTCAACGTGTCGATATCCGGCCTCTAAAGCCATGAGTACTGCATTCTGCGTCTCATATCCAGCTTCTGACAAAAAGACTCCCAGCCCTAATCTTGGCATTTTAACACCATTATTCAAAACTATCATTTTGTTAACCAACACCATGCAACCTCCTAAAATATTCTCTACTTGCGACCCTAACGCCTGATCTTAGATTTAATATATATATATAAATAAGCTCTATGTCAATAGGCGAATTAGAGATATTACATCAACGTAAATTCCAAAGATAAACAAATTTTATCGAGTTTTATTTAAAGCAGGTTTTATTGGCACATTGAAATATTTACCATGATTTTCCATTTAGTTTGATCACTCAATGCAAGAGCCACAGTTCACTCTTTAAGCACGTTTTTCTGTTTTTTCTGTTTTTTCTGTTTTTTCTGTTTTTTCTGTTTTTCCTGTTTTTCCTGTCGATTAATGTTTAGCTTTGACGTGATCCAACTTTTATGTTATTATAAAATGTAATTTGTCGTAATATGAGGTTTTGTTACTCTGGATATCCCAATGCAAAACCTGTTATGTCAATATGCTCTGATGGAGGAGTGGTACGATGCGAACTGTTTTTATCAGGCTTCCGACGGTTGAAACCGTACATGCTTTCGTTGTGCGAATTTCTTCGCTTGACGGGCAATTTGACCTGTTGTCAGAGAGGTATATCTTAGACGCGAAATCGTTGATGGGCATCTTAAGCCTGGATTTAACAAAACCTTTGATGCTAAGGGTTGAAAAAGACACCAAGGATACGATGGAAGCAATAAGAAGTTTTATAGTTAAAGATATGGCTGTGAAAGATACGGTTGTGAAAGATACGGCAGTCAGAAAGCGCAGCTAAAAAGTTCTGGAGGATTTGAATGAGTGATGAATATATCACTATGACCATCGGTCAGCAAAAAAACATAGCGCTTATAGCGCATGATGGAAAAAAGAAGGAAATGCTCGACTGGTGTGAGTGGAATAAAGAAATACTTGGTAAGCATTTTTTATACGGCACAGGCACAACGTCAAAAATGATCACCGACCGCACGGGTCTGCCGGTACGGGGGTATAACAGCGGTCCGCTTGGAGGCGACCAGCAAATTGGAGCAAAAATTGTAGAGGGGATAATCGATTTTGTCGTTTTCTTCTCCGACCCGCTTTCCGCTCAGCCGCACGACCCTGATGTAAGGGCGCTTTTACGTATCGCGCTGGTATACGATATCCCGATTGCAAGCAATCGCTCATCAGCCGATTTTATGATTACTTCGCCGCTGATGAGCAAAGAATACTCACATCAGATAATTAACTTCCATAGCACGATAGAGCGCAGAGTTCAAACACTGTAGACTTCACAAAAAGTTAGGCTAAAGTAGTGTAAAAGTTGCGAAAAGTTGTGTAAAGTTGCGTAAAAGTTGTGTAAAGTTGCGTAAAAGTTGCGAAGCGTTTTGGGCGTTTTGGGTTCCAAAAGCCTATTGACAACATGGAGTCGCTGTGCTACGCTGTCTTATAATATAAGGCTGCGAAGGAGAGAAAGATATCCTTACCCGACATGTTCGGCGGAAACGACGGATTTTTGAGAGATACTGCGGTTGGTGCAAGCAGGTGTCGACGGATATGTAAATACACTCCTGAGCCGATGTTCTGAACATTTGTTTCATAAGAACAAATCGTAGGAACATACGGAAGCTCTCCGTTATAGGGGCAGGGGTTGTTAGACTCCGGTGAGTGGCGGTTGCATAAGCCGCAATCAGGGTGGTACCGCGGGATAATTATCTCGTCCCTGAGCAAAAATCCCATTTTGCTCGGGGACGAGTTTTTTATTCTATTTGAGCAAAAATAATATTCCTGGAGGAGGAAATAACAATGTCAAAAGTAAAGTTCAATTCCGGAGAGAACATCCCTCTCGAAATGCACAAGGTGCGCATGGTGCAAAGAATCAATCTGCAGCCCGTTGAGGATCGCGCGCGGCTTATGGAGGAAGCCGGTTTCAATACATTCCTTCTAAAAAATCGCGACATTTTCCTCGATATGTTATCGGACAGCGGAGTCAACGCAATGAGCGAAAATCAGTACGCGGCTATGCTGCAAGCCGACGACAGCTATGCCGGCTCGGAGACCTTTTTTCGTCTTGAGAGCGTCTTGAAGGACGTCTTTGGAACAAAATACTTCCTTCCGGCCCATCAGGGACGCGCATGTGAAAACATTATCGCCAGAACGTTGGTTACGCCTGGATCTGTAGCGATTACAAACTATCACTTCACAACAACCAAAGCGCTTGTAACCGTTATGGGCGGCGTTGTCGAGGAAGTCATCAGCGACGAGGGGCTCAAGATTCAAAGCGCCGCGCCGTTCAAGGGCGATATCGACATAGGCAAGCTAAATGAGGCGATCAGGCGAATAGGAAAGGAGAAAATCAGTTTTGTCCGCATCGAGGCGGGGACCAACCTCGTGGGTGGGCAGCCTGTATCTATGCGAAACATGCGGGAAGTGTCAAATATCTGCCGGGCCGTTGGATTGACGACGGTTTATGATGCGAGTCTGCTGGCGGATAACTTGTACTTTATTAAGATGCGGGAAGCTGAGTATAAGGATAAAGACATTCTCGATATAACGCGTGAAATCGCATCGCTCTTTGATATCGTCTACTTCTCGGCGCGAAAGCTGGGAGCGGCGCGAGGAGGCGGCATTATTACATCAGATGACGATCTGTACGACAGAATGCGGGAATTGGTGCCGCTATACGAAGGATTTCTGACCTATGGCGGAATGTCTGTCCGTGAAATGGAGGCGATCGCCGTTGGTCTGCGCGAGACCTTGGACATAGACGTAATCAGCCAGACGCCCATTTTCGTTGAGGCCTTGAGCAATGAACTTATGGCTAAGGGTATCCCTGTCGTTACGCCTCCCGGCGGTCTGGGCTGCCATGTGGACGCCGGACAATTTTGCTCGCATATTCCACAGAACGAATACACTGCCGGCGCGCTGGCGGCGGCGATTTACATTGCAGGCGGCGTTCGCGGTATGGAACGCGGCACGCTGAGCGAACAACGCGGTCCTGACGGTGTTGAACACCTCGCCGAAATGGAACTGGTGCGCCTCGCGATACCAAAACGTGTTTTCACCCTGTCACAGATCAAATACGCGGCTGACCGAATATCGTGGTTGTTTGACAACAGGCATTTGATCGGGGGTCTCGAGTTTGTGGAAGAGCCAAAAGTGCTGCGTTTCTTCTTCGGTCGGTTGAAACCGGTCAGCAACTGGCCTGAGTTGTTGGTTCAGCAGTTCCGCAAAGATTTTGGCGATAGTCTGTAAAAGTGGCGCGGTAGAGTTGCGTCGATGGCTGATAATGGTGACCAGCGAGTCTGGTTGGAAAGCGGCATGCTATACGTAGCGGGCTTAGTGTGCTGAGTGGCAATTGGCGTGTGGTATGCTGTGAAGCGGTGTGCTGTACGAGGTAATTGGCATGCCTAACGTGGCGTGCAAATGAGTGGCGTGCAAATGAGTGGCGTGCAAATGAGTAAGGAAACGGCTGACGATGGAAATTCACTTCCTCCGTCAGCCGCCTGTTATTTCCAGAAAAAACGTCTCATTATGGAGCACATTATCCTATGAATCTTGATGATTTAATTGCCATAAGATGAGTTATGGCTGCATATTCACCAGATAAAGTAGCATGAACGAATTTGATCGTTACCCTTCGTGTCAACATATACACAGTAATCTCCCACTGCATAAGCTCCGGCTGCATTATTATCTATTAATATTGTTACCTGGATGTTCGCTTCTGATCCGTCGAGATAAATCTCGTCAACACTTATTGTCAGAGCATTCTTGTTCCCCTGGAGTTTTGCAACGCTCGCGCTCGCGGACACGCTTACCGGACCTGAATACGCCACGAAACTGGCGCCGGACGCTCCACATATGGGACATCTGTCAGGACGCGCATTGACGACCTCTCCGCAAACCGGACAGCGGTATACCGTTTCATACTTCGCATTTACATAGCTTAAATTTGACAGATTTGCCAGCACGTCGGCATAATTGCCGGCGTGTACTTCCTCAGCCTGCCCCGCCATATTGAAGATGCGGCTGGCGGCAACCATCCCT